>Ga0153943_1000532_pt1 | contig 11562 bp, 6 predicted proteins | sample TSNJ027MetaG_FD_104721 | JGI IMG/M metagenome (GOLD analysis project Ga0153943, IMG submission 104721) | Attine ant fungus gardens microbial communities from New Jersey, USA - TSNJ027 MetaG | ecosystem: Host-associated > Fungi > Mycelium > Unclassified | place: USA: New Jersey, Brendan T. Byrne...
CTTCCCTCTAGTTCTTGTCTTCCTATCAGTACTAGGTAGCCTTATAAGGTAATATAGTTATTAATGTACAAGTCATGTAATTGCTTGGCAACATACACAGACCACCTAGTGTAGATATATATACTAGTGGATATACAGTAGAATACCTTACTCCAACATTGATTGGAACTCCTGGGCTATTCATTGTTCCAACTTAAGTCTGCTCTCCTTACTAATATTAGAGTAGCTAGAGATTGTACCATCCTCTTACAGCCCCTGAAACTCTGGACCCTGGCAACCAGGATTGTAGGGACAGGAACACACCAGTGCCAGAATATATATATAGTGTAGCATACCCCCCCAGGAGCCTCATCCTAATCTCTGAGGATTCTCCTGGAGGTGAGTGTAACTTGAATTTTTGGACTGTAATTTAACTGAGGATTCTCCTGGAGTCACTCCACTCCAGTTGCCCTTACAATTCTCTTCTATTGTCTCTACAAATCTCATGTGGACTAGAATTCCTTCTTGAGTCCTTACTTCTATCTCTTTGATACTACCTCTTTGATATAACTCTAGTAAAAGCTACTGATCAGAGATATATAAAGAGTATGTACAAGATGTATTTCTACATACTCAAACCAATTGCTTTTCCCTCTATTCATATAAGTCTACCTCAAGAAGAGGCTCTCCATTCTGATTGTAACCTGAGTAAACTTTGAGGTTGTAACACATAGGCTCAAGGTTGAAGCATATATTCACCCTTGTGGTCTAAATTCTTAACACAAGGCTAGACAAGGCAAGGCAGTCACAATTAGGATGGTTCACTACAATGTGTCCACTGGTCTTTGGCAGACATATGTGATGCTTTGGAAGAAAGACTGACAGACAAATAACATATATTGACTTATAGATAAAAATTGCTCAATTACAGTAGTTGAACATATGTTGCTGTGAGTTGATCAAATCGTCTCGCATCATTTGATTAAATTAATTGCTCCTTTTCATCGCTGACCACCACGATCCCTGCGCCCTTCGGAGTGTCAGGCCATCGCAACTGGATCCAAGTGCTAGTTTCGTGCACTTTCCCGTCGTTCCTAATACTCTTGGTGATCTCATCGATCACTCTGGCAGGCATTCGCAGAATTGGGCCAAGATGTAAGACAGTTATCAACAGAGAAAGAATGAAAAAAACTTCAGCAACCAAACAAAGCCAATCTGATTAAGAACGAAGCGTACCGAATCTTCTCTTTCCATAGGCTAGTGATCCTTTTTCTCTGCTCTTTGCACGTCGTCACTACGAGCTTATCAATCAGGTTCTTCGTTGTATCAAATTCCCTGTCAAGAAATGCTTGTCTCTCCTCCTTTGACTTGGTTAGCATCTTTGTGAGTTCAGCTAAGACATCGGACGACATGCTAGTTGTTTGCGCTTGAGTTGGACTTTTCAATGGTAGCAAGGATATTACTGGCGCTGTCCTGGCTGGAGCTTGTTGTAGCTGTGATTCTTGCTTTGTTGCGATTCCAGGTAGCATGACAGCTTCCATTCCTGAGGTCGACAATGTGATATTTGCCATTTTCTCAGAAACAGGTGAGATCTCCATTTTATCTGACAAGTCATTCTTATCATTCAATTTTTGAAAGGGATTCACTTCAGGTATGACAGGCTCAGAAGACTGAAGAAGTGTCAGATTCGGCTCGGTGTGAGGTTTTGGGTTGGTGTGAATAGCCGAGGTAGGTTCTTCGAAAGAGGCATTGAGGGCAGCCAAGATTGAGGAAGAGTGGCTCTGAGATCTTTTGTCGCACGGTGTGGACTCCTGGACAGCTCGTAATTTCTCCATAATATGAGTTGATTCAGAAGCCCGTCCGATGCGTAAATCTTTCTCTGCCATTGTGGCAAATGACAAAGTCTCCGTGACGTCACTACCACTCGAAGACTCCGAGGCACCCGTCTTAACCATGTCTTCCTCCTGCTCACGTTTAACGGCAGTCAGAATCGAAGAAAAACGAGGAGCAGGGGATACTTGAGAGGCAGGAACGGGGATCGACTCGGTAATAAAATCCTCCTGGAACCATTGCTTGCCATCTTTGCGAGTGGGGAGAGCTGTTGAGGAAAGTAGTGGTATAGGTAGAGAGGCAATATTTGCGGATGGCGCAGGAGAAGGCATAATCCGAGATAAACCTACATCACAGAGCTCTTTGGCCATTGATGAAGTCATAGATGCAGAAGGTTCGCTCTGCACTCTGATGGGTCCACCACGGACCCTTGAAGACGTTGAACCTGTGATGTGAGTATTCCGTGACAACTCCTCGAACTTTGCTGGTGGAGACGATGGAAGACTTATACCGACGATAGGTCCGGCACCGTCACGAGAGATTACAGGGACAGCTGACTTTATCTCCAGGGTATCCCGTCGAGTAGACAAGGTAGATGTTTGCATACAAGGATCCAAACGAGTTTGAATGGTAGGTGCAGATGCGACCACTGCAGGAGCAGGGGGTTGTTTGATTATGTCTTCGCTAGCTACCTTGCGTGCTCGTTTTGATCTTCGGGTTCTCCTCCGGTTATTTACCTCTAGTTCCCCTTCGACTTTCTCTTCTAATATTCTCTTTCGCGTTCGGAGCACATTTCCTCCCTTCTGCCTCGCATACGCAATTGATCTGAGCCTATCAACTCTCGCTATTTCTTGCTGTTCCCATATGAGCAATTGGCCTTCGGTCATCTCATCTTTTTGAGCCATGTCATATCTCTCCCAAAAAGCCAGACGCCCTGCCAAACTCCTGAATTCAACCTTCGCTTCGGGAAACGACCAATTCTGTTTGACATCGTTGACATCCACTCCGTTAAATATAATGATATCCTCGTTCTTATCCGCATCTCCTCTCTCTTGAGACTTGAGCTTGGCGGAAACAGCTTCGAGCGCCTCTTCCATCGCTCTAAGCACAAAATCCCTATCCTTTACGACCGCCATGCCGATAACCTCTGATAACCACTTCTTTGAGTGACGCCAAAACTCTAGTAAATTTTTTTCCTGTTCCAAATCCGGCCTGTACCAGAATGCCAACAGGTCTCCACCTTGACTGAAAGCACGCTTGCTAACCTCAGATCTACGACTGGCCCAAGCTTTGACAGCATCATCAGGATTCTGGAACTCAATAAGAGCTCTCCTTGGTGCCACAAGAATGTGTCTTGGCTGAATATCTGATGCACTTAAGCACCACTCCTTCACCCATGAAACATTGCATGACGCTTGCGGCACATTTTCAAGTACCAGTGTGGAAAGGATATCAGGCTTAAAAAAATTCTGACACATAGTGGAGCTTGATGCTGACTTGGAGAAATCCGACGAAGGCATGATGGAAGGAATGATAGGGAAAATGCCATGTTTGAAGTATAGATCTGGCTTTCCGATAGGAAGATACAACATTGACTGAGCCCAAGCCTCTGTGCCTCGGGAGGGTACTCGGATAGTGAAGGGTTTTTCGAGAACAGGCTGATTCGGAGGTAGCTGGGAGGATTGAGGTTTTTGGTTAATCTTCAGAACCTTCGATTCCGGTTCTGATGATGTCTTGCGCGATCCTGGATTCGGATGTACTGCTGGTTGATCTGTAGAGGGAACTGATAAAGACATGGGGGTAATACACATGGGAGCCATTGGTATGGGTGTAGGGAAAACTCCCGACAACACATACAACCGCGGAAGAAAAGGATCAAAATTTAAACCATGCTGGGCCGGAATCTGCATGTTAGTCAACGTAAGCGATGGATTCTTCAGGGAATATGGGGGGACGGAGGGTAGCGGAGTTAAGGAGGGAACATGGTGTCTAGAATACTGAGGCACTGGAGGGTGTATTACATGAGTATGACAAGGTTGAGGCTGATATTGGGGGGCATCCAAAGTGGAGGTTAAAGGAAAGGTATTTTTTGCTTCCGATGAAGTCAATAGAGGGCCAGAAATAGACACATGATCTGTTTGGGATTTTTGGGCTGTACCCCTGTTGTTTTTGGATCGTTTGGATGGCGGCGCATCTCCACTTTGAAGAGGTGTCTGTTGTACTTGAATATTGTCTTGATTAGCCGCTCTCTCATGTTCAAGTCGCGCACGAAGCCTTTTCTGTTTTCTAACCTCTTTCTGAGGCGTGTCATCAACCATTGAGATATGTTTTGGTTGGAGCAGCACAGAATTCCCAGGGTTTCGTTGAGTACGAGTAGGTGAAACAGTGAGAAGACTTTGAGTAGGAGTAGCAGCCCTCTTGCGTTTACGAAACTTTCGAGAACCCAATTCTGGATTATAATCAACAGTAAGTCAAGTGTTAGGGTATTTTTTCAGTATAATCGCACCTTGTTTCACTTGCTGGATGTTCTGCATAGGCATGGTAAGACGTGGTCGAGATATGGTCGAGAGAAAAGTTCCTGGACGAGGAGATAATAGGAGATCATTGGGTGGTGTAAAGGAATAAGTTCGATAGCTGTATGTAAAATTCTCGTCCTCAGAACTGTCATCTATTGCAATAGGCGAGCCTTGTGTGCCAGAACCAGAGAAATGCATGATGCTAAAAGGCAAGGTTGACGTGACTTAGATTGATGTGACAAATCAATTTGGGACCGATAATAATTCCAAGGTATCACCGTAAAAATTGGTCTGACATCAAGGTCAGGGCTATCAAATAGCATTGAAGGCATTGAAGCACAAGGAATCAAGAACCGTTCTGCAACATTGCAATCTATTCTAGCAAATAAAATCTCGTTCTTTCGGCCCCCTGCTTCACTTCTTGTTTGTCACTTAGGTTGCAGTCGATCAAAGCTGTCATATATTTGGTGACAGGGGGACACGCAACTCTTATGTCAAGGTCCACAGTCACCATTCTCATCCTCTCCCTCCTCACAGCTTTTATCTACCAGCCATTTGACACTGAAAATCTTGTAAAAAGTGATGGACATTCTCGGCTTCTCGTTCTCACTGCACACCCAGACGACGAGTGCATGTTTTTTGCGCCTACTCTTCTCGGATTAAATACTAAAGACAACATTGAGATTTTTTCTCTGTGTTTGTCAATCGGTAATGCTGATGGTCTTGGAATGACAAGAGAAATGGAATTTCATGCAAGCTACGAGGTGCTTGGTGTACCAGCTGAGCGTCGTTGGATTGTCGATCATCCGTAGGTTTAGCCTCTCATATTGAACCAGAGATTTATGTTTAGACAGGGACTTACAGGATAACATTACTGTTGCTTGGGACCCGGAAATCATCAATAAAACCATATATAGCTATGTTGTCGATAGTGATATCGATACAGTAGGTCCTCGTTCTAAACCACTCTTTGACATTTCCACGCAATTCTATCTCTCAAAACAGATTCTAACATTTGACTATGAGGGTATATCCTCTCACCCGAATCATAAGTCTCTTCCGCATGGTGTCACGTACCTCATACAAACACTACATGCCAAAGGACACCCAACGCCTCGTCTTTACACCCTAGTGACCATTCCCGTGTTCGCAAAATACACGTCAGCTATCTCGTCATTCCTGACCAAATTGGACTTGCTATCAGCTCGCACACTAAATCACCTGATAAATTTGACCGGGAAGGAGATTGCTCAAAACACTGCATTGCCCTTGACAAAACATGATCCTCGAATAAACACTGGAAGTGTTCCGGTATTTGTTTCTGGTATTTCAGAATACCTACGCACATTGCACGCGATGCAAATGCATGAGAGTCAGCTCGTCTGGTTTCGTTGGTTCTATCTGTTGTTTTCGCGGTACATGTGGGTGAATGAATGGTTGGAGGTCAAAGTGCATTGAACTTTCTACAAATGATGGACTGTGATCTATCATTTTCATCAGATTACAATAGTCTTACAGCTTTTATTGTAGGAGAATAGAGCTCGTTCATTGGTCATCTGTTTTCCAATATATTCAACAGGATGTTATTCGGGTGCCAGTGGCACAAGCAATTAGCACAACACCTCTGAACATCCTAGTCCTCTATCTCTTTGATTCCTCTGCCCGTCTCAAGGTCAAACCCAGACTCTTCACCCATTTTCGAAGCCAACCGACAGCATTACCCTCTTTTGGAGGTGGTTTGGCATACACGAGATGTCCTAATTTCGCCGCAAACGGGCTGCAGATATAAACAAGGATTGCCCTGTCAATTGGTCAGCACTCCGGAAGAAGGCATATTTCGTCATGCCACCACACACCAGAAAGCGCCTTGAAGAAATGGACTTATGACCTGGTCCCGCGTTGTTGCCCAAATAGCCTTTTTCCATTGTACATGTATAACCTCCTTTGGACTTTGACTCGTACCCTGGACAGATGTGCGCTGGGAACCGCCTTGCGATGTCACGTCTGACAATCCAACCTTCCCATGATCATTGAGAATCTCCTCTGTGCTCATGCGGCGGTGCTGCTGAGTTGACACGGAGTACATCCGTTCAACGTGGACGTATTGCCTAACACCCCGCAAATAGCTGTACTCAAATCGCAAATCGGGTATTGTAGGCAGCTTCTCCTTGCATTTATAACTTTTGTGGTAACTATCACCAAACAAATCGTCGTCGTAAGCTACCTGGCGATGGATTGCCATGAGCGGCTGTCGGAGAGACTGATCAACTAGCTCAACTCCATTTGGAGTTGATGCCATAACAGGCAATGGGACTTCAGTATCATCCGGGACAAATACTTGCTATTCCTTGGAAGTTGCCCTCTCTCTCTTTTGTAGCAGACAGAGATTGATGGAAACTGTCAGAATAAATCCTCAGTTCCTGTAAGTGCTGAACTGAGGTTTCTAAGTTGTACTACATGGCACAACTACGTGCTTACTAACCGCCTGATGAACTAGGTAATTGATAAATTTTACACAGTAAGTCTCAGTGGTCAACAATGTAGATTAACTCCGCGGATTGCCAGCGAACCCCGCGTTATAAATTGTTGATTCAAAAAAAAAGTAGATTAACAACTACTACCTTTTACACAGTAAGTCTAAGATGTCGTCATTAGATATATGCAAAGGAGAACTAGTAGAACAGGTCTCACCTCAGTGGTCAACAATGTAGATTGACGACAATAGTAAAGAGTGTCCAATATATAAACTTAGCAGTCGGCTGACTGCTGTGGTACCATTAGAATGATGACGTCAGCGAAGCTCTACCCCTACAACTGCGAAGGTACAACTGCGACAGTCCACTTCAACAATAAAAAAAGATTACTCATCCGAAACCCATGAGGATTTAGAGACGAAAGAAACATGAACAGCCTCATTTACAACACTCTCTTCCTCTCACCGCCTTCTATTACACGCCGCAGGAACGTGTATCTTTCTGAACGGCACAATCTAATGGTTAGTGTGATTCTCCTTGAATCACCATCACCAGGCATCATGCGCGGCAAACCGGACTCTCACTAGGGCAGAGTTGTACCAAAGATTGTCTTCATTCGCCATTCAACAAAGAGCTTTCCGATTCGAGCATAACTTGACAGAGGAAACACATCTTAATTGTATTATAAATAAACAATTTTGGGTTCAGTTGTTCATCTCCACATTTTTGTTTGACGATCCGCCATTCGTAACCTCCAAATGCCCCAGACCCCTTTTTTCGACACTGAACTCGATCTTCAGGCACGTCTTTTCCGATTGGGCGTGTTCGGTTTCTTCTGCGATGGTTTCGCCTCGTCACAAATGCTCTTGGAAAATACTCTTTTCTTTCTCATTGGGCTGAAAAACGTTGAGAAGTCCGTATTAAACGTGGGCGTTGTATTCTTGCATCAAGGAACTCAAATATCTTCTTTCCGTTCACCCGTACGAGATTTTTCCGATGTCTCATGGCTGTGAACTTGACAACTGCATCGCTGATCCCATCATAACTGAATCAAGGAAATGTTATTTCAACAGATCCACAGACATTTGACATGCTTTCGAATAGGATGTCAAGAACAGTTGATGGGCGCTATTGGTCAAACCATATCAGTAACGGCATGAAAATATGATGCAGCTCCGATCCATATATGAGTAAAACAAGATTAATGTCCTCATTACAGTGACATGCACCTCTTCGCACCCAACCACCTGCCTCATATAAAAACACGTCTTGCACTCTCTGCTCTTGTGTTCTTTTGACCTATTCAACTGCATATACGACGGCACTTTCTGTTACTCACAGCAAACACCCCTCTTCGTACTTGGTTCCAGATGAAGCAGACTTCAGTCTTCATCATCTCAATCTCAGCAATGAGGGGAAGGACTAAGCTTCACCCTCACCCATCTCCTCCAGACATCTCAAAGACCGGTTGCTGAGCGGATGTTTCATCATATTCTCTGGGATGTCCATGAGAATCTACTTGAGGCTCAGTATATCAAGAACCTTGGAACCGAGCTCTCCTTGAAGGCTCCCAAGGAGTTCGCTACTAGCACAGCCTTGCATTTCTTGAAAATTGTGAACTTCCTTCCCCAGGGAGTGTCGGTAAAAAGAAGCAGTCTGGCGGTTCTGGAACCATCAATGCTTCCCACGTATATCCGCCCGTTGCTTTTTCCAGCTCTCTTGTCCATGATTCATCTTCAATATCGCCTCCTCAAACATGATCTGCCTTTATTTTTTCGTCGAGACCTCAAATACTCCTTCCAGTGAGTCCACTCCTTCTCATCGCAATCCCGGCGAACTTTATATTTGTTCTTCTTCGAACCCAAACAGAGAGATTGGTATTACAGTCGATGACCTGCTCTATGCTATTTACGAGCATTTACATCACCTTGGGATGAGCACCGCTGAGCCAGAGTCACTTTCTGATAAGCAACGTAGGCTCATTCAAGAAGCATAATTGTAATTAACTCCAGTGGCTACGGTCAATTCATCGTTTCAGTCTCCCTTTACCATGTATATTGTCACTGTTTCCCTAGCTTTACTGATCTCTAGCGTCGCTACTGGTACCCTTGCTCAAGGTATGAAACAAGTGGACAAATCGATGAGGCATTTACAGGGTTGATCGTTGTTCCAACAGGAGGAAACACGATAAGGCTGACCCTGAAAGCGCCCATTGCCACACTGAGACCATCCAACACTAATGCCCGATCCATCTATATTGGTTTGGAATCTGTCTTTGCTGTTTGTAATGGCTACATTAAAGTGATTGGACCCTTTTCCGCGCCCAAGAGAGTAAATCTCATTCCCGATTTACCCAAGACGAAATGTAATGGGGGTTATGAATGTGGCAGGAGGATGAGTTGAGTGATTTAAGTTCGATGGCGGATGAGAGTGTGATAGTGTGATGTGATCAAGAGCAAGGGAGTAAGCGTCGTATGTATGTATGTATGTGTATTTAGTCAATGAAGTCAAGAGTCACCAGTATAGGTTGGTGACTGAGGAGAGGGACACCTATCTGAAGTATATGGAGCCACTTCGGAATTGCTGGAATAAAAGAAACATTCCACGGGGACGAAACGGGGAAATTTTCGTATAATTTCATACTCTGGAATGCCCATGCTCTGGTCATTATGTAGCAACAGATTGACGCAGCAAAATAAATTGCGCGTGGGGGAAGATGAGGGAAAGACAGAAAGACTTAGTTACAATGTACCTACATTCCCATTTAAATATGTTAATATCCAAAGCAAATGCTCCGGCAAATGGAGTTTCCAAGACAACTCAATGTCACTCCATGACAATGACATAATTCCGCGATACAGATGCGACGGTCCGTTTTCTTGGTTTTGTTTGGCATGTGTACTGCACATGTTCGGAGATACTAACCGAAAGCAGGCTGCGGCAAACCCGTACCAACCGCTGGTAGATTGATGTAGTATTATATGCATACAATAGTCATTATTTTAATATTATAAATTTTCAAAACAAATGAATACATGATCCAACAGTCTGGGTTGTCACTCAGAATACATGCATATTTCTAGCAGCAAAATCTGCCACTTGACGACCTCGATAAGTGTCTTGAGCTATGGTTTTGAGGTTCTATTTTCTTCTGGGTGTTTTTTTCTCTGGAAAACGTGGCAGTGATGACACTACTGGTGCTCATCAGCGTTTAGCGTTCGAAACCCAAAACTCGGGATGTTAATTGACGTGTGTCACCTTGTCCTGTTCATATGTTTTACTGTGGCCATTTCATTTTGGCTACAGTTCGTGCTATGGAGTTTTTCTTTGTGGATTGTTCAATCATTGATCTCCAATCTCTGATGTCACTTCACGACTCTAATCGTCGTCTGGATAGAGATCTATTTTTTGTTTGTTTCTTCTTTGGCGGATCTTTTTGCTACATCTTCTGATTGTGTAGCCAGTTGTAGCCAACATCTCTAACTGAGTTTGAGTGACGTCCTCTGCACAGGGAGAGATAAACGGAATTCTCTTCCAAAGAACATCTCGGATATATTCTATCATTTATGCCATGTCCCATGTGTCCGTTACGTGTTCCTGTGATCCCATATGACTAGGCCTCATCTTTGCATCCGTACCGTGTCTCTGTTCGAGTTCTCATGTCCTTGCAGCCATAAATATGTCCTAAATAGAATTGTGCATGAGTCTGGAATCACATGTGTCTGGACATGCCTTTCGCTCAGATCACCATACTAGACCCTCGGCACATATATAGGTCCACTGAGTCTTTACTATCCAATTTTCTCTCTGATGGTACCGCTCCAGTATCATGATACTAACTTTTACAATGTGCGCAGTTGAGTTGGAGACAGCAAATAATGGTTGTCTTCATGGTACAAAAGGTTAGGTAATTCTACAGTATTCTACCTACTTATAATAACAGGATGTCTCAGATATAATAAGCCAGCACCTGATACAATGAAGAAAACAATAGAACCTCATAGAAGAACATGACGTTACACCAAGTGAGCCAGTCCCATTCAACACTAACATAGCTAGACAATCACTCGGTACCGATGGCTTTGATCTCCTTCTCATAGAGATGCTCTTTCGTTATACGGGCTGAGATCTTGTGCTCTATCCGACCCATCATTCTCTTTCAGTGTACGAGTGATTAAGATATATTTTTGCAATTCGTCCAAAGATATCCCTAGTTTTATCCTTGACTTTGAAGTTAGATAAGAAGCCATTTCTTTTCATGGCTGAGTCTTATGGAAGGCGTGGGCACCCTGGAAAAGGTACTCAGAGGCCGTGCTTCCTCACGCGTGAAAGGTTATTCCATGTGCCTCCATCGACTATCATTTGACTATTATTCTTGTTGAGGTTGACATTTGTCTGCATGCTCAATGTCATGCGAGTGTCCCAAAACAACGAGAAACATCAATGTTATGGTGAGAATTTGATTCACCAGGCACACGGAGTAATCATGGGGTGAGCTGATCACAGGCTTTCGGACCTTATACCGGCGCTTCTAAATATAACACCGCAGCCAAAGCTTCGTAACCTTATATTTCATGATTGCTATTCAGTAACCCAAGGTGCTTCAAATGGTTTCCATGGACCAAGAACTTTCAGCAGCAGCATACGATGGTGACGTGATCTGCCTTCTGGCAGCGGACCTTGTGGCAGCAAATCGTGTGAAGGTATAGACGTCGCCTGAATACGTGCACCCATGTGAAGCTACCTGAGAACCAGAAGGCGGA
>Ga0153943_1000534_pt1 | contig 11504 bp, 11 predicted proteins | sample TSNJ027MetaG_FD_104721 | JGI IMG/M metagenome (GOLD analysis project Ga0153943, IMG submission 104721) | Attine ant fungus gardens microbial communities from New Jersey, USA - TSNJ027 MetaG | ecosystem: Host-associated > Fungi > Mycelium > Unclassified | place: USA: New Jersey, Brendan T. Byrne...
CACCTGAGCGGGACGGTTCTGTAGGACTCGTACTCCCCCGCGGCCCGCTTCGGCGAAGCGTCGATTCGGACACCACGACAATCACCTGCCTTAGTTTGAATTAAGATTCAACACTTTGGTCGTCGAGGGTCGCAATAACGCCGTGGGCCATCGCAATTGGCGGCAGCCGGGGATCAGTTCAGTTGCGGTAGAACGTCGGAGCCAATGAGTTCGACCATGTCGCGGTATTCGCCGGCGGGTTGGCCACCCATGTCGATGTAGATCAGGTTCGTGTCGCTGGTGAGCACTTCCGACCAAGCGTTGAGCCGTTCGGCCACCTCCGCCGCGCTGCCGACGATCGCGGGTCCCCGGGTGGTGAGGAACTCGAAGTCGAATGGCTTGGTGACGAACGCCGGCGGGTCGGGGTTGACCCGGGGAATCACGGTACTCATCAGCTCGAAGTAAGCCCGGTAACGCGGTTCCCACCGCTCGCGGGCCGCCTGGCTCGTCTTGGCGACGTTGACGTGCCAGCAGGCGCCGACGCGCGGCTCGCGCGGATGACCGTAGGACGCGAACTTTTCCCGGTAGCTCTCGACAACGGGCTTGAACATCTGCGGGTTACCGAAGGCCGACGGCAGCATCAAGTCGAGACCCAGGCGCGCCGCCAGTTCGGTCGACGATTCCGAGGCGCCGCCGCCGACCCACAGCGGCATCGCGCCGACCGGGACGGGCTGGAGCACGAACTCGCTGATCGGGGCGCGATGGCGCGAGCCCGCCCAGTTCACCTCCTTACCGGCCCACAACTGGGTCAGCAGTTCGACGTTCTGCGCGAACAACTCGTGGGAGTCCTCCAACCGCTGCCCAAAGAGCGTGTAGGTGGACACGAAGAAGTTGCCCCGGCCCACGACCACCTCGCAGCGTCCACCCGACAGGGCGTCGACCGTCGCGTAGTCCTCGGCCACCCGGATCGGGTCCAGGTTCGCGGCCAGTGTCACCGCCGTGGACAGCCGCAGACTGAACGTGCGTTCGCCGATGGCCGCGAGGATCACCGGCGGCGCCGACGTGGTGTATTCCAGCCCGTGATGTTCGCCGATGTGCACGCCCTCGAAGCCGGCATCGTCGGCGACGACGGCTGCCTCGACAATGGCTCGGTGCCGTTCGGCGGCTGTGGGAACGAGTCCGGTGACGGGATCGGCCACCACGTCACCCAGGGTCATCAGACTCAACTTCATGTCGGCTCCTTACTGTGCCGGATATCAATCCTTGTTCGGTTATCGACCGGAGTGAGAGGTCGGCTATTTCCGCTGTGGGCGTTGTCAATTCACGTTGAAACCGCGGCGGCGCAGCCAGTCATGAACGTGGTCGGCCGCCTGTAACAGATGCGATCGTTGGTCTTCGCCAGTGAAGTAGTGGTTGGCATCCGGCAGGTCCACCCGCTCTTTGTCCTGGTGACCGATCGCATCGAACACCTGTGCCTGATGGCTGGTGGGCACCGCGTCGTCGCAGCCGTTGACGACCATGAGCACCGGTACCGAAACCCTCGGTGCGGCATCCCCGGCGTCCACCTGGGCGGTGTCCAGGCCCCATTGCGACAACCAGCTGCGCGCGGTGGTGAACCGCATCAGTGCTCCGGGGCTGGTATTGGCCACCTCGGGGTCGCCCAGATAGCTCCACCGCGGCCGGCGTCCGTTCGGTTCGATGGTGGGATCCAGCCAGCGCGGGTCGGCCATCGTCCCGTGGACGACGAACGAGTGCTCAGCGTGCGGCTTGCCGGCGTTGCGGAAGTCCCGCAGTTTCTGCTGCGCGTAAGCAGTGATCCGGCGGTTGCGCTTGCGTTGCCGTTCGCGGTAGGCGGCGAGGAAGTCGGCCGAATACGGTGGCTGATTCGGGTTCGCGGGGTCGTAGAGATCAAACTCGGTGTCGCGATCACGGTCCGGCTGCAGCTCGTCGGTGATCGAGGCATCGAGGAACTCGGTCAGCAGCCGGTGACGGCTGCGCGGAGCCGCCAGCTGCATCACCGCGTCGGCGGGCGGTAGCGCGGTCTCGGCAAGCGACGACGGCTCCCCGGCGGCGGTCTGGGTAATGGTGGGCTTCTCGGCTTCGGCCTGGTACCCCATCATCGGCGATCCCCCGCCGCTCCAGCCGGCCAGCACGACACGCTCGTAGCCGAGCCGTTCTCGCGCGTCGCGGACGCAGGCACCAAGGTCGATCAAATGGTTTTCCATTTGCAGCGCGGAGTCGCCAACCGAATACCGGTTGGCGTAGCCGATCACGTGCAGCCCGGTGCGTGCCAGTTCGGAGAACAGCGGGAGGTAGGCAGGCGAACCGATCGGATGAGATGCCACGATCACCGTGTCGGAGTCGCGGTCGCCGCGTAGCAACTGCGCGTAGCGCACCACATGATCCGCGACGGTGCCGTAGACGTCCTTGCGCACCGTGTGTTCCTCCGACACCACCAGGTAGGGGGTGCGCCGGTACTTGATACGCGCGACGGCCGCTGGGGAATTGATCGGCTTGTCGATGTTCGGGGTCATGGGCAGCGCATCTCACGCCAGGGAATGTCCCGGTCGACCCGCGGTTCCCCCGGCAACCCGAGCACCCGCTCACCGAGGATGTTGCGCATCACTTCGGAGGTACCTCCCTCGATCGAATTAGCCAAAGTCTCCATCTCGCCGATTTCGCGTCGAGTATAACCATACATTGTTTGGTTCATGCCCGCCCGCGATGCCGAAAAGTGGATTACCGGCACCGTCGTCTCAATCGATCACATCGAAAAGGAGGTCCACCGCCTCTGGGCCGTTGGCGATGCCAGGGGCCCAGTGCACTTCGGCGTCGGGGTCCGCGAAGCGCAGATTTGTCACGCGCTTGAATAGCTCGTCGAACGCGATCGCAATCTGAATCCGGGCGAAGTGCGAACCCAGACAACGATGGATTCCCAGTCCGAAGCCGGCCGAACTACTGCGCCGCACATCGAACTTCAAGCACGACGCATCCTCGAAGCGAGCCTCGTCGCGATTGGCAGAATCGAAGCGAATCAACAACTGCTGGCCTTGCCTGATCGTCACCCCACCGAGTTCGACATCCCTGGTGGCGGTTCGGCCCAGACAGCCAACCGGCGACTCGAGCCGGATGAACTCATCCATGTCCTGACGAATCCAGGCGGGATCGCGTAGCCGTTGTTCGAGTTCGGGCTGGCGTGCCAGGTGGTAGGCGATCGAACCCATCGCACCCCGGGTGGTGTCCAGACCACCCAGGAACAGGACGGTGATGACGCCGAGTCGTTCCTCGTCCGTCAGCGGCCTGCCATCCTCCACCGTGCCGGTGGCGATGGCGTTCAACACGTCGTTTCGTGCAACCGGGTTCGCCTCGCGCTCGGCGATGTACTGCCCGGCGAGGACGGCGAGTTCGAAAAACGCTTCATCGGTGACATCGACCGCCAGCCGGATCACGACTTCGGCCGCATGGTCCATCTTCTTCGGGTCGTCCTCGTTGAAGACGACCCTCGACAAGGCATTGCCCACGAAGGGACCGGCGAACTCGCGGACGAATTCGAAGCGCCCGTTGTCGATGAAGCGCCCGATGAGGTCGGTGGCATTTTTTCGCAGTTCGGGCTCGAACCGCAGCAGGAAGCTGCGGGTGAACAACGGATTGAGGATTTTGCGCAGATCAACCTGGTAGGGCGGATCGGCATCGAGCGGGTTGAGTCGCACCGGCGACGGGCGGGGCGCAACGCCGGCCGACGAGAAGGTATGCGGATCTTCGAGGACCCGGCGGACATCGTCGTAGCGGGTGACGACATATTGACCGCCGCCTTCGGCATCGGTGTGGGCCACCGGGCAATGGCGCCGTGCGTACGAAAAGACATCCCATTTGGCCTTCTCGTGTTCGGGATCCCACATGTTGTAATGCGGCAACATCGCCGCGGCCGAGATGTCGGATTCGGCTTGCGCTTTCCCCATGACGTACCACGCTAATCCAGCGCTGTTTGGTTAGTCAACGGTTTGGGATGTACATGGGGCGCATCACGCGCTACGTTATCGAACAATGATCGGTTAGATACAGCTGTGTAGCGCGGCAACGCCGCCGAATGGGAGGTCCGCATGGGAGCGTTGGATGGCAAGGTCGCCTTCATCAGCGGTGGGGCGCGCGGCCAGGGCCGCTCCCATGCAGCGCGGCTTGCCAGGGAGGGTGCCGACATCGTCACGTTCGACATCTGCGAGCAGATCGACTCGGTTCCCTACCCGCTGGGAACCGAGGAGGAACTCGCCCAGACCGTCGAAGAAGTTGAGGCGCTGGGCCGTCGGATTGTGGCGGCCAAAGCCGATGTGCGCGACGAGGCGGCGGTCAACAAGGTTCTCGACGAGGGGCTCGCGGAGTTCGGCCGGCTGGACATCGTGATCGCCAATGCCGGCATCATGCCCGTGCTGGGCCCCACATCGACCGTGGTTCAGGCGTGGCACGACTGCATCGACGTCATGCTCACCGGCGTTGTCTACACGATCGAGGCGGCCATCCCCACGCTCGTCGAGCAGAACCAGGGCGGCGCCATCGTCATCACCAGTTCGGCGGCCGGCCTGAAGGGAACGACACGCAGCCTGCGGTCCAAGACGTACGGGATGTTGGGCTACACCGCGGCAAAGCACGGCGTCGTGGGGCTGATGAGGGCCTACGCAAATGCACTGGGCAGCTATAACATTCGGGTGAATTCGATTCACCCCACCGGTGCCGACACTCCGATGGTCAACAACGAGTCGTTTTTGGGTGCGGCGCCCGATGTCCCCGAACTGTTTGAAGCGATGACCAATATCCTTCCTGTGCAGCTCATCCAGGCTGAAGACATCTCCAACGCGATCGCCTGGTTGGTCTCCGACGAAGCCCGATACATCACCGGCGCGGCGATTCCTGTCGATGCCGGTGCGACCGCACGCTGACGCGCCACCCGACGGCAGTGGTTGATTCCGCCGAGAGCGCCGAATCCGTGCGTTGGTGGCAAAAGATCTTCGCCCTGCGGGAGATCGCTGCCAACACCTACGAGACCGATCCCATACGCTCGGGCCTGCCACGTCTCTACGGTGGCCAGGTTGGGGCGCAGAGCCTGCTGGCCGCGGCTGCGACGGTAGACACCGACCGTGTCGCGCACTCGTTGCACACCTCGTTTTTGCACGCGGGCGACGACACCCATACCGTCACCTACGACGTCAATTGGGTGCGTGATTCCCGTTCGATGTCAACCCGTGTCGTCACCGCGCAGCAAGACGGACGAATGCTGGCCACCAGCGTCGCGTCGTTTCACACTGCACCAACGGGAGGCCGCGCACCCTCGATCGAACATGAATGGCCAGCGACTGACGGTGAACCCGTCCAACCGCCGCCCGACCCCGACACGCTGCCATCGCGCTTGGCATCGTTGTCAGATCGATACGGTGACGACATCCCGAGCGGAGCCGCCCTACGATGGCCGGTCGACCTGCGGTACGTCGACCAAGTGCCCTGGAGCGATTCGGTGGCCCCGCCACGAAACCGAGTCTGGCTGAAGGCTATTGGCTATCCACGTCAGATCGCCGGTGCCGACGCCGCAGCGCTGGCCTTCGCGACAGATATGCCGATGTTCGAACCAGTGTGCTTTCCCACCGGAATAGCGTGGCGTGACATGATCGGCCACACGGCCCTACTGGGGGCTACGCTGAATCATTCGGTTTGGCTGCACCGTCCGGCACGCCTTGATGACTGGCTGCTGCTCGAGCAATTCGCACCCATCGCGCACGAATACCGGGCGTTCTGCCGCGGCGAATTACGCTCCCGTTCACGAGAACTCGTGGCGAGCGTTGCCCAGGAGATGGTGTTCGTCGCGCCCCGGACTCGCCTGCCCGATGCACCGGCGGAGCGGACGGTCAAACGCCCTGGTGGTTCGACCTGAGTTGCTCGCGGGACAACTTGCCGGTGACGTTACGAGGAAGTTCATCGACCACGGCCAGCCGTTTGGGCAGCTTGTAGCGCGCCAGCCGTTGCGCCGCAAAGGTATTCAGTTTGTCGAGGGTGACGGTGGCCCCGGGTTCCGCCACCACGACCGCCAAGCCGACCTCACCCCATTCCTCGTCGGCGATACCGACGACGCCGACGTCGCGCACATCCGGATGCAGCGAAAGCACCTGCTCGATTTCGGCTGGGTAGATATTTTCCCCGCCGGACTTGAACATCTCTTTGACACGGCCAACCGGATAATAGAAGCCGTTCTGGTCGCGGTATGCTGAATCGCCGGTGCGGAACCAGCCGTCCCCCGTGAAGTAGTCGCCGTTGTCGCGATCCCAATACCCGACGGTGATGCTGGGGCCGCGCAACCAGATTTCACCCGTAACGCCATCCTCGACGTCGCGGCCAGCGGCGTCGACCAGCCTTATCTGGGTGTGCGGCGCGGCGCGACCCGTCGACCCCCTCTTGGCATGGTCGAGGCTCGCCGCCTCGTCGTCGAGAGCCGTTGCCATCGGGCCCATCTCGGTCCCGCCGTACTGCGGCTGCAGCGGGAATCCACGGTCGACCCACGCCTGGAGGAGTTCCGGCGAGGCAATCGCTCCGGCGATGATCCCGTGGCGTAGGTGCGACAAATCCGCCGCGGCGAAACCGGGGGTCTCGGCCATGCGCTGATAGAGCAACGGAATAGCGGCGATATGGGTAATTGGCGGGTCGTGGCTAACCAGATGCTGAAGAACGTTTTCAGGGTCGAAGCGGGTCATCGTCGTCACCGCGCCGCCGAAGTACAGAATCGGATTGGCCATCACGGTCAGGCCGCCGGCGTGGAACAGCGGCATCGGATTGAGTTGGTGGCATCCGGGCTGGGAGTATCCGGTGGTGTGGGCGGTGTTGAGGGCCTGCCACACCAAGGTGGCATTGGTCGACAGCGCGCCTTTCGGCCGCCCGGTGGTCCCCGACGTGTACAGAATGTGAGTGGGCTGGTCCATCGAGATCGCGCCCGTTGCGCGTAACGGGGCGGCCGCAGCGATGGCGGACTCGTACTCGGTCTCGTCGTGTGGCCGGTTGAAGGAAAGGCGTTGGGCGATATCGGCTTTCTCCGCGACGGTGACCGCCACCTCTGCCCAGTGATCATCGTGGACGATGACGCGGGGGCGGGCGTCAAGGCAGATCTCCTGGATCTCGCTGGTGTGCAACCTCCAGTTGAGCGGCACGAACAGTGCGCCGAGTCGCATGCAGGCGAACTGCACCTCGAACACCCGCGGGTCGTTCTCGCTGATCAACGCCACCCGATCGCCGGGTCCGATCCCCAAATCGTGCAGCGTGGCCGCGGCACCGGCGACCCGGTCTTCCAGTTGTGTCCAGGTTGTTCGCCGTCCGTCCTCGGCGCATCCGAGGGCAAGGGAATCTCCGCGATGCTGGGCGTGGTAGGCCACCCAGTCAGTTGCGTGAAACACCAATCTGCGCTCCCATCATCGGCTTTGTCTAACTACGGTTAAAAATTCTAATGTGTCGCAGCACCTGGATGGCTCGATGTCAACCGGCTGCGCTAGGGACCTCGCAGATGTCGGAGCGGCGCGGTGAAGCCTGGGGTTCCCGGGCATGGACCATAGCCGCTGCCGCGCATGGACCCAATGTCGCATTGCCCATTGATGATGTGGGCTGGATACGCCGGGGAGTTGTTGGCGTAAAGCCCCACCGGGGCGATTGTGATCAGGATGGTTACGGCCACCATCAACTGCATGTATCCGACGAGCGACAGAAACGATAGGGCTTTCCGGGTGTGCGGCCGCAGGTGGTCCAGCCCACGTTCGAAGATGGTGCGCCCCTGGTCGTCACGCAAATATCGAGCGAGAGTGGGAGCGCCGAAAAACAGAATTGCCGACAGCGGGAGGGTCGCAGGGAAGGGGCGCGCGGCAGTAGCAATGTTGAGGCCAGCAGGGATGAACTGGTTCCACAGATTCAACTGGCTCGAGATTCCGTCGATCAGTAAGTCAGCGACGATGGCGAAGACCGCAAGGGCCATCAGCATCTTTGCCATCGAAGCCCTCGGATACCGAGCTTCGACAATCCGCAGGATCCGCCCGCCCAGCATCGCGCAAACGAGAAACCCCACCAGATAGATGCTGCCGATAACCAGGATTGGCTCGGGTGAGCCGCTGCAGGCCTTATTGATCACAAATGGTGCGTAGCTGCACCAGCTACCCACGTTAACGAAGTTCGAGCTGTACAGATTCATGGGAACGAGGAAGTTGTAGAACGGATCAAGCCAGTACGCCAACAGCCCCGCGATGCACAGCTGAGCATCGAAGGTAAGGCGGTGTTGCCGCAGGCATCCTCGAACGACGTAGGCACCGACGCCGAGAACCAACATCACGGCAACGACTTCGTAGACCGTCGCGATGGTGTAGGCGGGCGCAGCGGGGTCCCGATACACCGTCACGGGACTAGGTCCGGCGGCAAGCCAGGCCACCAGCGTCCAGGCACCCCAGACCAGAAAAAGGCCTGCGATCACAGCCAAGTAGTGCTGCCAGCGCCACGGGGCTTTGGGTGCGGGGACCGGTACAACGTCACGATGAACCGCATGGGCCCCCGATTGCGTCGCATCCACTTTGCCTAAACCGCTTGACACATCGCGCCTTCCGTCTGGGCAACCGTCGCTGCGAACACGATCCCGGCTCGTACATGTCAGCGGTTCACTCGCGTTCGCACGGGTGGCGTCCCGCAGCATGCCCGCCGGCGGATGACCCAGGAGCTTGACGATGCGGATCGGCCGCAGCATACTCACCGTAATCGAACGGCGTTTGGCTGGGAAGACTGCGCCGCGTTTTCCTTTGAGAGCAGTCCCTCGCGGGTGACGGCGGGCGCCGATCATGGGCAACTCCTTGGATGAGTCAAACGCACCCTTGACGTGGTGCACGACGCATGGCACTGTACCCACCAAATAACCTAACATCGTTTGACAACAGGCGGGGCGTTACTGATGACTTCTTCTGTCGGTCACCATGGATAGGGAGCGGGTGCGGCGTGAGGCCGCGCGATCTGTATCGAGGGTCGTCTCCCCATGACGACATTCGTCCTTGTCCACGGCGGGTTCCACGGTGCATGGTGCTGGAAGCGCATCGTCGGTCCGCTTAGGAAGGGCCATGCGGTCGAGGCTGTCGACCTTCCGGGGCGCGGCCGAGGGGACCGGCCCGAACTCTCGGCGTACCTCGACACTGTTGCCGCGGCGGTGGACAATGCCAAGCCCCCGGTTGTGCTGGTCGGTCACAGCCTCGGCGGACTAATCGTCAGCCAGTTCGTGGAGCGAAGGCCCGACGCCGTCGCGGGTCTTGTGCTGGTCAATGCGCTGCTTGTCGAGGACGGTGAGGCGGCGCTGCCGAAGATGCAGAGCATCGGCGACGACTGGTTATTCATGCGCCCGGGAGCGCTCACCTTCTCGGAAGACGGCAGCACGTTCGCAGTGGCGCCCGAGCTTGTCATTGAGGGGTTCTACAACTGTTGCGACGCCCAGGACGCCGAGTGGGCCGCCGCCCAACTGTGTCCCGAGCCGCTGGGGTTGGTAACCGCGCCGCTACGAATCACCAGCGAGGGCTTCGGATCAGTGCCGAAGGCATATTTGGGCGGGCGTCACGATCGCGTGATGCCGTGGTGGTTCCAGCAGAAAATGAGCGCGGCGGCCGAAGCCCGCCTCTTCGACCTGGGCGGGGATCACTCGCCGTTTCTCTCCGTGCCCGACGAACTGGTCGCTCGCTTGCTCGACATCGGCACCAACGGCCTGCCGTAGGGGGCCAAGACATACGTCGGCGCCTACGCGACGATGAGCGGGGCGCGGTCATGCGGCATGGCTCGCCTGACTCGTAGAGTCTTTCCGGTGAGCTCTCCCGTCACCCGCCGCCGGCCAGGCCGCCCGTTGGGAGCCGACGGCGCCGAGACGCGGCTCAAGATCCTGCACAGCGCCCGGCAGGTGTTTGCCTCAACCGGTTACGAGCGGGCGAGCCTCAAACAGATCGCCGAGGACGCGGGAATCACCCGCAACGCGATCGCGAACTACTACGCAAGCAAAATTGAGCTCTACGGCGCCGCGCTAGCGTCGGTCCAGGCTGTCGTGGCCGGCCAAATCCTCGACGCCGCCAAGAATGTGACCGGCTCTGTCCACCGTCGCGTCATTGCGGTGTTCGAAAGCGCTGTCGCTTTCAACCAGACCGACGAGACGTTCGTCCGGTTCTTCGTAATATCCACCGTCGATGCGATCACCCACCCGGAGCTTCGTGAGAAGGCGCTGCTGCCAATCGACTCGGTGCGCGAATACGTCGGCAACCTGCTCGCCACTGCTGTGCACGCCGGTGAGATCGACACTGAGATGGACACCGAGGCCACCACCCAGGTCTGCATGGACCTGCTGTGGGGCCTGGCAATGGATATCGGCTTTTATTCCGACGAGCAGCGGACCCAACGGACGATGCGGGCCATCGACCGAATCATCTCCGCAACGCTTGCTCCCGCGCGACCTTGAAGGATCGACGGTGGTGCTGACAGAACGCGCCAAAGCAAGGTGTTCGGTTCATGGCGCTTTTTGATCGGCCAGCGCGGCGAGAAGCATGCTCAGCCGCTGCTGTTCAGCGGGGGCCAGCGCCACCAGCCACTCGCGCTCGCGGCCGGCCTGCTCGCGCATCGCCTCATGAAGCGCAGAGCGACCGTGTTCGGTCAGCTGGAGCCGGACCAGTCGGCGGTCGGCGCTGTCGCGGATCCGCGATACCAGACCGTCACGCTCGAGGGTGTTCAGCGCACTGGAGACGGCCGCGCGCGAGGCCCCCGATAGTCGTGCGACATCGCGTAGTTCGGCGGCGCCGACGGCCCACAACACGTTCATGATGCGAAAGCCGGCCCATGTCCATCCACGTCGCCGGTGCACGGCCTCGAAATCGCGGGACAGCCGGTGCTGCAGTCGGGTCAGGTTGAACACCAGCTCCGCGTGCTCAGCCGCGTCGCGGTCGACGATGCCGTCTGCCTGCAGGCGCCGTGCCAACAGCTCCCGGTACTTCTCGACGGTGATCGTACGGGCCGATGGATGCTGCGAGGCCATGCTCGATTATCGCGCGCCGGTATAAAAACAACCTGCGCTTGGTAGTTCGAGGCGGTGGCCGACAGCATCGGCTTACGTACGGGGCTGCGCGCATGTAGCTTCCTGGTGCGGGATCGCGTAGCGCAAAAGGCAGAACGAAACAGCAAGGATCCAGATACCGAAGGCGGTCAAACCAAGCCACCAGGCCAGCACACCATTCCACGCGATGACGCCTGTCTTGGCCAGACAGTTAAAGGCGCCTGGCAGAAAGCTGATTGCCGCCCAAACGCTCAAATAGCCCAGCCAGCGCGGGAACACTGGTTGATCGTGCTTGTCCTGCAAGATCGCGATGGCCAGCAGAACCGCCTGCAGCGCGGCGCTGAATGGCAGCGCGACGAAAGTTATGGATGCGAGATCGTGTAGGTGGTACGTGAAGCCGGGATCGACCTCGGGCCGGAACGCGGCGACCATCCACATGACGGTCGGTACGTAG
>Ga0153943_1000535_pt1 | contig 11503 bp, 12 predicted proteins | sample TSNJ027MetaG_FD_104721 | JGI IMG/M metagenome (GOLD analysis project Ga0153943, IMG submission 104721) | Attine ant fungus gardens microbial communities from New Jersey, USA - TSNJ027 MetaG | ecosystem: Host-associated > Fungi > Mycelium > Unclassified | place: USA: New Jersey, Brendan T. Byrne...
CGCTCGATCGCGTGGCCCAGGGTGTGGCCGTAGTTGAGGATTTCGCGCAGCTGCGATTCCTTCTCGTCGGCGGCGACGACCTCGGCCTTGACGGTGATCGCGCGGCGGATCAGCTCCGGCAGCACGTCACCCGACGGGTCCAAAGCCGCCTGCGGATCCGCCTCGATCCGATCCAGGATCACCGGGTCGGCGATGAAACCCGCCTTGACGACTTCGGCCATACCGGCTGCGATTTCGTTGCCCGGCAACGTCTGCAAGGTCGCCAGGTCGACCAGCACGGCGATCGGCTGGTGAAACGCACCGACCAGGTTTTTACCGGCCTCGGTGTTGATACCGGTCTTGCCGCCGACCGCCGCGTCCACCATGCCCAGCAACGTGGTGGGCACGTGCACGATCGACACCCCGCGCAGCCATGTCGCCGCGGCGAAACCGGCGACATCGGTGGCGGCCCCGCCGCCGAGGCTGACCAAAGCATCCTTGCGGCCAATTCCTATGCGGCCCAACACTTCCCAGATGAACCCGACGACTGGCAAGTCTTTACCGGCTTCGGCGTCCGGGATTTCGATGCGATGCGCGTCGATACCCTTGTCCGCCAGTCGGGTTCGGATCTCCTCGGCGGTCTGTGCCAGTACCGGCTGATGCAGGATCGCGACCCGGTTCCGGCCGGCGAGCACTCCGTCGAGCTCGCCTAGCACGCCAGTGCCGATCACCACCGGGTAGGGCGGGTCGACGGCCACCTGCACGGTGACCGGTGCGTCGGGGTTGGTCATTTGTCGGCCTCGGCACTGCCGTGTCTGCGGGCTGCGGCCAGTGCCGCCGGCGTGGCGGGGGTAGGCGGCGGCCCGGTAGGGGTCTCGGCTTCGGTTGAGCTCAGCGAGGACGGCGAGCGTCGCCACGGTGGACGGCGACGGCTGCGCCCCGCGTCCCCGGGTTGCGGGTCTCGCAGCCGGCACACGATGTAGCGGACGACGGCGCCGGGATTACGACGGTTGGTGTTCACCCGGATGGTGGCGACTTCGCGGTACACCGGCACGCGCTGCGACATCAGCGCGCGGTACTTCTCGGCGCGGTCCGGGCCGGCCAGCAGCGGCCGCACGGTGTTGCCGCCGGTGCGACGCACGCCTTCGGCGGCACTGATCTCCAGGAAGATGACGGTCTGACCGGCCAGCGCGGAGCGTACTCCGGGACTGGTGACCGCGCCGCCACCGAGCGACAGCACGCCGTCATGCTCGGCCAGCGCAGCGCGCACCACCTCTTCTTCGATACGACGGAACTCCTTCTCGCCGTCGGTGGCGAATATGTCGGCGATACGGCGTCCGGTCCGCTGCTCGATCGCCACGTCGGTGTCGAGCATCGTGACGTTGAGCGCCTTGGCCAGCCGTCGCCCGATCGTGGACTTACCCGATCCCGGGAGTCCAATTAATACGGCCTTGGGCGCCATGAGCCACTATCCCCCTACCGACCGAGCCCGGACTTCAGCGACTGGTTCACGGTCGGCGACCGACCGCAGGTAGGCCTCGACGTTGCGGCGCGTCTCGGCCAGCGAGTCGCCGCCGAATTTCTCCAGCGCCGCGCGAGCCAATACCAGCGCAACCATGGTTTCGACCACCACACCGGCGGCCGGCACCGCGCACACGTCGGAACGCTGGTTGATCGCGACGGCCTCGTCACCGGTCGCCATGTCGACGGTGGCCAGCGCGCGCGGCACGGTGGAGATCGGCTTCATCGCCGCCCGTACCCGCAGCGGCTGGCCATTGGTCATGCCACCTTCCAGGCCACCGGCCCGGTTGGTCGAGCGGACCACGCCGTCGGGGCCGGGGTACATCTCGTCGTGGGCGCGGCTCCCGCGGCGGCGCGCGGTGGTGAACCCGTCGCCGATCTCGACACCCTTGATCGCCTGGATGCCCATCACCGCGGCGGCGAGCTGGCTGTCGAGCCGGTTGTCGCCGCTGGTGAACGATCCGAGCCCGACCGGTAGGCCCACCGCGACGGCCTCCACCACACCGCCGAGGGTGTCGCCGTCCTTCTTGGCGGCTTCGATCTCGGCGATCATGGCCTGCTCGGCCGCCTTGTCGAATGCGCGCACCCCGCTGTCGTCGATCGCATCCAGGTCGCCGGCCTGCGGCGGCGGGCCCTCGTAGGGCTGTGATTCGCCGATCGAAATGACGTGGGACAGCACTTCGACACCGAGGGCTTGCCGCAGGAAGAGCCGGGCCACGGTGCCGGCCGCGACGCGTGCCGCGGTCTCGCGGGCGCTGGCCCGCTCGAGCACGGGGCGGGCGTCGTCGAAGCCGTACTTGAGCATGCCGGCGTAGTCGGCGTGGCCGGGCCGCGGCCGAGTCAACGGGGCGTTGCGGGCTCCACCTTCCTGGTCAAGTTGGCCTTGCTCCACCGGGTCGGCGGCCATCACCGTCTCCCACTTCGGCCATTCGGTGTTGCCGATCTCGATAGCGATCGGGCCGCCCAGTGTGACGCCGTGCCGCACCCCGGCCAGCATGGTGACTTGGTCGCGCTCGAACTTCATCCGTGCGCCGCGGCCGTAGCCGAGCCTGCGGCGGGCCAGCTGGAACGCGATGTCCTCGGAGGTCAGGCTGACCCCGGCGACCATGCCTTCCAGCACGGCCACCAGCGCCCGGCCGTGGGATTCACCAGCAGTGGTCCATCGCAACACGTGTCCCATCTTCCCACGACCGGAGCGGCGCCGGTCGACGCCTCAGGTTGGGGTCAGCCTGTGACCCGCGCCGCTGTGCAAACTTCACGCCGACCGCGTCGACGAACGTGTCGATGTCCAACCTCGGATTTTCATGACCCGAAAGTGAGTTGGCGCAGCACGCGCAAGAAGATGCTTCGGTCGTCCGCTGATAGCTCGCCAAGCCAGCGTTCCTCGCTCCGCTGGATGTCGACCTGCGCGGCGTTTTTGACGGACCGTCCCGACTCTGTGATCGCAAGCAGGCGCGCGCGGCGGTCCTCGGGGTCGGGAATCCGCTCGATGTGGCCGTGCTCCTGCAGCTGATCGAGGGTTGGGATGATGCGCGTTTTGTCGGCGCCGATCAACTCGGCCAGGGCCGCTTGGGTGCGGATCGACGAATGGTCCAGGGCGGACAGCACGATGTAGCCCCACATCGATAGGCCGTGGGCGGCCAGCACCGGCTGCTCGGCAGCCACGGTTTGTCGAGCCAGCTGCACCAGCATCGCCGCGAGGTCGGGGCGTGTCGCCTTCCGCACCATCCCGTGATGATAGCGCTTGACATATTGTATATGTCCGCTTACTATAAGCGAATGCATATTAATCGCGATCTCCGCCCGCTACATCGGACTGCGGTACTGGCGTCCGTTGACATGGTCTCGACCGTCACGATCGAAGACCTATCGAGAGCTACGCCGTGCGCCGAATGGAGCCTCGCCGAACTGCTCACTCACATGACGGTGCAGCATCGTGGCTTTGCCGCCGCCGCGCGCGGCCACGGCGACGATCCGGCTATATGGCAACCCGCCACCGTCGCCGACGCGGTCGCAGCCGACCCCGCCGGCAGCTATACCGCGGCCGCCGCCGAGGTGATCGATGCATTCGCCAGTGTCGACCAGCTCGATGCGGCGTTCGCGCTAGCTGAGTTCGGGCCCGGCGCCACCTTCCCGGGTTCACTGGCGATCGGCTTTCACTTCGTGGACTACGTCGTGCACGGCTGGGACGTCGCTCGCACGATGGGTTACCCCTTTGAGCTTCCGGCCGACGTTGTGGCCGCCGCCTTGCCAATTGCGCTCGCCGTGCCCGACGCAGAATTCCGCACCGGCGACAGTGCGCTGTTTGGCCCAGCGATCCAGGCACGCGACCAGGCCAACGACCTCGATTGCATGCTGGCTCATCTCGGCCGCTCCCCACAGTGGAAACCGGAACGCGAAATGTATCGAATCTGACCAATCCGCCTATCGACCAACAAACCCACAGTCAGCCACCCCATCCGGCAGCGGCTCCCACTAGGAGAGACTGATGAAGACCGCATCCTTCGGCGACGTTCACGCCACAGGCGAGGATCGCCAGCCATCTTCAGGCACGTCGAACGTGGCCGGTCAGCCGCCGATCACACCCGGCAGTGGCCTGCTCAGCACGGACTGGCTGCCGGGGCCCTCCAACGGGACCCAGTCCCCGGTCGTGGTGAGTCTCACCGACTTTCATTGCAATTGCGACCAGGATTGGCAGCAGATCGCCGAATTGGGCATGAAGCTGGCGGAGAGTTGGCCGATCATGCGCGGCGCGGTCGGGCTGTGGCTCTGGGGCAAGCCGACCGAGTGGCGCGGCGGATCACTGTCCATCTGGGACAGTAACGCCGATTTACGTCGTTTCATCCGCTGGCCCGTTCACGTCGCCATTATGAAGAACTGGCGGGGACGGATACGGGTGCAATCCGCCAGCTGGGATGACGATCGTTTTGTTCCATCGCAGGCATGGCTTCGCGCCGAGGCGCAGATGCTGGCTCCGCGCGACATATCTGCCCGTCGCCACAGCGCCCATGATTAGCCGCGGAAACCTGAGCCACCGCGTTAGTCAGTGTGCCGCGACCGTCGCGACGCAGTGAGCTGCCAGACGCCCAGCACCAGCGCGGCGTCGCCGGCGCCGGCCAGTGCCCAGTTGCCCGCGGCGCTCAGCGGAAGCCAGCCGCCCAGCGCCGCCGCCCACAGGGTTGGCACCAGCAGCAGGTTGGAAACGCCGAAACCCAACACCAGCCCGCGAGAGGTAGGACGAATCCGGTGCAGACCGAAGAGCAGGGCGATGCCGGCGACCAGGAACGCCAACCCACCGCCGAAAAGCTCCGCACGCGGCACGTTCCACCAGTCACCGACCGGACCGCTGAAGGCGGCGACAACCCCGCCCACGACGGTCCAAAAGACGAGGTCGGCACGGATGGATCGCCAACGTGCGACGTCGGTACGGCGGGGTATGGCTGAAATAGATGCGGTTGTCATGTCGCGATAGTGCGTCGAGAACCACTGCCAACTCGACCAACGGCACTGCCAGAGGCTGCCAGTCGCGGCCAGCGGTTACAGCTGGGCCAGCACCAGGGCCGCTGCGCTGGCCGCGCACATCGACGGCCCGTGCGGCACTGTCCTCGCCGACCAGCCGAGCCAAGCCACGTTCCCGATCACCGCGGTGAGCAGCGGCGCCCCGATCGCCGCGAGAAACCACACGTCGCCGCCGAAACAGCCGGTCAGCGCACCCAACCCGAGTGCCAGCTTCACATCCCCGGCACCCATGGCCGCCGGCGCCGCGGCGTGGACCAGCAGGTACAACGCAGCCAGCAGCCCAGCCCCCAGCGCGGCGGCGGGGCCGTGTCCCGAGCCGGCCGCCACGAGCATGATCACCGCGAACCCCGGCAGAGTCAGCCAGTTTGGCAGCCGGCGTCGGCGTATGTCGTAGGCGGTCAGCGCTCCCATCCACAACAGCGCGGCCACCATCGGCATGCGCGGCACGCTAATGCAACGCGGCGATCATCGCCTCTCGCGGCGCGGGCAGCCCTGTGAATTGCTCAACCTGCGCGAACGCCTGATGCAGCAGCATCTGCAGGCCGCTGATCACCCGGCCGCCCGCGGCGGCCACCGCCGCGGCCAGCGGTGTCGGCCACGGGTCGTAGATGGCGTCCAGCAGCACCGGCGCGCCCGCGAAGACGTCGCCATAACGCCCTGCCACGTCGGCCGGCAGCGTGCTGACCAGCACGCCCGCGGCCTTCACCCGGTCGGCGACAGGTCCCCCGGGGTCGCTGTCCAGCTCGCAGAACCGGGCCGCCGCGCCAACCCGAGTCGCCAGCTCCACCAAACGGGCGGCCTTGTCCGGGTTGCGGGCCACCACGGTGATATCGCCGACACCCAACTCGGCCAAGGCCACAATCGCCGCCGGGGCGGTGCCGCCCGACCCCGACACCACCGCCCGATCCGTCGCCGCGCCCAACGCACCCATCACGCCGTCGATATCGGTGTTGTCGGCGCGCCAGCCGCGCGGCGTTCGCAGCAGGGTATTGGCCGACCCGACCAGCTCGGCCCGATCGGTGCGCTCGTCGGCGAAATGCAGCGCGGCGAACTTTCCCGGCATCGTCACCGAGACGCCGATCCACTCCGGCCCGAGCCCGTCGACCACAGCGGGCAGTTCCTCGGCGCCGCATTCGATGCGCTCGTAGGTCCAGTCGGCGAGGCCCAGCGCGCGGTAGGCAGCCAGATGCAGCTGCGGAGAGCGTGAATGCGCGATCGGCGAACCGAGTACGCCGGCTTTCCTAGCGCGCCGAGTCGAGGACACCGTTGCGCTTGGCCAACTCGATGTTCGCCAGATGCTGTTGGTAATCGCGGGTGAACAGCGTCGTGCCTTGCGAGTCGATGGTGACGAAGTACAGCCAGTCGCCGGGCTCGGGATGTTCGGCGGCTTTGAGCGCATCGGTGCCCGGCGAACAGATCGGCGTGGCAGGCAGGCCCTCGGAAACGTAGGTGTTCCACGGCGTTTGCTGTGCGCGGTCGGCGTCAGTGGTGGCCACTTCGCGGCGATCCAGCGGATAGTTCACCGTCGAGTCGAACTCCAGGGTGCGGTGCTCGGCCAGTCGGTTGTAGATGACGCGGGCAACCTTCGGGAAGTCCAGTGGTTTGGCCTCACGCTGAACCAGCGACGCGACCGCCAGGACGTCATACGGCGACATGTTCATCGCCGTTGCGGTGTCCAGCAGACCCGATTTCACATACTGCTCGGTGCTGGAGCTGATCAGCGTCTCCAGGATCGTCTGGGGCGAACCGGACGGGTTGACGTTCAACGTGCCCGGCGCGATCAGGCCTTCGATCCGTCGGTGGTCGGCGCCCATCCGGGTGACCGACTCGACCGCCCATGCCGGCACCGACAGCGAGGCCAGCGGAGTCTTTTCGGCCGCCGTCCGCAGATCGTCCGCGGAGACGCAGCGCTGGTCCCCGTCCAGCTCGACGCAGGTGGCCTTGGAGATCATGGTGAAGATTCCGGGCGTCACGTCGTTGGTTTTGACGTCGGTAGTGTCGTCGAGCTGTTCCCCCTCGGGAATGACCACCTTGCCCACCCGAGTCTCGGGATCGGCGAGCCGCTTCACCGCGTTCGACGCGGGAATTTCGGTGCGCATGCGGTAGTAGCCGGGCTGTATCGACGAGATCGCTTCATTGCCTTCCGCGGCCTCGACGAACGCTTTGACGGTGCGGACCACATCGTGGTTCTGCAACGTCTCGCCGATCGCGGTGGTCGAGTCGCCGGCGTGGACCTGGATTACCAAATCGTTTTTGCCATTACCGGCGTAGTCGTTCTGCGGGCCCAGGCTGTGCCACAGCCTGGAGCCGACGAACACCGCCGCCAAAACCACGACCATGAGTAGGGCAACGGCACATCCAAGCACGATGCGGCGCCGACGACGGCTACGCTCGGCGCGGATCCGCTCGGCGCGCGACCGCACCCGACGCGGCGGTCCAACCGCCACGGGTTGGGCGCGGGGGCGCCCTTGGTCGTCAGACACCGTTGACCTCCCCGGGCAGCATGGCACGACGTTCGTCGAGCCAACCCTGCAGGATCGCCACCGCCGCTGCCTGGTCGATGACCCTACGCTGACCCTTGGCCCGCACCCCCGCCTGGCGCAGTGATCGTTGCGCGCTGACGGTCGTCAACCGCTCGTCGGCCAGCCGCACCGGTGTCGGCGCGATCCGGCCGGCCAGCGCGCCGGCCAACTCGATCGCGTCGCGGGCTGACGGGCCGGTCCGGTCGGCCAGGGTTCGCGGCAAGCCCACCACAACCTCGACCGCGTGCAGCTCGTCAACCAGTTCGACCAGCCGGCGCAGATGCTTGCCCGACCGGTCGCGGCGGACCGTTTCCACCGGCGTGGCCAGGATGCCGTCCGGGTCGCTGCACGCCACGCCGATGCGCACACTGCCCACGTCGATGCCGAGTCGCCGTCCGGGTCCAGGATCGTCCCCGCCGGGCCGATCCGGCATGCGGTGTGAACAGTCCACTCAGCTGACCCGCGCTATCTCTGCTCGCACCGCGTCCAGCGCAGCGTCGATACCCGACGAGTCCTTACCCGAACCCTGCGCGAGGTCGGCCTTGCCACCGCCCCGACCGTCGACGGCTCCGGCGAGCTGTTTGACCAAGTCGTTCGCCCGGAGGCCCAGGTCCTGGGCGGCCGGGTTGGCCGCGATCGCATAGGGCACGCTGCCGCCTTCACCCTCGGCGATCAATGCGACCACCGCCGGGTCGCTGCCGAGCTTGCCGCGGATGTCGCCGACCAACGACCGCAGGTCGGCGGCCGACATCCCGGCCGACATCCGCTGCGCCACCAGACGGACGTTACCGATGCGCTGCGCCCCGGCAGCGGCATTGACCGCGGCCGCCCGCGCCGACGCCAGCCGGGTGCGTTCGATTTCCTTTTCCGCGGCTTTCAGCCGCTCGACCAAGTTTGCCACCCGGGCGGGCACCTCCTCGGAGGGCACCTTGAGCGATGAGGCCAGCCCCGCCATCAGGGCGCGCTCCTTGGCCAGATGCTTGAACGACTCCAGCCCGACATAGGCCTCGACCCGGCGCACACCGGAGCCCACCGACGATTCGCCCAGGATCGTCACCGGGCCGATCTGGGCCGAGTTGTGCACGTGCGTGCCACCACACAACTCCAGCGAGAACGGCCCGCCGATCTCCACGACCCGCACCTGGTCCGGATAACTCTCCCCGAACAACGCCAACGCCCCCATGGCCTTGGCCTTGTCGAGCTGCTCGTTGAAGGTGTGCACCTCGTAGTCCGCCTGTACGGCCTGGTTCGTCACCTCTTCGATCTGGGTGCGTTGCTCCTCGTTCAACGGACCCTGCCAGTTGAAGTCGAAGCGCAGATAGCCCGGTCGGTTCAGCGAACCGGCCTGAACGGCGTTGGGCCCCAGCACCTGTCGCAGCGCCGCGTGCACCATGTGGGTGCCTGAGTGGCCCTGGGTGGCGCCTTTACGCCAGCCGGGGTCCACCGCCGCGGTGACGGTGTCGCCCTCGACGAATTCTCCGGACTCCACATTGACCCGATGCACCCACAAGGTCTTGGCGATCTTCTGCACGTCGGTTACCGCGGCCCGAGCGCTTTCACTGGCGCCGGTGCCGCTGATGGTGCCCGCGTCGGCGACCTGCCCGCCCGACTCGGCGTAGAGGGGTGTGCGGTCCAACACGAGTTCGACGTGATCGGCCCCCGCTGACGCAGCTAACCCTTCTGCGCCGTGGGCTACCACCGGCACCCGCTTGCCGTCGACGAAGATGCCCAGGATCCGGGCCTCCGACGACAACTCGGTGAAGCCGGTGAACTCGGTAGGCCCGGCGTCGACCAGCTCGCGGTACGCGGTCAGGTCGGCGTGAGCGTGTTTGCGCGCGGCGGCATCGGCTTTCGCGCGGCGTCGCTGCTCGGCCATCAATTCCCGGAAACCGGCCTCGTCAACCTCCAGGCCGGCCTCGGTAGCCATCTCGAGGGTGAGCTCGATCGGGAATCCGTAGGTGTCGTGCAGGGTGAACGCATCCGATCCGGACAGCACGCCGGCGCCGGATGCCTTGGTGGCAGCGGCCACCTCGTCGAACAGCCGTGAACCGGACTGCAGCGTGCGGTTGAACGCGGTCTCCTCGGCCACCGCGATGCGCCTGATCCGGTCGAAATCGGCCACGAGTTCGGGATACGACGGGCCCATCGCGTCACGCACGGTGGCCATCAGGTCGCCGACGATCGGACCCTCGACGCCCAGCAGCTTGGCCGAGCGGATCACCCGGCGCAGTAGCCGGCGCAGCACGTAGCCGCGCCCGTCGTTGCCGGGGCTGACGCCGTCGCCGATCAGAATCGCCGCGGTGCGGCTGTGGTCGGCGATGATGCGGTAGCGCACATCGTCGTCGTGATTGCCGACGTCGTAGCCACGCGGCGCGCGCGCGGCCACCATGTCGATGACCGGGCGCAGCAGGTCGGTCTCGTAGACGTTGTGCACACCCTGCAGCAGCACCGCGACCCGCTCGACGCCCATGCCGGTGTCGATGTTCTTGCGCGGCAACGGCCCCAGGATCTGGTAGTCCTCCTTGCTGGTGCCTTCGCCGCGCTCGTTCTGCATGAACACGAGATTCCAGATCTCGATGTAGCGCTCTTCACTGGCCAGCGGACCGCCCTCGGGACCGTACTCCGGGCCGCGGTCGTAGTAGATCTCCGACGAGGGACCGCACGGCCCGGGAATGCCCATTGACCAGTAGTTGTCGGCCATGCCGCGGCGCTGGATGCGCTCGGCGGGCAGCCCCGCGATTTCCGCCCACAGCTGCGCCGCTTCGTCGTCATCCAAATAGACTGTGGCCCATAGCCGTTCAGGATCGAATCCGTAACCGCCCTCGGCAACGGAGCTAGTCAACAAGGTCCAGGCCAATTCGATGGCGCCGCGCTTGAAATAGTCGCCGAACGAGAAATTGCCGGCCATCTGAAAAAATGTGTTGTGCCGGGTTGTGATCCCGACTTCGTCGATATCGGGCGTGCGGATGCATTTCTGGATGCTCGTCGCCGTCGCATACGGCGGGGTGCGCTGGCCCAGGAAGAACGGCACGAACTGGACCATGCCCGCGTTGACGAACAGCAGGTTGGGATCGTCGAGGATCACCGAGGCGCTTGGCACCTCGGTGTGACCCGCTTTCACGAAATGATCGAGGAACCTCTTCCTGATCTCGTGTGTCTGCACTTCTCTGCTTCCTCTTGCCGCTGGCCTGCCCAGCCAATTTCCACTCTATTAGGGGGCCTATTCGACCGCATTACAGTACCGGTCCGGTTGCTCGCGCCTGAATACTCAACGAACCGGACTGCGGCGCGACGCCGGTTCACCCGTTGAGAAAACTCAACCGCACCGAGCGCCGCGGATTGTCGCGGTTGAGGTCGACCAGCACCACGCTTTGCCAGGTGCCCAGTTGCGGTTCGCCGCCCTCCACCGGCAACGTGATCGACGGCGCAACGATGGCCGGCAGCACATGATCTGCCCCGTGGCCATGGGACCCATGCGCGTGCCGGTAGCGGTCATCACGCGGCAACAGCCGTTCCAGGGTGTCGACGAGGTCGTCATCGGAACCCGCCCCGGTCTCGATGATCGCCACCCCCGCCGTCGCGTGCGGGACGAACACGTTGCAGAGCCCGTCGCCGCGCGGGAAGCAAAATGCGCGCACTAACTCGGTCAAATCCACGATGCGACGACGCGCGGTGTCCACATCCAGCACATCGGTATGCATCGCACAAGCCTAAGAGGCGTGCTCGGTGACCTGCCATCTCAAGCGGTCCATCCTCAGCAAACGCACGGAATTGCCCATTGCCACGGCGATTCCGGCGGAGGAAGGTGTTGGTTGAACCGGTGGCGCCACCGGGGCGCTGCCCCGAGAGGAAAGGGGTGGGCCGTGTACGCGCGCTCTACCACTATCCAGGCGCAACCATCGTCCATCGACGCCGGAGTTGCGTACATTCGCGATGCCGTCATTCCAAGACTTCAGGAGATC
>Ga0153943_1000537_pt1 | contig 11490 bp, 10 predicted proteins | sample TSNJ027MetaG_FD_104721 | JGI IMG/M metagenome (GOLD analysis project Ga0153943, IMG submission 104721) | Attine ant fungus gardens microbial communities from New Jersey, USA - TSNJ027 MetaG | ecosystem: Host-associated > Fungi > Mycelium > Unclassified | place: USA: New Jersey, Brendan T. Byrne...
ACAATCCATTGTTAAACTCCAAACCCCAAAGAGTTAAACTGAAGTTTAAATAAAGATAAAAAGAATGTCCATAACAGTTTGATGGCACGCTATTGGAAAGCGTACCATTCAAAAAAAGCAATTGCACACGACTTGGAGAGAAGAGGAGAAAATGGAATCAATAACGAATCCAAGTACCGACAGAATAAAGAAATGAAAGAGCCGGCCAGATGATGCACACAAGCAGTCTGGCCGGTTTTCCTTTCTGCTATAACGAAATGATACCATGTTCATCCGCCTGCTTCGGCAACACCATCATCAAATCCATAATCGTCATCGCAAACGGAATTCCTGTCCAGCAAAACATCAGATACATTGCCCCGGTCAGCTTCTGTCCTGCATAAAAACGGTGCAGGCCAGTAAACCATCCGCATAAAGCAGCAAGCCGGATATATGTTTTGCGGTTCACCTTATGCGGCTTTCCTCGCAGCAGTAAAGCGTCCATCCCACGAGCAAGCCCTCTTTGTGGTCTTGCCTCCCCGCTTGACCGTTTCAGCGCATTCAGCTCTTCCTCAAGTTCCACCAGCTCTGCTGCATTGATGTAATCATCCCGCTCTTTTAATTGTTCTGCATGATGTTCATAGTGCCAAAGCATTGGTCGGCCTCCTTTATGTATTCCGGCTTAATCAGCGGTTGCCGCTGTTTTTGTTTTAATCGCTGCAATTTCCGCCTGAATCTCAGTCATTTTATCCCTGGTCAGCGGATAGAATCTCATTGCCACCACATTGCAGAGCAATCCGAATATCACCAATCCATACATGCACACCATCGCAATCCCTTTCAGCTGTGGGGTACAGATTGTCTCAATGGTCGGCAGCTGTTCGGTAAAGCCAATAAACGCACACAGAATGCCCACGATTGTTGCGCTCAGTGAGGAAATCAGCTTGTCCACAAATGAGAACAGCGTACCCATCAGCCCGGGAACGTAACGTCCGCTGCGATATACCTCATAATCAGCACAGTCAGCTGTCATCGGAATAACGATACCGCCTGAGACACCGGAAAATCCTTTAAACAGCAGGAACAATACCAAAAAGCAGACAGTAAACACATTCCACCCTTGAAATCCGTCGTAGCCCGGCAGACTTAGTGTCATCGGATCCATCACATAGAAAATGACAATCGACAGAATCGAACAAACCAGCGCACCATAAGTGCCAAACATCATTGCCTTTTTCTGCCCCATGTTACGGGCAATATATCCCACGCCAAAGAGCAGCATCAAAAATGTCGGGATCGCCGTATAAGCTGCGACCGCTCCCTGCATTGCATAATTACCGCACACAATTGCATAAACCATAATTGCCACCGTCGCATTGGACTGCGTAGTTAATGCCAGTTTATCCGTTCCGGCCGATACCACCAGCATCTGAATCGCCCGATTTTGGGAAATCACCTCCCAGTAGTCACGCAGACGAATTTTCTGCGGGGTACCGATTCCAAAATAGTTAGCATTGTCCTTAGCAGCAATGGACCAAATGGCAATCAGGGTAAAAATACCCGAAACCACTACCGTAAACAACCAGTATTCATGGAAAAATGCCTCTGTAAAGCCACCATGCTTCGGCACCAGTTTGCTGGTAACCAGCATCGGCAGCACAGCAAACAAGATGGTATTATAGACTCCGTCAAATATCGTAAAAAGCGGTCGCTGTTTCGGATCATTGGTCAGACAGGCCTGCGCTGATTTGGTTACCACACACTGAAACGTATAGCCAACGATATAGATCATATAAAATACGATAAACAGTGGAAACCGGCCGCCTTCCGGAACCTTATGCGTAACATGCACCAGTAAAAATGAAAATACACACAGCATCACATTGCCAATCACCATAAACGGTCTGTTTTTGCCAAACCTGCTGTTGGTTTTATCCACCATGTAGCCGATAAACGGATCTGTCACGCCATCCCAGATCCGCATTGTCGTGATCAGTGAGGAAGCCGTCACTACTCCCACTCCGATAAAGCCAGTCAAGTAATATGCGATAAAATTCATAAAGAACAAATAAGTATTGGTTGCCGTATTATTTAATGCAAATCCGCCGATCCGCCACAAGGCCGCGCGATGAACCCCCTGTTCTGTTTCCGTTGTATTCACTTTCATCCCCATCTCTTTTCTCCTCCAGTTAAAAACGTGTTTCCCATCTTCCGCAAAATACATTGTCATGGTATTTTCCGGTAAAGGCGCTCCGTCCCATCATCTTCTCCAGTACCGCCGCAAAGCTTTCGTGATGCGGCATATATGCGTTGATATAACAGCGGGCCATCGGCACATCAATCATCCCATTGGCATTGCTCAAAGACACCACAAAGGTCGGCAGCTCCGACATATACCACGGCTGCTTCGCCGGCTCGTCCCATTTCACCCGCATGGTATTGTACTGGGCAAAGCCCTGTATATTTAAAATCAGCAGAACACAGTCACAGTTCTTTTTAAAGTCTTCCATTTTCCCCTTTTCTGATTCTGCCACCGTCACTTCAAATTCCTGCTGCTTCAGCTGACTGCGGATATCGGCAATCACCTCTTCATTATTGGATTTAATTTTCGTTCCCGCTATCACCATATCCTCCGACCCGATATAGACCAGCCGGACTCTCCGGTATCGCTGCGGCGTCATCGGCAGATATTCCAGCCGATCCTTAACCAGGGTCACATAACGATCCGCAAGTGCTCTGGCAGCCGTCCGATGTTCCTGGCAGCCCACCACCGCAAGGTTTTCTCTGGGCAGCATCAGCTGACTGGCCGCTTTTCGCTGATGCAGGTTCAGTGCTGCCTTGACCCCGAGAATCCGGTGCAACGCATCCGACAGCCGTTCTTCCGTAATGGTACCATTCCGATATCCCTCCAGCATATAAGAAAAATCCTCTTCCCGGTCATTAAAAAACAAGAACATATCACAGCCCGCCGCAATCGCCTGTGGCACCTGTTCCTTACGGGGGATCGTCGCACCGAACATACCAATCATATGGGAAGCATCCGTGACCACCATGCCGTTGAAGCCAAGCTGTCCTTTCAGCAGGCCAGTGATCAGCTCAGGAGCCAGCGTAGCCGGGCGGATGTCCTCATCCCGGATTCCCGGAACCAGCTTTCTGGAATATTCCGGAAGGGCAATATGTCCGGCCATAATCGTCATGACCCCGGCATCAATCAGCTCCCGATAGACTTTTCCAAAGCTGGCATCCCATGCCTCACAGGACAACTCATTGATGCCCATCAGCAGGTGCTGATCATTCTCCTCCGTCCCGTCACCGGGGAAATGCTTCATACAGGTGGCAATATTCTGTGTCTTCATGCCCTCGAAAAATGCTTTAGAATAACGAATCACATCATCTGGATTGTCATTGAATGCCCGCAGCTGAACAATCGTATTTCGCCAATTGGAAGTCAGATCCACCACCGGGGCAAAATTCCAGTTACAGCCCACCGCGGCTGCTTCCCTGGCGGCGATGCACGCCATCTCATAAACCGCAGCAGCCGAATCGATGGCCGCCAGCGCCGCACCGTTGGCCAGCGGGGTTCCGCCCAGAGTTCCGCCATTTCCGCCGGCTTCGCAGTTTGAAGCGATCAGCAGTGGGATGTTGCTGTTCGTCTGAAGACAGTCAGCCATTTCCCATAACTCCTCTTTGGCGGCGTTGTGATAACGGATTGCTCCCGGATGATACGTCTCCAGCATCAACTTTATCTGCTCCGGCTGGCGTTCCTCGGCATTGACCACCATGTTGACAAATAACTGTCCGATTTTTTCCTCGGTCGTCATCTGCGCAATCGTATGCTCCACCCATTCCATCTGATTTTTGTCCAGATGATAAGGTTTTGTACTTAAATCTACCATAGGTTCTCCCTCTCTTCATGCTCTCAGATTTTGTAAAAACGCATACTCCTTTTGTGTCTGACAGGTTCCTTCATAAGCGCCGCTGCGCATAAGCTCTACCGCTGCGGCGGCCTCTTTCCACGATGCAGCTTCATGTGTGGTCAGGATCGGATAGAAGCATATTGCGTTTTCCTTAGCCGCATCCATGTCTCCCGGAGCATCACCGATCATCAAGGTACGTTTCACATCATAGCCGCAGCTTAGCAGCTGCCTGATACACTGTGCTTTGGAGCCGGCATTCTGCGCCAGCACCAGATCCACATGATCCGTTAATCCCAACCGCCGCCACTCTCCTTCTACCGCCTCATAATTTGCCGATGAAACGACAACGACATCCGCCATCTCATGTATCCTGGCGATTGCTTCCCTCGCCCCCGGAAATGCCGTCACCACCATTTCCGGCAATTGTTCGATGCGGCGATTGACCTCCTGCGACCAGTGCAGCACTTTCTTAAGGATCGGACTGCTGCAGCATTCCAGCTGTTCCGCCAGTGATTGCTCCGACAGTGCTTTGTCCTGATGGATCCAGGCCGCCAGCACCTCCAGCCCTTCCATCTGCCGAAGCTGTCTGCTGACTTGCTCCAGCACGATGGACAATGCCTGAAAGCGGTTGATTCCTCTTGTCATCGAATAGAGATTTACCTGATTCCAGCAGTACATCACTTCCTGCGCATAATCGTCAAGCGCCCATTCTTCGATAAGACACGGCGCAAAGCATCGGATATGTTTTATGTCCATCGTGTCCATGACACAGCCGTCAGAATCAATGCACACCAAAAAATCCTTTCTTTTTTGAAACCCGTGAAACTGCTCCATCCATTTTCTCCTCTCTCTCGGTATCTCTTACCCATACTATAACATTTGGATTCTAAAAAACAGCAACAAAATTAGTTGAAAATAGGACAAAATTATGGTATTTTATAAGTGACCATAAAATTATCCTATTTTTGCTAAATATTATCCAATATGGAGGATTGCCATGGAGAATGAAAAAGTGGATCTCTTTACGCAGGTGCTTGGAGCCTACAATCTCAAAACCTGCATTCTGTTAAAAGACAGTTCCAATATCAAGGAGACGGACGGACGTTTTCGGTATCAGCTATACGAAAATTATCGCTATGATGACATTCCTGAACTGATCAAACGTCGGCTGGGACCGGAACATATTCTGCGGATCTGCGACAATTTCGGCATGTACACGTATCTGCTCTGGCTGCCGGATGATTTTATTATGGATTTTGAAACGAACGTCATGACCATCGGTCCGTTTCTCCAGTCGCAGCCGGATCTTTACGAGATCCAAAAGCTGATGTTTCGGGAAAAACTTCCCGATGAACTGCTGAACGATATTCGCACACATTATGCAAAACTGCCGGTGCTGGGAGAATTGCGGTCATTTGAGCATTTCCTGCTCTCATTGCTTAAGAACTTTTTTGGAATCAGCTATCAGTTTTTCTGCTTCCCCGAACAGGATGAGGTCAATGCAGAGAATTCACCAACCTATCATAAGCTGCGCAAGGCGCCTAAATTAGCCGAGTTCAATCTGGAGGAGCATTATAAACTGGAGAATCTGATGCTCAGTGCGGTGACTGCCGGTGATTACCAGAATGCCCGGATGTATTACGATACGTTTATGACCTTCCACCTGCTGCCAAGAACCGATAATCTGCTGAACAACAACCGCAATTTTAAAATAATCCTCAACACGCTCCTGCGCAAGGCCGCCGAGGCCGGCAATGTTCATCCCCTTTATATCGATGATATCTCCACGAAATTTGCGGTTCTGATCAACGAAGCCAAATCCATGAACGAGCTGGATAATCTCTCCGATGATATGATTCACAAATACTGTCTGCTGGTACAGAATCACTCCATGAAAAGCTTTTCCCCGGTTATTCAGACCATTGTCTCCTATATCGATTTTCACTACGATGAAGATTTGAGCCTGAACTTCTTTACGGAAATGTGCCACCTGACCAAAACCTATTTGTCCAATTTGTTTAAAAAAGAAACCGGCACTACACTGACCGATTACATTCATACGGTTCGGATGCGCAAGGCACTCACTTTCTTAAACGGCACCTCCCTTTCCATCCAGACGATTGCCTCAGTCTGCGGGTACAGTGATTTGAATTATTTTATCAGGATTTTTAAGCGGCGGTATGGGCTATCGCCGAAACAATATCAGAAAAGTATTGTAAATCGGGAATAAATAATCTTTTATCTTATCCGAGCAGAAAAAACAGCAGCACATTGCTGCGCTGCTGTTTCGATATTTCAATTTGTCATATCACAGTTCTGCTTTTATGGTTTACGCGATTGTTCGATATTTCTGACTGATCCGCACACCAATGAAAGCTAGGATGCCAAGCACTGTCATTACAATGAGCGCCATGATGGAATATGGAACGACCATGCCGAACACATTAAAGGTTGTGACACCGCCAAATATCGTTGAAACATTGATCGTTTTCAAAAATCCGAATTTAATAATTGGCTCAAGCAAAGCAATGATACTTGTACCCATTGATTCGATGAGCAGGTTGGACATTAAAAGGAGGATGCCAATGCCGAATACGGCAGCCTGATTCTTCATTTTGCTGGATAGCAAGGCCATTATGATTCCATAGACAACTGCCACAAAAATCACCCAGACTATGGATAAAGCGGCAAATCCACCGATGGACATGACCAGTTGGGTATTAGCAAAGGATGAGAGGGTTTTAAGCGGCAATCCAATCCCACCAAGGGTTCCAAATGGGATAAAGGTTCCGGCAAAGGTTCCGGCAAAGAATGCCAAGGCGGTTGTCGCACATGTTACGGCTGTAGCGGCGATTTTTGCTAATACGATTTGCCTTTGACCATGTTTCGAGCTGAGGATGATGTTATCCATACCCGTTGTCTTTTCTTTTGTATACACCGATGCGATCAGAAAGCTCATTGGGAAGAATAGAAGAATAGAGGTCATCATGCCACCCCAAGTGCTAATCAGGCTATCCCACAATGCCACATTATGGAACTCTGGCTCCCCAGCCGCCAGTTCGGTTTCCAATTGATTAGAAAGCTTGCGATACTCATAAGAATCCGTTGCGCCATCTGCCTCCAGCACCGCCATCCGATCCTGAATCGGATAGATCCCCTTTAGATTTGCGAGGTCTTGCGTTTCCGGGCCGTTCCAGTATTCATCCACTGTTGTGCTGTAATCGTGGTAAGCTACGTCGAATTTCAGTTGGGGGTCTTCCATCGCAATGTGCGCAATGCCATCCGCGTTTCCATAGCGATCCAGCGCAGCGTCATAGGCGGCATTGGAAATCTGCGCCTGCTCCTCATTGTACGGCCCTGCCGCCGCATTTGCCATAGCACTGTATGTGTTGTAATTATCGATGCTGCCAAAGGAGAATACACTCATTCCCACACCAATAGCACAATAGCTCACGAGTAAAACCGCCATAATAATCGCGTTTCTCTTATTGAGAAGAAGTTTTCGAAGTTCAAATTTGAATAGTGTCATGCCACTTTACCTCCTTTATAATTGAACATATACAGATATGCGTCCTCCAAATTCGGCTCTTTACAGATTGCATCGGCAGACGGCTTTTGCTCTGAAATCACACGGACATTCACGTTATCGCCTACGGGAAAGACATTGCTGATGACTGCAGTTTTCTGGAATTCCACCAATTCCCCGGCGTCCATCATCATTTCCCAGACTTTTCCATTCATATTGGCAATAAAGTGTTTGCTACTCTGCATGTCACCCACCTGACCGTTTTTCATCATGACTACCTCGCGGGCGATGCTGTCCACATCCGAAACAATGTGTGTGGATAGCAGCACGGTTCTATCCTTGGAAAAAGCCGATACAATATTGCGGAATTTAATCCGCTCGTGGGGGTCAAGTCCCGCTGTTGGTTCGTCCAGAATGAGGATTTCCGGGTCGTTTAGCAGCGCTTGTGCGATGCCGAGCCGTCGTTTCATGCCGCCGGAATAAGTGATGCATCGGCGAGACAGATCATTTGTTAAGCTTACTTTATCGGCAAGCTCCTGTATCTTCTCCGTAGTCTGAATGGGGGAAAGCCCTTTGAGCGCCGCCACATATTGCAGATATTCAAGCCCTGTGAAGTCGTCGTAAAAGTCCACATCCTGCGGCAAATACCCTACCTTGCTGCGAAATACTTCCCCGCAAGTTTCCCGATTAACACCATCGATGAGCACCTCGCCTTTTGTGGAGCGCATCACTCCTGCAAGAATGCGAATCAAGGTGGTTTTTCCGGCGCCGTTGGGCCCGAGCAGCCCGTACAGCCCGTTGCCCATGCTCAAATTGACGTTCTGTAGTACTTCTTTTTTTCCAAAATTTTTGTAGATACCGTTCATTTCGATTTTCATTACATTCACCTCGTCTGATTATTTGTTGTTGCTATATCATGTTTTATAGTAATCTGCCTGACTTAAGCAAGCAGGATAAATGGGTTAAACAGGCTCTTAAGCCTTAAAAATATTTTATCTTCCCAAATTGCAAAGCCTCTTTCTTCGGCACTGTTTATTTGGACACCTCATCTGTTCTCTATCTGATGTGATGTATTTAGTATAATGGCGGGCGATAAACTGGACGACTGGAAGTGTTAAACAATGAATAAACAGAATGGCACTTGTTGATAAATTGATTAAAGTTCCTTATATTCAAACCGCAGACTCCCCACAGAAAGGAACATCGCAGAGTAGCCCAGCAGAATGCCAATGCCCGTCAACAGGCTGACGATGGGTATGCTCGTGCCAATGACCATGCTGCCAATACCCATGTAGGATGTAAACAGCATTGGAGAGAAACTGGGGAACACCCATCCCAGCAACATCGCACCGGTGTAAAGGCATAGGCATAGCGCAAAGCCGGAGGTGCTGCTCTTCACCGAAGTGGCAACCATGATCGCCATTGCAGCAAGCACAAGAACTGGAAGAATACCCAGTGCATATGCACTGATAGCAGACATGATGGAAAAGCCGGAATGTCCCGTGAATGCAATGCTGATGGTGGATGAAGTCACAAAGCCCAGCAGGTAGAGCACCATGAGATAGCCTATGATAGCGACCAGTTTTGAAAACAAAATCTTAATCCGAGACAAAGGCCTTGCCAGAGCAATGCGGATTTGACCTGTTTCTACTTCGCCGGCAAGGAGATCGGATGCCAACATAAATGCCGCAATTGGTGCAATCAAATAGCCCAGCCAGGACAAAACAGTAAAGGGGAAATTTGCAAGAGTAAGCCCAACAACATTACCGGGGATGTTACTAACCACAGTGACTATGATCAGTAGTGCAACAAATAGAATAGGAAATAGCCGGTACTTGGTCATAGCGCCTATTTTCAAGAACTCGTTCTTTACATTGTTTTTTATTCTTTTCATGATGCCAATCCTCCTTCCGCACGAATGAAATCCAGATAAAATTGTTCGACACTCTCGTATTTCTCCAATAACTTGTCAACATTGGCGGTGCATTTGAGTTTTCCCTCAGAAATGATTGCAACATCCGTGCATATTCTCTCGACTTCATCCGCAATATGGCTGGAGAGAAGAATCGTTTTCCCCGCTTTTACTTGTCCTTTTATAATATCCCGAAATTCTGCAACACCCTCAATATCTAATCCGTTGGTCGGCTCATCCAGAATCAGCAGATCAGGATTGGGCAGAAGTGCCATAGCAAGTCCCAGTCGTTGTTTCATCCCCATAGAAAAGCTGGAAACTTTGTCATTCGTATAGGACGTTAGTCTTACCAAGGCCAGAACGTGGTCAATTCGAGTTGTGAGGCAGTCCGTGGACAGGTTCTGAATCAAGGACAAGTTTTGCCTTGCAGTCAGATAAGGATGCAGGCTCGGCGCTTCAATCATAGAGCCGACATGAATAAGTGCCTGCTCTCGGTTATTTTGCACATCTGCATCAAAGATGCTGACAGTACCTTCATCAGGATGGAGCAGTCCGGTCATCAGTTTCATAGCTGTACTTTTTCCACTTCCATTCGGCCCGAGCAGACCAAACACCTGCCCACTTTCAATATTTAAGGTAAGATCACGGACGCCTCGCCCGTTACGATATGTTTTGGTTAGATTGATTAGCGAAATTGCACCCATATCCTCCATCTCCTTTCAATTGTGATTGTTAGTTTGGTGGTTCCGGACGGCGTTTTGTCGTCCAGAACCGCCTCTTCGTTATCGGTAATCGTATAAATTGGCTTCGTTAACAGTTTGACCGGTTGTATCAATTGCCTGTACGGTTGTGCTGCCGATGTCAGTTGTTTTGGTCTGAATTGTGAGTTCTACAGCATGAGACGTTCCTGAGTTATCATTGCCGGTTAATACAATTACTACAGTTTGCCCGATGATTTCTCCTCCTGCCAAATCAGCATTGATATGAACGCTTTGGATACTTGCATCTGTTGCGATTGGCAAGCTGCTCAAAATATCCATATAGGAGCTTTCACTATCATATCGAGCTTGCTGACGGTCACCCTGTTCCAGCATGGCAGAAATTGCTACGTTCAACAGTTCTGGAATCTGTGCGCCAGAAAGGTCTGCGGTAATGTTATCCCCGCTGCAAATAAAGTGGGTTTTCACATCTCCCACCAACAGGTCGGTGACCATGTTCATTAGCTTTGCACTACTGGAAGCAGCATCTGGCCGCTCCCGAACGTCATACCTATCCAGTGTGGCAGAGGTGTATTCGCTGCCGACTCGGTGTATCATATTGCCGTTTACGGTGGATTGCTCGGTATCCACCGATTCACTTCCGGCGTCCACCATGGAGCTGGAATAACTGTTGTTTCCATCGATTTTCATGGTGCTGAAACCAGTCAGGATCGCTACATCGTTTTCAGCGGCGGTAAAGCTTGTAATCACGGTTTGATTATTTCCTTGGGTCATGCTCAATGCCGCATTCTTATAGGACTGATAGGCATTGCCACTTGCCATAGCAACTGTTCCGATTCCTCCTACTGCCAGTGCACCAACAACCAATCCCGTTATTGCTAATGTCTTGATATTCTTTTTCATAAGTATGTGTCTCCTTATTCTTATTTTTATTTCCCGGTGTTCTGGGTTATTTCTATCTTAACAGGGGGCGATAAACTGGACGACGAGATTTGTTAAACAGAAGTTAAAATGAATATCAACACAGTAGCATAAAAAATGCCGCCTGTGCAGCACAGACAGCATTTTTTGTCAGATAGTTATGCTTTGAATCGATACCCCGCCCCCCACACAGTTTGAATATTGGCAGGATTTGCCGGGTCTTTCTCGATTTTTTCTCGCAGCCGATTAATATGGACGGCTACGGTACGAATATCGCCAAAGGCATCCATGCCCCAAATACGCTCGTAGAGCTGCTCTTTGCTGAAGACAATCTCTCGATTCTGCATTAGAAATAGCAGCAGTTCATACTCTCGATGCTTGCAATCCACTTCTTGATTATCCACATACACGCGGTGTGTCTGGGAGTTGATTCTGATGTTTCCGATCTGAATTTCAACCGATTTGCGGGGCAGAATAACATCGCTGCCCTGACTTGCAGATGCTTTGACTCTTTCG
>Ga0153943_1000539_pt1 | contig 11474 bp, 13 predicted proteins | sample TSNJ027MetaG_FD_104721 | JGI IMG/M metagenome (GOLD analysis project Ga0153943, IMG submission 104721) | Attine ant fungus gardens microbial communities from New Jersey, USA - TSNJ027 MetaG | ecosystem: Host-associated > Fungi > Mycelium > Unclassified | place: USA: New Jersey, Brendan T. Byrne...
CGGGACGACCTCCGCGTCGCGGAGCGCCACTATCCGACCAGCGAGTGCCATCCCGGCTCGCATAAGACGCAAGTGCCGCGCGAACAGCCCTATCCGGTAGGGCAAGAAACGCGCAGCGATCCGAAGCCAAGGGACTGGTTGCATCAACCACGCCTGCCGGCCATCCCAACAATGTCCATGGTTGCCGACGATAGCGCGACGATCGCAGCGTGTTAGGCCGCCCTTTTAGCGACCGAGCGTTGTCAGCCCGCATCTGGCACCGACTAGCTAAAGAACACTCAACTCATCGGGTGCTACCAAGCCCAGAACGGACGCGCCCTCGCGGTTCGCCGCACCGGCGGCGAGCCAAGCGCGGTAGGGATTAGGCGGGGGGCGCGGGTGGCGCGGGGGGCGCGGGTGGCGCGGGGGGCGCGGGTGGCGGTGAGCTGGCCGGTCCGGGCGCAGCCGCATTTCCATGCAGGCACTGCTGATACTCCTGAGTACCTGGGACGTTGTCAGCGCCGCAGCTGCAATCATGAATTTGCTCGGGGGTGGGAAGCGAATTGCAAAAGTCGCTACCAGCCGACGCCGATGGTGCGGTCCACATAACACCAGCGGCCAAGGCTGCCGCTGCACCACCGACCGTGGCCATCAATACTCTCGTCTTCATGTTGGGATTCCTTTTCTCTGGAAGACCACGGCACTCCGCCGCCGCTGGTTGCGCTAGCCGAATAGTAGGGTTTCAAGGAGAAAGTCGCAGACGTCATGTGTTACCGACTGGCCGAAGTACACTTCACAGCTTTGCGGCGCTCGGCCGTTCAACCCGGTTGTTCCCTAGGACGCCAACGGTTGACGCATCGCGGCTAGTTGATCGGCGCGGAACTGCCGCACGACCGAAGTTTGTGATCCGACCACGTCGAATCCATGGAAGCCAGCGGGCACAATCCGGAGCTGTGTCGGCACTCCTGCTGCGCGCAGCCGGTTGGCGTAGTCGACACATTCATCATGAAAAAGATCTGCGGTGCCGACACCAATCCATGTGGGCAGGGCCGACGGGGAGCGGTACAAGACCGGGACCGGGGTGCGGGGCACCTACGAATGGGCGGTCAAGGACGGCCTGTGGCACGCGTACCACTACCCGAGCGGCACCCGGACGAAGATCACGCTGGTAGAGTCCACGCCCCGCGCGGGGAAGCGCACGTACCGGGCGTGCGTCGAGCACAACAAAGCCAGTCTTTGATGGTCACGTTCAACAAGAGAACCCCCGCCGTGGATCGTTGACCGGCGGGGGTTCTCTCATTCTGCGTCCGAAGTCCCGCTCTCAGCGGCCCTGTGGCCGACGACCGCGACCGGGCTGGATAGATCCCCTGGATGGCCGAGCTGGGGAAAACGGGATCGCGATCTAGGGTTGGTGGGCGCCTGGGCTCGGCTGTCGTCAATGCCACAGGATGGAGGTGGGCCGTTGACTCAAAGCGGTGGGTGGCGGTCGCGTGTGCGGTAAATCGACCCCCCAAGGCTGAGGTGGCCCGCGAACCGCTCGCACTGATCTCGGATGTCTTCCTCGTCCGGCTCCCAGCCGGTGGGGAAGTCGGTGTTGCTGATCAGGAACTCCAGCAGCTCTGCGCGCTCTTCGCTGAGCATCCCGAAATGCTGGGGATACATGTCGCGGAACCGACCCACGCCAAGGAAGTAGCCAGCACCCCCAGGTCTCAACCGTCTACTGCCAAACCTGGCAGGAAACTCTAAGGTTCAGCGATGTGGTTTAGCGCAGGTCGGCGTCCCAATCGTCTGCCGACTCCGCGCCCGGGCTGAGCTTCCGCCCCGTCCTCCGCAGGGAAGCCTGGACCGTCGGGCCGCCCACAGCAGCAGGCCAGTCGATCAGCACCGGCGGCCAACCCGCCCAGCGCATCAGCGCGGCGCTGCTCACTCGTGCGCGGATCATGCTGACACACCGTGGCGGCCAGCGCGGTCAATCTCTTGTCCAACGCGTGCGCATCGGGGCGCAACAGGCGGCCCTGGACTTCGCAAAGACCGCCCTCAAGATCGGCGAACCAGATCTGGCGGTTGGCCTGGCGCTCCTTGCGCCGCCGCACCGCATCGGGCATCGGCTCTGCTCACGCTTTTGTCGATCTGTGCGCCCAGCCGGCCCTGGGTCATCGACGGCCACCGCGGCAGCCTGAGGGCCAGTTGTGCGTCCACGGCGGCCAGCACGCCGGAATCGGTGATCAGATCCGTGCGACACACAATCGTCGCAAACGTCCGATAGTCGATATCCCCGGCGGCGAACACCTCACCCACCTGCGGTAGCCGTTCGCGCATGGCCCGCGCATAGCGCAACCGGCTGCCGGCCGCCGCGTGGCTCATCCGCAGCGCCGCGGCCACCTCGGCGATCACCGCCTCCTCGGTGTCGACCGCCCAATCTTCGGTGTCCGAGCAGCGCGAGAGCCGATAGCCAAACAACTCACCCATCGCCACCAACGACGCGGCGGCAGCCCGGTTCTCCACCCTCACCCACCCGCGAACCCGATCCACCAGGGCCGACGACTCCGGCGTCTTTGACGGGTAGTGCCGCTCAAACATCTCATCGAACCGCGCGATCACCTCCGGCGGCGACAGCGGACCCGACTTTGACTCGAACATACATTCGAGTATGCCACCGTCCACTGACAAGTAGCGGCGAGCTGGCAGCTCCGCCGATCGCCATGCCGTCGCATCGGACTCGGCGGCGCTAGTGTCGAACCTATGGCGATCGCCCGAGAGGCGCTGCGGCTGCAGGTCATCGGATATACCTGCAGCCAAAACTGCATGGGCGTCCGCGGAAACGCCGGCGGATGCTGCACGCTTGATGATCGCGACTTCATCCCGGGGCCCGTCCGCGACGCAGATACCTTCCTGGCTGACCTTGGCCGCCGACTCGGTCGCGAGGTCGCTCGCGAAGAAGCGTTCATCGACTTCGAGGAGGGACGGGCCCTCTTCCCCGATCGCCCGTCGTGGCAAGAACCTGCTAACTACCCGGCAATGCGCGTCCTGCCGGACGTGGAGTGGATTCCGTGCCGGTTCTATGACAAAACGACCGGTGCTTGCACGGTCTACGACATTCGTCCCGCGATGTGCAGAAACTTCCTCTGCGACCACTTGAAGGGCGTGATTTCCCTGCTCAACCTCGACGAGCAGTAACCGTCGATGGTCAACAGGACGGTGGGATCGGCAGCAGCCGCCGCAGCTGCGTGACGTGCTTGGGCGAGAGTTCCTCGAGGCAGGTGACGCCGAGCAGCCGCATGGTGCGAGTCAATTGGCCGGACAGGATCTCGACGGCGCGATGAACCCCCGCCTCGCCGCCGGCCATCAGCCCATACAGATAGGCCCGGCCGATCAGCGTGCAGCGCGCTCCTAGGGCGATCGCGGCGACGATGTCGGCGCCCGACATGATGCCGGTGTCCAGCAGGATCTCGGTGTCCTTGCCGAGCTCACGCGCGACGGTGGGCAGTAGCTGAAATGGCACCGGAGCCCGATCAAGTTGACGGCCACCGTGATTGGACAACACGAGGCCGTCGACGCCGCGATCGACGACGGCCCGGGCGTCGTCGAGGGTCTGGATGCCTTTGACGACGAGCTTGCCCGGCCATTGGGCTTTGATCCAGGCCAGATCGTCGAACGTGAGGCTGGGGTCGAACATCGTGTCGAGGTATTCGCCGACGGTGCCCGACCACCGATCCAGCGACGCGAAGGCCAGCGGCTCGGTGGTCAACAGGTCGAACCACCAGCGCGGGCGCGGCACGGCATTGAGCACCGTACGCAGCGTCAGCGCCGGCGGAATCGACATCCCGTTGCGGACGTCGCGCAGCCGCGCACCGGCGACCGGGACGTCGACGGTGGCCAGCAGGGTGTCGAACCCGGCGTCGGCGGCCCGTCGCACCAATGCCATCGACCGGTCCCGATCACGCCACATGTACAACTGAAACCACCTGCGGCCCTGCGGAGCAGCAACCGCCACTTCTTCGATGGACGCGGTCCCCAGGGTGGACAGCGAGAACGGGATACCAGCCGCCGCGGCCACCCGGGCACCGGCGATCTCACCCTGGGTCTGCATCAACCGGGTAAAGCCCGTCGGCGCGATCGCGAAAGGCAGCGCCACCGGTTGGCCAAGAACCTCCCATCCGGTCTGGACATTGCTGACGTCACGCAGGATCGTGGGGTGAAACTCGATGTCGCGAAAGGCTTGTCGCGCACGCCCCAGCGAGATCTCTTCTTCGGCCGCGCCGTCTGTGTAATCGAAGGCCGCCTTCGGTGTCCGCCGCTTGGCGATGCGCCGCAGATCATGAATGGTCTGCGCGTCATCGAGCCGGCTTTGGACACGGTCGAACCGGGGCTTGCGGAATCGGATCAGCGGTGCAAGGTCGTTGACCTTTGGCATCCGCCGTTTGGCCGCCATCGATATCCCTCCTCAACACGTCGGGACTGTGCCACGGTAGGACATATGCAATCCGCAAGCGATCCCTTTGATCTGCAGCGTTTTGTCGATGCGCAGGCTCGGGTCTACCACACCGTCCTCGACGAGCTGCGCGCCGGCCGCAAGCGCAGCCATTGGATCTGGTTCATCTTCCCCCAGGTCGACGGGCTGGGCAGCAGTCCGACGGCGGCCAGGTACGCGATCTCCTCGCTCGACGAGGCCCGCGCGTATCTTCGGCACCAGCTGCTCGGAGCGCGGTTGCATGAATGCGCGCAGTTGGTCAACGCCGTGCAAGGCCGCTCGATCGGGGAGATCTTCGGATCTCCTGACGACTTGAAAGTTCGCTCGTCGATGACGTTGTTTGCCCGCGCGACCCAGGACAACCGGGATTTCGTGCAGTTGCTCGAGCGGTATTACGACGGCGAAGAAGATCCGCTGACGGTGGCGCGGCTGACTTAGCTCGGCCGCAGGATCCGCCAGCCATCCGGCTCGATCGACACGGCGTCGACGACTTCCTGCGGCGGCGCGCCACTCCCGGCGATGACGTGTGCCTTCTCCACGCCCAGCTCACCCAACACGACGTCCAGGGCGACGTCGTCGATGTTGAGCGCCACGATCAGCGCTTGGTCGCCGTTTCGAGACCGGTATACGAAATGGCGGTTATCCAGTCGCAACGCGGTCGTCGACGCGGCATGCAGCCAGGAATGCCGTCGGCGCAGCCCAATCAGGTACTGATGAAGCGACCATACTTGGATTCCGCGCTTATCCAGTTGCGCCGGGGGAGAGCCGAATTCGGGACGCACCGCGTCATCGCCGCCGAATCGCTCCTCCTTGATTCCGTGATAGCCGAGCTCGTCGCCGGCGTAGATGCTCGGAATGCCACCCACGGTCATCAGGATCACCAGGGCGTGCGCGAGGTGTTCGGGACGCTCGAGTTGGCTGGCGATGCGGGTGACGTCGTGATTTCCGATGAAGGTCAGCGGGGGAAAGCTTTGCACGAAATCGTTGTGGCGCTGCAACGCCCAGTCCAGCTCGTAGAAGTTTTCGTCGTTCAGGCTGCTCCAGATCCCCTTCCAGAGTTCGTATTGGGTGACCGAGTCGAAACCGGCTTCGCGAACCACCGCTGCGTAGTCGCCATGGATCAGTTCTCCGACGAACCACGCATCCGGTTGGCGTTCCCGGACTCTCGGTAAGACAGCGGCCCAAAACTGTTGTGGGACAGCGTAAGCAGCGTCCAGGCGCCAGCCGTCAGCTCCTCGTCGCAACCAGTGCGCCATGACGTCGGCGGTGTAGTCGGCGACGTCGGGGTTGGCGTGGTTAAGCGTGGGCAGGCCATCGTGTCCTTCGAAGGTGTGAAAGCGGCCGGGGCGCCCGCGAAACCAGCGCGCCGCCGCATCGTCGTGCTCCGCTTCCCGGTAGCGCGCGAAGTCGACACCGACGTGGTTGAACACGCCGTCGAGAAGCACCCGCAGGCCCCGCCGATGCGCCTGCGCGACGAGGTAGTCGAAATCGTCCTCGTCGCCGAGCCGGGGATCGATACGGTAATGGTCGGTGGTGTCGTAACCGTGTGTGCGCGAAGCGAAGATCGGCCCCATCGCGATCCCCGACGCACCGAGCTGGATGGCGTGGTCGAACCACTCGGCGATCCGTCGCAGCCGGTGTTCAGCCGGATCCGGAGGTGCAGCCGCCGGGAACGCACCGACGAACCCCAGCGGGTAGACCTGCCACCAGATCACATGCCGGACCCAGGGCGGCACCGTCACTTCCGATACCTGGCTTCGTAGAGGGATTTCATCTCCGCCTCGAGTTCGGGCACCGGGCCGTCAGCGACCGCTCTGGGTGCGACGGTGTTGATCGGTAGCATGGCCACTGGCGGTGTGGGCACCTGCCACTCGGTCAGCCATTGCGTCAGCTGGGCGTTCGATGTGGCGTAGACGATGCGCCCGAGACCCGCCCAGGCGTGCGCGGCCGCGCACATCGGACACTGCTCACACGACGTGTACACGGTGGCGCGAATGCGATGGACCGGAGCCAAATTCGCCACCGCCCACCGGATGATCCCCAGCTCGGCATGCAACGTCTGGTCGTCGTCCGTGACGCGATTGTGGTCCTCGTAGAGGGTCTGGCCGTTGGCGCCGATCAGGATCGCGCCGAACGGTCCGTGCCCGTTGTCGAGTGCGGCGCGGGCAAGGTCGACACAGCGATGCAAACGTTGCAGATCGACCTCGCTCAACACCACAGACCCGAAGTCTACGGGCGGTGTCTAGCCGGCAGCTGCCAATGTTTCGGCAGTGGTGATCGCTTGCGCGACGCCGGAGACGATGGCCGCCACCTTCAATGCCTCCAGGATGGCTTCTCGGTCGACGCCCGCCTCGCGCAGGGTGTGCTCGTGGGCGGTCACGCAGTGCGAACACCCGTTGATCGACGACACCGCGAAAGACCAGAGCTCGAAGTTCGCTTTGTCCACGCCCGGGTTACCGATGATATTCATTCGCAAGCCCGGCCGCAGATCGTCGTACTTGCCGTCAAGGAAGCCGCGGCCGCGGTAGAACACGTTGTTCATCCCCATGATCGATGCGGCACCCAGTGCCGCCTGATAGGCCTCGGACGACAGGTAATCAGCCGCCTCGGTACCAATCTCGGCCAGTACCTGGGTATTCCGAGTCGCCGCAGCACTGGCCAGCAGGGCGCCCCACAGCTGCTCCTCGTTCAGCACAGTGCTGCGGCTGATCGAGCCAAGGTTGAGCTTGAGGTCCTTGGCGTATTCGGGCAGTGCGTCCTTCAGATTCTCGACACTCATCAGGCTGACTTCCTCAACTCTTCTCCGGCGTCGATCGTGGGGTCACCCTTGCGCCAGTTGCAGGCGCACAGCTCGTCGGACTGCAGGGCATCGAGCACCCGCAGCACCTCGTCGACGTTGCGGCCCACTGAGCCGGCGGTCACCGAGACGAATTGGATTTCGTTGTTGGGATCGACGATGAACGTGACCCGATCGGCGACACCCTCGTCGTTGAGCGCTCCGGTGGCTTCGACGAGTTCCCGCTTGATATCCGAAAGCATCGGGAACGGTAGCTTTTTGAGGTCCTCGTGCTGAGCACGCCACTGGAAGTGCACGAACTCGCTGTCCACCGAGACGCCGAGAACCTGCGTGTCGCGGTCCTCGAACTCGTCGTTGAGCTTGCCGAACGCAGCGATTTCGGTCGGGCACACGAAGGTGAAGTCTTTCGGCCAGAAGAACACCACCCGCCATTTGCCCTGGTGGTCGTCGCTGGAAATCGTGGTGAAGTAGTCGCCGGGCTGCTGTGCGTCGACCTTGGACAGGTCGCCACCGACCAGCGCGGTCAACCGGTAGGCCGGGAACTGGTCACCGATTGTCAACAGTGCCATGTCACTCCTTTTGCGAAGATTGGATTTGGTCAAGTTTTGCCTTGACTCCATACTGCCGTGACCCAACTTAGAATTAAAGGTGATATGTCCCACTATACTGATAGGCATGACCGATAGGAGTTATCAGCCGACGATCGCCGGGCTCCGCGCGTTCGTCGCCGTCGCCGAAAAGCAACATTTCGGCAGCGCCGCGACAACTCTCGCCGTAAGCCAGTCGACGTTGTCGCAGGCACTGTCGGCGCTGGAGACTGGTCTCGGAGTCAACCTGGTTGAGCGGTCGACTCGCCGAGTTTTCCTGACCGAAGAAGGCAGCCAGCTGCTGCCGCAGGCGCAAGCGGTGATCGAGGCGATGACCGCGTTCACCGCGGCGGCCGCCGGGGCCTCGGATCCGCGGCAGGGCAGCATCCGGCTGGGACTGATCCCGACGGTGGCACCATATGTGCTGCCGACCCTGCTGGCGGGGCTGGCCGAACGGCTGCCCGCGCTGACGTTGCGAGTGATCGAAGACCAGACCGAGCGGCTGCTCACCGGACTGCGCGAGGGATCCCTGGACGCAGCACTGATCGCCTTGCCCGCCGAGGCCAGCGGCATCACCGAAATTCCGGTTTACGACGAAGATTTCGTGCTTGCGCTGCCGCCGGGGCACCCGCTGGCGGGCAAGCGACGAGTGTCGCCGACCGCGCTGGCGGAGTTGCCGTTGCTGTTGCTCGACGAGGGACACTGCCTACGCGATCAGGCGCTCGACGTCTGCCGGATGGCGGGCGTACGCGCCGAGTTGGCCAACACCCGGGCGGCGTCGCTGGCCACGGCGGTGCAATGTGTGGCCGGCGGGCTGGGCGTGACGTTGATCCCGCAGAGCGCGGTGCCCGTTGAGGCCGCGCGCAGCCGTCTCGATCTGGCGTACTTCGCCGCGCCTCGTCCTGGCCGGCGGATCGGGTTGGTATTTCGGTCATCCAGCGGCCGGGAAGCGTCCTACCGGCAGCTTGCGCAGTTGATCGGCGAGCTGGTCGGCAGCGATCAGCAGGTCCGCCCGGCCCGGTAGTTGCGGCAACATGAACATGTTCTAGTTTCGCCTCATGCTGGATTTCACGTTGAAGGAGATCAGCGCTGAGAACGTCGATAGCGACGACTGTAGGTTTCGGCGTACGGAGACAGTATGGAAAAGGTAGTCGCGGTGCTGATGGCGGCCGACCGCGACGAGAACTGGTGCCAACGGCAACGGGGACCGGTCGCCGATGCCATTCTTCGGCTGGGCGTCTCCGGTTTGGCCGTCAATGTCCGTGACGCGGCGGTGCGTCATTCGCTGATGACGCTGACGACGCTCGACCCGCCGGTCGCTGCGGTAGTGAGCATGTGGACCCAGCAGTGTTACGGCGATCAGATCGCGGCGGCCCTGCGCCTGCTCGAGATGGAGTGCGATTCGGTTGCGGCTTATCTGGTCACCGAATCGGTTCCGTTGCAGGCTCCGATTGAACTAGGCAGCCGCACAACGGGTTTGGCCAACATCGCATTGTTGCGCCAGCCTGCTGAGCTGGACCAGGCGAGCTGGTTGAGCCGCTGGCAACTCGGTCACACGACGGTGGCGATCGAGACGCAGTCCACCTTCGGCTACACCCAGAACGCCGTGGTGCGCTCGCTCACGCCGGACGCGCCAGAACTGGCAGGCATCGTCGAAGAACTGTTCCCGGCCGAGGCGATCACCGATCTGAAGGCCTTTTTCGGCGCCGCAGATGATGCCGACCTGCAACAGCGGCTGAGCCGGATGGTCGCCAGCACATCGGCTTTTGGCGCCAACGAGAACATCGACACCGTGCCGACTAGCCGTTACGTGCTGAAAACACCGTTCCAGACGTGAGGAAACACCCGTGATACTGCAGAGCGAAGACGCCAACCGGGTGCGCACGCTCACCCTGAACCGGCCCGAGGCGCTCAACGCCTTCAACGAGGCGCTCTACGAAGTGACCGCCGAGGCGCTGACGGTCGCCGCCGACGACCCCGAAGTCGCCGTGGTGCTCTTGACCGGCGCCGGACGAGCCTTCAGCGCGGGCAACGACCTCAAAGAGATGCAAGCGCGTATCACCGATCCGCAATTGGCCGGCCAGGGATCGCACTTCATCACGATGATCGACGCGCTGAGCCGTTTCCCCAAGCCGCTGATCTGCGCGGTGAATGGCGTCGGCGTCGGGATTGGCACCACCATCCTCGGCTATGCGGATCTGGCGTTCATGTCGTCGACGGCTCGACTGAAATGCCCGTTCACCAGCCTGGGTGTCGCGCCGGAAGCGGCGTCGTCATATCTGTTGCCGCAGTTGATGGGTCGGCAGAACGCCGCCTGGCTGTTGATGTCTTCGGAGTGGGTGACCGCCGAAGAGGCGCTGCGGATGGGTCTGGTCTGGAGGGTGTGTGAGCCCTCCGAGCTAATGGCGGACGCCCGCCGACATGCCGAAATCCTTGCCTCTCGGCCGATTTCGAGCTTGATAGCCGTCAAGCAGACCATCGTCGAACCGACTCGCCCCGAAATCGCGGCGGCGACCGCTCGGGAGAATGCCCATTTCGCCGAGCTGATGGGTGGTCAGGCAAACGCGCAGGCCCTTGCCGATTTCACCGGCCGGCGGGGCAACTGATCGCTACGACGGGGCTACCGCGACCCGCTGGTTTCCAACCGCGCGGCCGTCGCGATGATTGCCCGCAGCGTGCGCCGGCAACGGCCACAGTCGGTGCCGGCCCCGCACGCCGCCGCAACCTCTTTGGAAGTCGACGCCCCGCCGGCGACGGCGTCAGACACCGTCTGACTCGTCGCACCGACACACAGGCATACGTACATTGTTAGTGAAGTCTAACCTAACTGAGTTAGTGCAGTCTAACCTAAGTTGCCAGCGCGCTTCAGCCCAGTCGATGTGCCGCTGACCAGCCCTTTAGCGTGCCGGGCTGTTGGAGCACCAACCGCTGGGTCGCCTACGGCAGCCACGTTGCTTCGCCGCAACCGCCTTTGCCGACGCGAATAGTCAGGCCGGTGCTCGCAATGGGCAATTTTCCCGCTGACGCGCGCACCCGCAGCACACTGTCGGCGTACGCACAAACCCGCTTAGTACGACACCCACGCAGCCCATGAACTCCGAGAATGAGTTGCTTCAATCAACCTAGGCTTGCTTTACTTAGGGAAAGCTGGCCTGAGTGAGTATTACCTTGGGTGACAACGGCTTTGGCCTGCTGTAGCGTGTCCCTAAATGACCGCGGTGGCAATTTAGACAGGAGTAATAATGCAAGGCGATCCCGACGTTCTACGTCTGCTCAATGAGCAATTGACCAGTGAGCTCACCGCAATCAATCAATACTTTTTGCATTCCAAAATGCAAGAAAACTGGGGTTTCACCGAAGTGGCGGGCCACACCCGCGCCGAGTCGTTCGACGAAATGCGGCACGCCGAGGCGATCACCGATCGCATCCTGTTGCTGGAGGGGCTGCCGAACTACCAGCGTCTCTTTTCATTGCGCATCGGTCAGACGCTGCGCGAGCAGTTCGAGGCCGATCTGGCGATCGAACACGACGTGTTGGACCGGCTCAAGCCGGGCATCATCATGTGCCGCGAGAAGCAAGACACCACCAGCGCCAACCTGCTCGAGGGGATTGTGGCCGACGAGGAAAACCACGTCGACTA
>Ga0153943_1000541_pt1 | contig 11463 bp, 13 predicted proteins | sample TSNJ027MetaG_FD_104721 | JGI IMG/M metagenome (GOLD analysis project Ga0153943, IMG submission 104721) | Attine ant fungus gardens microbial communities from New Jersey, USA - TSNJ027 MetaG | ecosystem: Host-associated > Fungi > Mycelium > Unclassified | place: USA: New Jersey, Brendan T. Byrne...
GCATATTATTCAGAATTATGGAATGATTATACTGTATTTCTCTTCGACTCTTTTTACTCTTTTTATATGAAAGCAGCAAAAAGGAGCAGTTTATCAAGGAACTGCTCCTGAACGAGCTGACAAGGCTCAAAAATATTCATCTGTTAATACGCTTTATTTCAATCTTATTTTCATCAAATAATCCATCATATCATTTTCTTCCTGAATGTTATAAGAAAAGCCGAAATAATCACCAACATAAGAAGCCGTTTTACTAAATAAGTCGCATGTTGAAAAAATAGCATTCCAAAAATTTATGTAGTTACCGTCTGAATACGTTTTTGTATATAAATCATAAAGTTCTGCGGGCAAATATTTTTTATAATATTGACCATTTTTACCCGTTGAAACTAAAAAATGAGTTTGTACACCGATATGCCAATCTATCATATGGTTTAGCGTATATCTGGTAAAAACGCGAAACAGTTCCTTAGCATAGGGCAATTGGTCACGGGCAATCGCTTTTGCGACATCGTTTAAAAACCACCAAAATGCGGTACAACAAGCTGTATATTTATCCACATTAGGCTTCTCAGCAGAATAAACTTCACCATTTGAGGGATGTATTTCAGGCAAGCAGCCATCTTTATCAAGTAATGATACTGTTGGCTTACCTTTAATGTGTATATGATTCATAGCCTCTTCTTCAATTTCTATGATTAAATCAACACGGTTTCCATCTTTAAACAGCATACACCAAACATAGCGACGTGAAAAATCGTTTATCTCTTTCATGTTCCATTTGTTTTCATTCCGATGTCCTTCAAAAACATATGTAATATCACCAAAATTATTTATCCAATCCCTATCATTTATAAATGAGCCTGTTTCGGTTACAACAAAAACTATATTATAATCAGAGTAATTATCCTTCTCAATACTTGGATTTGCGCGGGAACCATGCATATAAACGGCTCTGATACGCTCATCCTCTTTAGCAATTTTTATAAATAAGTCAAACATTTCCTGTTCTGTCCTCATCATAACCTTACACCTCTGCCTTTCGTATTGTATATATTATCCAACAGTTTGCAAGTATGCAAAAGAAAAAGAGACTTCCATATCATACGGATATTTCCGGCTCTGTTCTTTCCTGCTGTCTTCCATTCTAATGCTGATGCAGATACTTTTCCTTCGCAGCCATTCCTCCGCGGATATGCACATTTACTATATCTCCTCATTCCTCACACATTCATCCTGCACAAAGACCACCGCCCACTTCTTCAATCGTTCCATTTCTTTAAATTTCGGCGAATCTTGGTACCTGATCAGCTGATTCCTGGCTTCATTCAGTTTGCGGGTAATGTTCTCTTCCTTCCCATCTGTCTTGGACAGATACTTGAATTCTATTACCGCATAGTAAGCCACGTCAATGCCAGGGCGTTTCATAAGCTGTATGTCCGTGTAGCCTTTGCCCACTTCATTTTCACTCTCCACAAGGTAGCATTTACTTAGCATACATAATGTAAAACATACGGTTTTGATATATTTCTCATCCATCTTAATTGAATCCCTGTTTGACATGCTGCGTAGTACTGTCTCTATACAGGTTATCAGCTGCCTGTTATCTCCCTCCATTGCAAGCGAAGAAAGGGCAGCACGGATATTTGATACATCAAGTTCATATTTGTATTCTTCTGCCAGTAATTTCTCAAAGAAACTGAAATAAAGCTCCTTCACCACATAGTTCGGTACCTTCAGCTTCATCATTCCGGCATAGAAAGAATCAATTGTTAAATATCCCAAATAGAAAAGCAATGACAGAAAATCGTCTTTATCAAATTTTTTTTCCAGGCTGTACTGTGCCGTGATATAAGCCATCTGCTCTTTCCCGTCTATAATGTCCTGTAGTACCTGGTAGTTAGATAACTTATTCTTAAGGGCAAACATACCAGCCAGCTTGGAATAATCGCTTGCTATGCTTGTATCCAACAGTTCCTCCGGTGCTCTGCCGGAGTTAAAGTATTCCGAAAGATAATTCAGGGACATGCTGCTGTTAAATACCCGAAAAGCCCCCTTATGGTGGAATAGATACCCATTATAGCAGGAGCGCATCTCGCTTACAATTCGTTCCTTTTCCTGTATACCGATTCCATCTTTCAAGGTATCCTCTATCAGACCCCTTATTTCATTCTCTGTAAACCCCATCATTTCATTAAACGTAGCCCATCTGGTTAGATCCGTTGCTATGTTAAAGCCACTGGTCAGACTATCAAGCGTTATGGGACTGACCCCTGTAGCAAAGAATCTGGCGATAGTACCGGTTCCTGTATGATCCTTGATTTTCTCATACCATTTCCTTACAAAGCCTGACTTTGACACGATGTCGGAAAACAACTCCGTTCGGAAACTCAGCAGCTCATTTGCAAAATGGTCATACTCATCAATAATAAAATAAATCTGCCCCTCCACATGATACTTGAACTGACTTAGAAAATCGTTTAAAATATCAGCAGGTTCACCTTCTTTTATATAGTCATACGCAAGTCCATATTTCATGCAACACTCTCTCAAACTGACTAATATCGACCTCCTGAAGCTATCAAGCAGACTTTCACTTGTATCCGTCTTAAGCCCTGTGAAACTGAATTTTAACACATAGTACTGATTTTTTTCTTTTGTTGGATTGTTTCCAATATAAGTATTCAAAAAGAGGTTTTCAAAATCATCTATATGATTTTTCCCATAGTAATACTCTAGAACAGAAGTAAACAGACTTTTTCCGAACCGCCTTGGTCTTAGGAAAAAGGCGTATGATTTCGTTTTCTCCAATAGTTCAATGTATTTCGTTTTATCTACATATATATAATCCCTGTCAATCAGCATTTTATAGTCGCTTATTCCATCCGGCAGTCTGCTCCATCTATCCATGTCACACCTCCATACACCTTCCGCTTGTTGGTTAATTATTTTTCTAATCTGAACTAAAATTTGTTAGGCTAATCTTATCACAGTTATGTCGATGATACAAGACAATCAGTGCTTGAGTTTGTTCAATAATTCCTATTACTGTTTTTCGGTATAACGGAAGATGACCACAAAAAAGAGCCTTATATATCCCACAAGAATAGGGATACTTTCAGCTCTCATTCCATTGCATTACCTAATGCTTATGCTACCCTGCTGTCTTCCATTCTAATGCTGATGCAGATACTTTTCCTTCGCAGTCATTCCTCCGCGGATATGCCGCTCGGATTTATTCACATCCAAAACCTTTCTGGCCTGCTTTGCAATTGTGGAGTTAATCTGCATCAATCTATCAGTGACGTCCGCATGTGTCAAGCCATAACCAAATAATTTGAAGTTATTTCCCTATTAACTTGTTGGATACTTTCGATTTCTCAATAGTTTTCATGTACCCGTCCCTCAGCTGCTCAATTTGGCTCTTCTTCTCACCATCCCATAGTATATAAGCAATATCATTAAAACCTCGATTTCCCGGAATAGAGGGGATTTCGTACCATACTACATCCAATAGTATATGTAAGCTATATAATTCACCATAAGTCCATTAGGTACCGCTTTTGTTGTATATGGCAGTCCGGTATGCACTGAGCAAGTGACCATATTTCGAGAAACTACTTCTTGACGGCAAGTTGTAGGAAACGAATAATCTGGTTGAGAGGCGGGCAGTTTCATAATTTTTTATCAAATATTTTCGTAATATCTTGAAATCTATTCACCACTCGATAAATCTCAACATACTCCGTTCCTACTTTATATAACACCACATAATTCCCATATATCACATACTTATAATCCGTCTTAAAGCTTACTCTCTTAGACAATTCTGCTCCAATACTTGGGAAATACTGTACATTTTCAAACTGACTATATATCTCCTGCACAGTTTGCTGTGCGGCATCGGGATTATCTTCTGCTATATATTCCCTAATGTTCTTCAAATCCACTGCCACCAACGGGTTAATCCGTAGTTTCATCATTGCTTATTCTCCTACTGTAGCTTTCAATTCATCTAAGGTCAGCCAACCATTCACATCCTTTACAGCCTCTTCTGCTTCCTGCAGCTTCATCAGTAGCTTTTTCTCTGCCTTTTCACGTTCATAGTCCTCAATATCCATAACAACAAAGCGCCCTCTACCATTCTTGGTCAAAAAGACAGGTTCTCCAATCTGACAATTTTTCAATACTTCATCGTAGTTTTTCAAATCTGAAACAGGTAATATATTCGACATAAGATCATCTTCCTTTCCAAATGCTTCATCAAGTTTTACACTTATATTATAACCAACGCAGCTGTAAAATTCAATGAAATATTTTACAGCATTATTTGTTCCACAATAATCATTTTTTCTAATCAAGCATCTGGCAAAAACTAAATTGCCCCATGAACTCCAAATTAATAAGCATGGTGGTAGCTGTATAATTCTGTAATAGACCCGACTTTTTATCCAAAATGCATACTTCAGTTTCTTTATTCATCTAAGGTCACTTTTATATTTTGTGCCCCCTCAAATAATAATCTAACAGGTATCATCATGCATACTCTCCATAGGCCACATCCTAAGTAAGGCACTGATAAATATTTATTTTGCCATTTTCAAATTTAAGGATTTGACTATATTCCTCTTCCCCTGTCATATCATGGGAAATTTCAATAACCGTCAGGTCATATATTTCTTTATATTTCCTGACCAACTCCTTCATTCTGTCCCTCATTCCAATATCGCTCGCTGAAAAAGCCTCATCCAGTATCAGGATATCCCCACGTTTTATATGATATAAGCCCCTGATAAAAGATGTGCGCTGCAGCATTCCGGCTGAAAGCTCGGACGTCTTCTTATCCAGCAGGCTCTTAATTTCCTCTTGCTGCATTCCAAGCGATCTGAACAATTCGTTTATTTTTTCTTCATTTCCATTCTTCTCAAGTGCAATATTTTCGATAATACTGTCAAAAAGGATGGCCGGTTTATCCTCTATATATACAGCATTGTAGCCAATCGGAGCGCTGTCGGAAAAATCAATATACCCCTCATCCGGCTGGTAAAGTCCAAGCAACAGCTTAATGAATGTAGTCTTGCCGCTTCCGTTCACCCCTGTAACACCATAGTATCCGCCGTTCTCTATGGTAACATTGATATCATCAAGCACATTATCTTCCTTATAGCCAAAGCTTACGTGGTTGAATATGATACCGTTTTTGCCTATCTCCGGATTGGAGGCTTCCTCTCCGAATTCAAATATTTCATTCAGTCTTCTTACCGAAACCAAAGCTTCTTTATACTCCATCAGTACATAATTATAATTAATAAATGGAACAGTTATTTTATTCAGCAGCTGTAAAAATAATGTTATGGTACCTACCGTGATTTCCTGAACCACAAAAAGGAGCGAACAGGTTACATAAACAATGATAAATGGCATGCCCATAAAAAAATCTGTGATTCCTGAAAAAACTGCATTGTATCTGACTTTCCGATTGTCATAGAACAACTGTTTATCAATGTGATTCCTAAAATCGCTACAAACATACCCCTGTACAGCATAGGCTTTAACTGTGGCGATTCCTCTCATTATTCGTGTCAACAACGTCAGAACCTCATCATTGTGTGTCAAGTACTTCTCATTGAGGCTTTGTATTTCCCCACCAATATATCTTCCTGCCAGTATAACTGGCGGTAATAAAATAATTACGATAACCGCAAGAAGCCAATTATGGTAAAACAAATAAGCACAGGCCAGTATCATTTCAAAAGGGACTCTAATTACAGATATGACAGAACGCACCAGATTACCCACCGCATCAATATTCCGGGTATAATTTGTAATCACTTTTCCCTCGTCCTCCAGACTTGACATGGGCAACCGGATCAGCTTTTGTATATACTGATCCTTCAATATCTACTAGGAGCTTTGGAGCCGCTCCCAGGACACCTATTCCCATCTACTACTAAAAGCCTGTCCAATCCGACCGCAGACAGTCATGGGTGACACAGGGAAGAGCCTTCCATACCATTCGGATATTTCCGGCTCTGTTCTTTCCTGCTGTCTTCCATTCTAATGCTGATGCAAATACTTTTCCTTCGTAGCCATTCCTCCGCGGATATGCCGCTCGGATTTATTCACGTCCAAAACCTTTCTGGCCTGCTTTGCAATTGCGGGGTTAATCTGCATCAATCTATCAGTGACGTCTTTATGTACCGTGCTCTTGCTCACGCCGAATTCTTTCGCTGTCTGCCTGACAGTTGCGTTATTATCTATAATGTAGTTCGCAATATTAATAGCACGCTCTTCAATATAATCCTTCAAAGAAATCCCCTCTGAGTACTTTTTTACATTGTATGAAGCATTATAAGCGGATATGCCTAAAAGATAACACGCAGACGTGATTTAGTACGCCGTAATCCATATCATACTTCCAACAGATATTTCCGGCATCCGCAATAACGGTAAACCTTGTCAGTTAATACAAGCTCCTTTCTTATCATTGCATTCTTTTCTCTGGTTGTTTCCTTTAAACTTCCTACATGGCAGGAAGTCAGGGGGTATATGAGGGCATCATGAATATTGGGAAAGCTCACATAATAGTCACCCCCCAAAAGACAAGCCAGCCGCTCCTGCAGCCTGGGATAAAAAACTGTCAGGGAGCCATTTATGCCGGCAGTCGTTGTCAGCCTGAATAAATCTGCATCCTTCCTTTTGCATCCTTTTGAAACGTACATATCACCATAACCTTCTCCCCTTAAAAAACCGTTTCTCCGCTCACCATAACCCTCTCCCCTTAAAAAATCGTTTTCTTGCTCATCATACCCCTCTCCTCTTAAAAAACAGCTCCCCCGTTCATCATAATCCTCCCGTCCCTTTGTTACCAGGAAAAGCAGAGGCGGCATCTTACTGCAGGTATTCAGCAGTGCATTGGACATGAGCGTTTCTTCCGGCTGATTAAAACCGCTCAGGCTCTCCCGGCTGATCTGTAAAGATATCAGATCAACATCCGGTTCCGCTATCATCTCATACAGCACAAGGGCAATATCCTCCCGCCTCCAATAAATGCCTCTCTGTACCTTATCTGCATTCCGTTTATAGTTCATGGAACGGATTATCAAACGGTTCTTGTCCTCTAATCTGCTGATTCTGTCAAGTTCAAATATAATATCCGGTATCACGCCCTGCCACCCCTCTCTCAGATAACGGATATAATATTCTCTGACATCCCATTGCTTGTTACATCTGTGTTTCCCTTCATTCCATTCCACATCAAGCAGATCTTCCCCTATTATCATTTTGCATCTGCCCAAATGTCCTCCTGCAAAACAGTTGTGAATATCCTGCATACGCAAACCGGTACAGACCTCGCTTTTCTCAAGCAATCGGACCTGTTTATTATTTACCGTCTCCCGTTGTAAAATATTATATAGTAACTCCAGTTTAAATTCCTGGTATGTCATATAATCCTCCTCCCTGCAATTATGCGGCTGCATCATTTTGGTAAAGAAATCCATTCGTAAATATGATATTCATAGTACTTTTTTATAGAGGGGGAATATTTTGATATTTAAAGCATAACAAATAATTTAAAAAAAGTCATTCCACGCGCTGTGGAATGACTTTTGGGAGACACAACCTTACTCTGTCATTGTATTACAATAGAGCAACAGTTGCTGCCCGATATCACTATTGTCTTCTGCAATCAGCAGGTCATCCAGTGAGACTCCCAGAAGACGGCTGAATGCAAACAGATTATCAATATTCGGTAAGCGTACACCCTTAAACCAATTATATACCGCCTGCACACTGGCAAGCTGCATAATTTCCTGTAAATCTCTGGCGGAAATATTTTTTGATTCGCATACTTCCTTCATACGTCTCCCCGTCCTGACTGTATTAATCATCGGATAATCCTGTTTTTCCATGTTAATTCCCCTTCTCTTTTGTTTATAGATGATAAAAGTCAGTAAAGAATCTGCTTCTTATATCTTTTTGGTATATCTGCAGCCCGGAAATCCGCTGCATCCATAAAACGTTCCATACCTCCCGCTTCGCTCTGATAATTCTCCTCCACACAAGGGGCACAGCAGATCCGGCTTCCTGAGCGTACTGTCTGCCGCAAGTAATTCTCCTAACTTCTCATAACATTTCTGATTCATAATACAATCATTTAAAGCTCTGTGCGCGCCTTGGGTACTGATCTGAAAATGTGAGGCGATATCACCCAGCTTATGGTGTCTAAGCTGCGGCAGGCATTTTCTGGACAGATACAGGGTATCCACATAATCATTTTTCCATTGTGTGCCGAATTGCAGCAGCACTGCATCATAGATAAAATTCGTATCAAACGTATGTATATTGTGGCCAACCATGATATGTCCATCTGTAAATAGAAGGAAGTCTTTTAATACCGTCTCAAGCTTCGGTGCATTTGCCACCATATCATCAGTAATTCCATTTACCTGCGTCGCTTGCTTCGGAATCGGTCTGTGAGGGTTCACCAATGTAGAATACTCATCCGTTACCCTTCCCTTTTCCACCTTTACCGCAGAAATTTCAATAATGGCATCCTCCGTTACACGAATACCCGTTGTTTCCAGATCAAAAACCACATAATCGGCTACATAATTATTGAATCTTTTTCCTTTGTGTCTTGTAATTGACATTTGTTTGTACTTCCTTTCCAAATATATTCCTGACACTGAACTAAAGTACCGTTTTTTATTATAGCAAAACAGAATAATAATGTAAAGTTCTTCACATATTGCTTATTATTATGCATCATAACAATATTCTATAGCAAGTACTATTATTATAATATTTTAAAATCTTGACCAGAACAAAATATTACTTTATTATTATAAGTACTTTAAAAATGCCGCCAGCCGCGGCAGATGGGAGTTAATATGAATGAGTTAATATCTCCGCTGGTTTCCAGGGATACGGAATCACTGATCAGTCACCTGACTTCACTCCTTACATCCAGCCAGCCATCAGTTATAGCCATAGACGGCAAATGTGGTTCCGGCAAATCCACCCTTGCCGGATTTCTTGCTGCACATTTTGATGCCGCACTGGTCCATATGGACGATTTTTACCTGCCTTTTGATATGCGAACCAGGGAGCGCCTTGACGAACCAGGCGGAAATGTACATTATGAACGGTTTCATAAGGAAATTTATCTCCCCCTGAAAGAGAGACCTTATCCGACCGGCTTAAATGAGCCGGTATGTACTTACCATATTTTTTCCTGTGCAACAGGTACCCTTACAGAAACCAGAACGCTGCCGTCAAAGCCTCTTACCATAATTGAAGGTTCTTATTGTATGCGTCCTGAATTCCGGGATTTGTATGATCTAAGCATTTTTTTGGATATTACCGATTCCCTTCAGCAAAAAAGGCTCCAAAACCGTGTTGGTCCTGAAGCCATGAATTCCTTTAATGAAATATGGATACCTTTGGAGAATCGCTACTTTGATACAGGTATATCCGACATTTGCAGCATAACTTTCCGGATCAGATAAACATACAGCTTGCCTGATCCGGTTGAATAAACTGTACCTTAAATAATTCTCCTCACATCCACAATCGAACGGTATGTTGCTCTGCTGACCTTGATACCTGTCGCGGCACTGCTGGCATGGACAATATAACCGCTTCCCACATATATTCCCACATGTCCGTCATAACATATGATATCACCCGGCTGCGCCTGGTCATAACTGACGCTTTTGCCGGAAGAGCGAAGCTCATATGAAGTTCGCGGTACCGTATATCCAAAATCCTGATATACCTTATAAATATATCCGGAACAATCAGCTCCGTTTGTCAGGCTTGTTCCGCCGGATACATATGGATTTCCTATATACTGGCATGCATATTTGGCAATCTTCTTACCAAGATCACTGCCGGCAGCATTGTCTATGACAGAAGCATCAAAAGCCGTTACATTATAGCTTCCACTGGCTGCATTTGGTCTGGACTGCTGCGCCTGCAATTGCTTTAACTGCTGCTCCTCCTGCTGCAGCCTCTTCTTTGCTGTTGCAGATTCCTGTCTGGCCTTGGCAATCTCTGATTCATAATTGCTGGACTCCTGCTTTTTTTGAGCCAGTAACTTGTCCAGATCTGATTTTTGCGCCTGAAGGCTGGCCCTGTCTGTTTCCAGCTGGATTCTGGCATTTTCCAAACCCATCTTTTCCTTTTCCAGCTGATTCCACATTTCCTGTACCAGATTCTTGGTAGCCGTATAGTCATCCATCAAATTCTGATCATGATCATACACCTTCTCCACATATTCCGGCTGACTCAACAGACTGCTGATATCCGAGCTTTCCAGATAATAAGATAAAACGGAGGAATTATTATTCTCATATATATATCGTATACGTTTGACCATGGCTTCATACTGTTCTTCTTCACGAACCAGTGCCGCATCATATGCAGAATGCACTTCATCAATATCAGCCTTCTTCCGCTCTATCTCTTCTTCCTTCTCTTTTATATTATCCTCTTTCATGCCAATACTGGTCATGGTGTTGACAATCTCCGCATTCAGATCATCTATCATTTCGTATACCAGTTCCTGAGATTCTTCCAGGTCCGATATCAGATCATTAATATCTTTCAGCTGATTCTGTGTTTTATTAATCTGATTCTGTACGTCGCCAATGGAAGTAGCAAGTGCCACCATACCGGATTTCGTCTTGCTTATCTCCAATACCAACAAAGCAGTCAGCAATATTAAATTAATGTATATTTTCTTATTTTTTCTCATATATGAAGCATACCATAATCATCTGAACTTTGCATAATAATTTTTACAAATATCAACAATTTTTTTATTTTTATATTACTGCGAGGTCTTTAACTTTACCTTTACAACTCACAATTATTTACAGTTCTGGGAAACGGAATCACATCCCGGATATTACTCATCCCTGTTAAATACATGACACAACGCTCAAAACCAAGCCCAAACCCGGCATGACGGACAGAACCATACCTTCTTAAATCCAGATAAAAATCATAATCTTCCTTATTCAGATCCATTTCTTCCATCCGCTTCTCAAGCAGCTTAAGATTATCCTCTCTCTGACTTCCGCCAATGATCTCCCCAATTCCCGGAACCAGACAATCCATCGCCGCAACAGTTTTACCATCCTCATTCAATTTCATGTAGAAGGCTTTGATATCCTTCGGATAATCCGTTACAAATACAGGACGTTTGAATTCCTGCTCCGTAAGAAATCTCTCGTGTTCGGTCTGCAGGTCACAGCCCCATGATACTTTATAGTCAAACTGCTCATTGTGGGCTTCTAATATTTTAATGGCATCCGTATAAGTGACATGGGCAAAATCAGAATTCAATACATGATTCAAACGTTCGGTCAGCCCCTTGTCCACAAACTGATTAAAGAAACTCATCTCCTCCGGCGCATTCTCAAGCACATAGCGGATGATGTGCTTCAGCATACC
>Ga0153943_1000542_pt1 | contig 11451 bp, 13 predicted proteins | sample TSNJ027MetaG_FD_104721 | JGI IMG/M metagenome (GOLD analysis project Ga0153943, IMG submission 104721) | Attine ant fungus gardens microbial communities from New Jersey, USA - TSNJ027 MetaG | ecosystem: Host-associated > Fungi > Mycelium > Unclassified | place: USA: New Jersey, Brendan T. Byrne...
AGCAAGGGCTCGGCTGGAGCGAAAGGTATCACTTTCCTCCTCAGCCTTGAGTCTTTCCTTATCCTGCTTCAGATTCATCTCGATCGCTGCAGGAGATAACCACCTTCTTGCACTCACAAACAAAGGACGCACGTTTGCTCATCCTGTGAACAAAGAAGCGAATCAATATGGGCAGCTAGGTTTCCGCTCCTTTGAGATTTCCGATCCAGCTGCAGTCGTTTTGAAAACAAAGCCAAAAATTCTCAAGGTTGAATTGCGACCGAAATCAATTAGAAATGCATCCGGAAAAACCGCTCGCATTACCCCTTCCTCGGATGTGACGACAGATCTCTCCAATATCGATGATTCTACAATTCACTGGTGTACTCGCCTGTACGAGATTCCTGCCCTCTGTGGGGTTGAGGTAAGTCAAATTGCCGCCGGTGCTAGAAGCAGTTTCATTCGCACTGCTACTGGTCGCGTGCTGGGATGGGGAGCAAATGATCATGGGTGAGATTCTTTTTATCCTGTCACCGGGTTTTCTCTCATCCGTCTTAAGCCAGATCGGATTGGGAGCCAATACGACCGCGGACACAGTCACGATTCCAACGGAGGTTGTTTTATGGCAGATTCTTCCGAAAAATACACGTAGTAAATGTCTGGACATAACGGCTCGTACGTATCGGTTACCAATACCCCGTGGTATCGTTCATGGGAATCGTTCATGAGGTTGATTATTACATCAAAATATAGGAGGTGATCTCACTTCGTTCATAATGGAACGCTCCGGCGATGGTGTCCCCACTACAACGGATCTACTGATGTGTGGCAATGGCCAAAATGGCGGATTGGGCAATAATATATTTTCAAACTCTCAAGGCAATCCAGCTCGGGTTAAAGCTATGAGTGGGCTTCAACAGTGTAGGCATTCTTTTTTTTATCTCATTTGGAGATTAGGCTGATTCTGCTGTTATATTGCATAGATAACGATAAGACGAGGCAGCTTGAACCGATAAGGCCGACGGAAGTAATCATTTCGCCCACAGGCCACGTCCTCGTTGCACTTGACTCCTCGGCTGAGTCTGGCAGCGTCGGTGGTCAAGATCTCATGGTGTGGGGAAAGAATTATGACTACGAGCTTGGTAACGGCAAAAAGTCGAATTCCCCAATGCCTGTCACAGTCGAAGCGCCCGATGGCGAGCGTCTCATGCTGATGAAGAAGAAAGCGAAAGTGGTGATGGACTTTGACGGGAAGCTTTGGAAGCGGGGTGTTGTCGTTGAACAGCGGCCGGTTGCTGGGTATGGCAATTCTGCAATCTATTGGAAAATCGTGACATAGATGTCCATTGCCATTGAATTACTCGACGGCTTTTATCAACAGAATATAATTATCCAAGTGTAGTTGAGTCAATTCATTCTCAAAAAATTCATTACACGGTGCTTGATCTTAGTCCGTGAGTTAAATCAATTCTCTATCAATTCTCTCCGTCTTCAATGTGAAACATAAGTTGTCAGATAGTTCTAATGTTGTACCCGGACCTGCGTAGTCCCCGCAAACAATTCAAACAACGTTTTGTTTCTTATTCAAATCAAGTCATGCCGCCACACATAGTAATACCGAAGTGCAACTCTCATTCCGTTCACCAAAGTTCCGTAAATTATCAAAATCCAAAATATTATGCTCGCGATTAATTTCGATTGACTATCGTAGTCGATTTCATGAAAGAATGATATAGCCACAGTGGCAACTTCATTAAGTCAACTGGTGTCTCGAGCCTTTCAGATTCCCTTGCTATCACCCCACTAACCCTATCTGCCTTCATCTGGATTCAATTACGTGGGGCAAGGCGACGACACCGCCGTCAGTCCTGCAACCATTCCTGTCCATCAGGGGAAGACTCTGACGATGACATTGTTTGGGGCTTGTCAACGAGCGAGGACTTGGAGAATTCTGTGAGTACGGTCAGGGAAAAGCTTTCTCTGTTGGGCTTAATTGGATCCAGCTGCCTGAGACAGGCTCAAGGCACAGAACCAGGACTTCCGAGTAATGGGAGCCAGACAGGTGCTATCAACAATACAATAGCACACCCTTGCTCCTCATAACAGGGGACTGGTACTAATGAAAGCTTCGAGCAAGGACGCCGCTCCGGAACCTGCAGCAGAATTGGCTTAATTCAATATAGATACAGGATCTTTGATAGGAGAATGTCCGTTGTGGTGAAGCATGAGATAAGTATCCTTTGAGTTTTGCTAGAAGGGAGAAGATGAAGAAATGTAGGGCTCTAGAGAAGAGGAAAAAGAAATCCAAGCAGCTTAATGATTTGTACCTGAATTAGTGGTGAACAAATCAACAGCGACTTTCCTGCGTTCTTCAAGCATCACTGCCGACATCTGTATTACTCCTGGGTCCGCTGTCATTCAGGACTAACATCTGTCCTCATGCTCGTATCTCATCCTTCTGGACCTAGTTAAGACTCAACGCGTCTTGGAATATCGAGCGCTATACTCAAAATAAATGAGGCTTCATCTCCCGATGATCAGATGTTTGTGATGGTAGATAGAGATTAATACGGTAGAGACAAGACTCATTTTGGGCATTTACGAGTTCTCGCTCGCTTTCTTCTATCTAAACTCAACAGGTGCAGAAAAAAGAATCAAAGTGAATGGCTCCTCCTCAGCAGAGTCCTGTCGACACTCTTTCGTTGCTGAGAAGGACAGTCGTCGCCAAGGTATCCAAATAAACTTGCGATTAATATTAGGACGAGCATCAGTGTGCATGGACCTGATAGTACGATATTTCTGGACTAGGTCTTGGCCCCGCCCTTTTCTTCTTCTCTGGCGCTCACCGAAGGTGAGCTTTCACTGATACCTGCAGGCCATATGAACGCGATTTTTCTCCCCGCTAGTTTTCTAGTTTGTAATTTTATATCACTTTGTCACTTTCATCTCCTCATAATGGAGCTCATACTCATCATGAAGAAATTCGTCAATCCCCGTTTTCCCTCAAGGTCAGGGATTATATCAACTGCGGGGTTTAATAAACATCATCAGTGACGAGTGCTTTTTCTTTGGTAAGGTTGGTCAGTATCTTTTGATCGTGGATTTGACAGAAGATCTCAGCTTGATCTCAGCTTTTGGTGTGTTTTTCAGTTTTTTCCTTTCAGCAATTTGTATACGAGAACATTTGCTGTCATATTTCTCCTGTCTCTCCTGTCATTAGTGTCGTCAACTAGCGGCGACCTCTGAGGTGACAACTATAGGGCTGCAGGCTAATCAACAACAATGCTGGCGCATCACTGATCCGGTCGTTGGCTTAGAGACAACTTCCCATCATAGCACAGTACGTCGCAACGATGATTCGCAATCCTGTCAAGCAGCGGCAGGCAAGGGCATGCACTATTTTTTCCAAGTGATGAAAAAGCGTATATCAATGCATTGTAGATCCGATTACATAGATAAACGAGGTGAACTAAACAGCCTGCTTCTAGTTGGAAAACAAAAGAGTGAGATAGACATGAACTAGAGGAAAAATGGACCTAGCAGGGTATAGGAATCAACAGCAGGAGGCTTGCCTCTACACGCCATGAAATTTCGATACATTAAACATCAAGTCAGCGATTAAAGTTCCAAGCTTTACTCAAGGCACGAAACGACATTATGACAGACCAGATTGCAAAAGAATTCCCGCTGTATATATTACTCCAGAGTTGGCTTTACCGGACTCTTAGGCCTTAGTGCTAGCAGCTGCAAGTTCACCGAGACCGATGAGTGCCTGATTGCAAGCTAGAATATTTTGACCTTTGCTAGTGGTTGCCACAGATGAGGGTACAGCAAGTCCGCTGGTCGCAGTACCCGAAGGGACTGAAGACGAAGCGGATGAGGAAGCCGCAGAAGATGGATGAGAGCTTGAACTCGAGGAGTGGGATGAGGATGAAGACGAGGATAAGATCGTAGCTCTCTCAGCGGAGGTTGAAGAAGTTGAAGAAGTTGAAGAGGTCGACGAGGTCTTCGGATTCTGAATTGTCAATTGGACGGGACTCGGCTTGGGCTTGACAGTGGTGGAAGTGGTTGGCTCGGTCTGATGAGTGGTACACGGCTTGGGCTTCGCTGTGGTTGTCTTAGGCGGCGAATAAGTTGTGGGACTCGGAGAAGCTTCATCTGCGAACCACCACTTCCCATGAAGCACACCTGTGTCAAGGGGTGCGAAGTACTTAAAGAGACCGCTAGTAAGATCAAGACCGTTAGGTCCACAGCCAGGGCACTGGATGACAATTATTCAAGGGGTCAAAATTAATTGTAGAAGGGTCATACCTCATCGGTGATAGTGGCAGTGGTCTGCTTATCGCCGATTTGCATTATTATTTTTTTGAAACAGTTGGGACCGGGGTAACCACTGCCGTATTGCTGTTAACAGTGTGAGCACTTCAGTGCTTGGACTGATTTCAAAATAAAAACCCACGGCCGAATTCAAAGCGACGATCTGACATGCAAAGGCATCATCAATCAGTTGAACCGTTGGGAGGGGTATGAAATCTAGCTTACGAATTGGTCCGGAGAATTGACCTCACCACAGGCACCGCTGCACCAATAAAAATGAAAAGGAAAGTATCCTGAAAAATGGCCACTTACGCAGCTCCTCCGACATCATACCAAGTCCAGGGAGCATCATCAAAGCGCTTGAACAACTGAATGTGACTTTCTGCGCGCTTCGCAATCTCGACATGAGAACTAGTCCTACGGTGACTATGGCGCAGATCACCAAGGACAGCCAAAGGAGAGGCTAGGGCGAGGAGAGTGATACCAAGACGCATTAGGCGTTCTTAAGATTTTGATACAGAATAAACGAGTGTGTACGTTAGAGAACGACAAGCACGAGGCTTTGAGAGGTGCAAGGGTGGCTAACAACGGGAAGAATGAAATGATTTTAAGGTCAACCGCTTTCTCATGTCAGATCACATGTGCATCCGAATATAGTAACTGTCAGCTCCGTTGCACGCGTTTCGAATAAGAAAATACATTGATCGGACGCATAAACAGGACAGGAGATAGATACTAGCTCCTGTATAAAAGTCAATGGAAGATCCAGTGAATCGTTGTAATATCTTGCCACCAAAAAAATCACTGCACTCGTGCATGTAACAATATATACAATCAAGAATATGACCAGAATAACACTTGAACGTGTGCTAGTCCGCGTGTAGGCCAGCAAAGAGCAGTTCAGCCAAGCCAACGAGGACAGCGTTGATGCTGTCTATGTTTTCTCCTTGTTCATTGAAGATGCCTGTAGGAATGGGCACGGCCGAACTGCTGGGGATAGAGTAACCAATTACCGACGTGCTGGAACTAGCTGATGACGAGGAGGCATGAATCGTGAAGCTGCTTGAGTCAGTCGTTGTGATCTCGTAGTGTGGATTAGAATTTGGAGGTGGAGTCTGTGTTTTCGTCGCGTTGATAACGTGATAGGTCGTCGTGGGACGCTCATGAATGGTTGAATTGTCACCTTCATCCTCTGGACCAGTACTAGTGAATGACCAGGAGCCAGATAAGACCCCTTCACCCAGGTCAGAAAAATGACTGAAGAGGCCTTCCGATAAGTCCAGACCACCATATGGACAACCAGGACACTGGCATTGCAATATCAGTAAAAGCTCAAAATGCTAGTGCCGAATTACCCGATCCATGATCTGAGCCTTGGCGGTCTTGCCTTTGTACTTCATGGTAATGAATTTGAAGCATTGTGGTCCGGGATATCCACCTCCGACATCAAATTGCTTGGCGGGCACTAGTGAGCCAAAAATACACTGGCTGTCCTTCACTGACACCTACCTCCGAGTTTAAGGCAACGATCTAGGCGCAACGACACTTAACTTGCGCATGGATCACATCGAAAATGTCACGTACAAAGTCACTTGGGCCGTTAGTCTCTCCGCATGCACCTCTGCATTGCGGAACAAACCCGTCAGCACTTTGGCTCGCAAGAGCAAGTCTTTATGTGAAAAAAGAGCAGCGACTTACAGGCCGACATCATAATATGTCCACCTACTATCAGAATAGTCGCGTTTCCAGAAGTGCATGTCCCCATGGGATATATTCTGATGGTTGCGAGCTTGCCGGCTATGCAGAGTACACCCCTCAATGCTAAGGGAAAGGCCAGCCACCAAAAGCCACATAGAATACTTCATTCTTCACACTAAGCTAATGGCCTCGATATTAAGTAGAAAGAACGTAGAGCGGCGTTGAAGGTCCGACTTCCTTCAAGGCCTATAGAAACAAAATAGACAGCAGTGCAAAGGACGAGCGAGAGAAGGAGAGGGGCAAGAGCAGGGGAAGAGACAGAAAGGGGACGAGGTGGCAAGTTTTGTACTTTGAGTAACCCCTCCCTAAGCCCCAGGATCCTGATAAGGCCATAAGGCAACCCTCCACTATCCGAGCGCCCATGCCAAGAACTAGAATCTGTAGAACGATTGGGATCAAGCATCAACGATATGCTATTGCAGAAGAACGGGTATTAAACAAATGCAGATCGTCCAGAAATATAGTGTAAGATTTTGGAAAGCGCATGCCGGGCACGTGTCGACAATGATGTGGAATATATATATCCAGTGTTCGATGGTCCTGTCTTCCAACCTTCATAGTCACTTAAACCCTCCACATCTAGTGTCAAATAATCAAGGATTCTCAACATAAAATGACTTGAAAACAGTCCATTATAGCGGTCAATACCACGCGCGTGACGACGAAATTGCGTTGGCGGCAGTCAGGACCCCTTTTGTTTTCAATCTAATAACGAGAAGCAGTCGGTTCGCTGGTGCTAGACGCAACCAGTGGCGGCGACGAGTTTGCAATCTGGCCAGGCTGTACTCCACTCGCTATCATAGCACCTAAATGTACCATGGCTAAATCTAGGTTTTCAACACACCCTTTGTGGTCTACTGGCTTGAACATTGGTGATGGCACCTCAACAGAAGCTATATAGAAGAGGTCAGGCGAGCAATATTTTGAGCAATGCATCAGATCACAGGTTGAAAACAGGCGACATACCAGAGGCACTAGTAGGACTGAACGACGCCATGGATTCCGAGCTACTAAGCGCAGTTGAACTAGAGCTCGCACTGCTCGAGATCATACTACTCGAGGTAGCCGAGGAGCTTGCTGCGGCTGGAGAAGGAGAAGGAGAAGGAGGAGGAGGAGGAGGAGGAGGAGGCGGCGGCGACGGTGATGGTGATGGTGGTGGTGGTGGAGGAGGCGGTGGAGGAGGCGGAGACGAGGATGCCTCAACCTTTACCTTAACCTCTACTTTTGAGCGAGAAGGTGGTGGTGGATTTGAATCTCCTCCAATGCTCCAGCCGCCATAAATAATACCAACAGCCTCTTCAGCAAAGAAATTAAAAAGACCACGCGAGAAGTCAAGACCACCATAAGGACACCCTGGACACTACCAAAAGGAATGATTCTTCTCGAACTACCTCCCCGGCAGAACTTTCACTTACCCTATCCGTAATCGTGGCTTGAGTAGTTTTACCATTGACCGTGATCGTGATCTTCTTAAAACAATAATCTTTCAAGTCGAATTGCTACAGAAAAAGAAGGACCCCGCCCAACCAAAGAAAAAAGCTATCATAAGTCCCTCCTTCTGAAACACAATGAAGAAAAACTAAACATACAGCAGAGTTCAACGCGACAATCTAATTTAAAAAAAAAAGACGGACAGACAAAACATCAGCATTTTCAATTACCCAACAAAAAAAACACAATATCCATTCAAAACTCACGAAGTCATTTCCAGAGTTGTAGACGCCACAGGCACCAAGACCCGCATCATAAAATGAAAACCTTCCATTTGGGATACTCCCTTGAATTCCCACATCACGATTGTGGATGTTCGTGTTCGTGTTCGTGTTCATGTTCTGTACGACTGACGAGTTGGGATCATCGTCATCGTCATGGCCAATACTATAACCCGATGAAGAAACGCTGTTATCATCATCAGCACTTATGAACTAACAGACAACCATAAAGAAGGGTCATTAAACATAAACGACAATGACCACCCAAGTTGAACGAACGAACTAACTAAAAGAACAACAAAACAAAAAGTTTACATACCGACGACGACGATAATGATGGTCATTCACTCTTTTCCACGTAGGCGTATGTTGCCTAGCAAAAGTCGCATCCACCAACACAATAGTTGCAAGAGCAACAAGTATAGCCGACAAGCGCATGTCTCTTGCCCCTTGACCAGCAACAACAATAACAGAAAGGGATAGTTTTTAATAATCAAAAGAGTGTGATGGACAACCTTTCATACGACGACACAAGAGACGTGAAGATAAACCTCAGCGACGAGTGTCGAAGACAAGGGAAGAGGAACAGAGAGAGGAAAAGAGAGAGTCGAGCCAATTACTAGAAAAGTTGTCTTTTCACCAAGAGCATATATATACCGGCGTCGTCTCGCTCAAACCCTCACCCTCCTTTTCTTCAGGGACCCTGAGTTCGAATACTCAGCCTAATTACACTGTGGTAATGCAGTCTGGATTAAACTCTAGAGAATGTCATTCAATTCTCATCGACCCTAGTTCGTCTTGTACACGCCACCTTGCAATACATCTGAAAGTTTAGAAGCGTTGATTCAGGGTCTTTTCTAGAATTGACGGGAGTGACAAAGAGGGAAAAAAAATGCGCGCTTGTTCCTCCCCCCTTCTCAACTTGGTATGGCACTGACTCACTTACGGCACAAATTATATAAATTATATGATTTATACCATTTCTGAAATACATGGATGAGTACCGCTCTAACTAACCAACAATTAACCATACTAGGTAACATCAACGTTGACAAAAATTCTACGAGTATCTCACCAAGTAATCAGTGTTGAATACCCTGTCAAGGTGCGTTGTGCACACAAATTAGTCAAGTTTGATTTTAGAAGGAGGACTGATATATGTAGCCTGTCAACCACCATCATCATCAATACGCGACACCAACATCATTGACAATGGCTTACCGAGATAAATTTGAGGAGCTCATCAATGACCAGGACAGGTGCACTGATATACAACACCGCTTTCCACTCATCGACATTAAGAGGCGCGATCGCAAACAATTTCTACATTGAAAGCTTAGTACGTCATCAAACACAAGACGGCAACTCACAGTGAAGAAAGACACATAAATAATCATGAAATGCAACGCCATACTCAACGTAATAGCCATCACAAGATACATATTCTTCCACACTGGCAACCTCAACAAACTTTCATTCTCCGACAACGAATTCATAGCATTGAACATCTCAACCGTCACCAAAATTGACAAACTGATCGTCGTAGCGCGTTGTGCCATCCCATTCGTGAACATCTGACACCCAATTTCAGGAAACTTGGTCGAGCACTGATGGAAATGAGTCTGTTTGAATCGCCATCAGAAATCAAGTCGGATAAAGGACATAGATCAAACTCACGAGCTGGTAGAACGAAATTTGGGGTCCATCTTGATACAAAACAAACCACCATGCATATCCAAATACAGTCGCACAACCAACATACAATCCGATAACCAGATACCTGAAGAACAACCATTTTCCAACAAGGGGTTCACGACTATTCCTAGGTGGAACACGCATGATTGAATGATCAGGGGGATTAAATCCGAGTGCTGTTGCCGGTAAACTATCCGTAACGAGGTTGACCCAAAGGAGTTGGACGGGTATCAAGGCTTCTGGCATTCCCAAGAGAACCGTTAAGAATATGCTGACGACCTCTCCAATGTTTGATGAGACTGTTGGTGAAAAGAACACGTTTGTGAGGGCGAGTAAGGGATGAAATAACTTGTACATACTTAGATATCTGATAAACTGCTTAGTATTGTTATATATCAGACGACCTTCTTCCACGGCCTTTTCAATTGTCGCGAAATTTGAGTCTGCCAAAACCATATCTGCAGCCAATTTGGCGACATCGGTACCACTGCCCATGGCAACCCCAATATCCGCCTTCTTCAGCGCAGGTGCATCATTCACACCATCACCAGTCTATAACGCGCGACATTAGCATCCAATGTGATTTTCGACTGAAGCACTCACCATAGCTACGACTAATCCCGAGGCCTGCAACAAGTCCACCAGTTGGCTTTTATGTCCAGGTTCGGTCCTGCTGAACAAGTTCGCCCTCTTCACAACTCTGACCTTCTCCTCCTTACTCAACGCCTCAAACTCTTTCCCCGTATAACTTTTTCCTTCTAGATTCTCATCCTCCCGGAAAATACCAATCTGCCGACAGATAGTCTCCGCAGTCCGTTTATTATCACCGGTGATACAGATTACACGTATACCCGCAGCTTTGCAATTGGCAACCGCTTCACGCACTTCTGGTCGAGGAGGATCCAACATTCCGACAACTGACACAAACGTCAAGTCTTGTTCAAATCGTGAATAGTCTTGAGAGGAATCAGACTGATAGTGGGAGGCGTCGATGTCGTCACGGTTGACATAAGCAAAAGCGAGTGTACGGAGGCCATCAGAGGCATACGATGATACGTGCTCTAAGAGGGTAGATCGGAGGGTAGGTGTCAAGGGAATAGTTTTACCCTGAACGAGAACAGATGTGCAACGTTCCAAAACGGATTCTGGTGCACCTTTAACGAAGAGGGCACCAGTTCCATTGAAACGTACGAGGACAGACATCATTTTGCGGTCACGGGAGAATTCAAAGGTCAGAAGACGCGAGATCTTGCGTTCGAAATGTTCATTGATCACATTGACGCGTTCGGAAGGCGAGAGGGAAGAAAGTGGTTTAAGCAATGGCAATTCATCTCTCCATCCAATCTTTTCTACTAAAACCTTGAGTGCTGCTTCTGTCGGCTCTCCAACACTGGCATAGGATTGTTTGTCCTAATTTATAATGTAAGTATGTCACAAGATGAAGATATTGAACTCACTGGGTGATATACGACCTTCGCATCATTACAAATAGATGCAATCTCTGCCAACCGTTGTACGGGATCTGACTGGCATTGGTCAGTGGCATCTTTACCAGTAGCAGAGTAGATTGATCCCAGGGGCGAGAATGTCGTGCCTTCGACAGTGAACTCTTTAGGGGCAGCTGTCGTGGCGTCGACAACCAAGAACTGGGACCTCAGGTCAACAGAGAGCATAATACAAGAGCTGGAAGACTGACTCGTGACACACTCATCTGATTAGTGGTAAGAGTGCCAGTCTTGTCAGAGCATATGACATTGGTGCAGCCAAGGGTCTCGACACTGGGGAGATTCCTGACTATAGCATTGTTCTGAGCCATCTTCTTGGTGCCAAGTGCCAGGCATGCAGTGATGACGGCGGCTAGACCCTCAGGGATAGCGGCAACGGCAAGGGCGACGGCGATTTTAAAATAGTAGACAGCACCCTTGAGTGTGCCATGGTGTGCAGGATCAGAAAAGTGGCGGATGTTGACCAGCCAGACGAGAATGCAGAT
>Ga0153943_1000544_pt1 | contig 11422 bp, 9 predicted proteins | sample TSNJ027MetaG_FD_104721 | JGI IMG/M metagenome (GOLD analysis project Ga0153943, IMG submission 104721) | Attine ant fungus gardens microbial communities from New Jersey, USA - TSNJ027 MetaG | ecosystem: Host-associated > Fungi > Mycelium > Unclassified | place: USA: New Jersey, Brendan T. Byrne...
ATCGATCTGATGAGCCTGCTCGCCAACATATGCATGGTGACGGGGTGTGATGCGGGAATATCCCAGCTCGCGACTGGTCGCGCGGTGGTGCGATAAATATAATCTGCGTCAGATTTAATACCGGTGTAACTCAGAAACCATGAAATTTTAACTGATGCCAGCCGTGATCGATATGCCCTACGATCCGACAATCGAGTCCGATCTCACAGCTTCCGCCTTTGGAAACCAGCCCGGACGCTGGCCGCTGCCGTCGGCGGGCACACCGCGTCAGCTATGGCTCCGCGCGGTCGGTGCCGGGGGGCAGGGCCGCTACGGCAGCGCTCGCAACGACCTCACCACGCTACTGCGCTCTGCCCCGGCGGATCGGCTTGCCTCGCTGGCGCACAGTACCCAGGCCTCGTTTCTGCGCCAGCTGGGTTGGCACAGGCTGGCGCGCGGCTGGGACGGTCGTGCCTTGGCGCTGGCCGGCACCGACCCTGAGGCTGCTGCCGATGCGCTGATCGGGCTGGCGGCCGACGCACTCGGCGTCGGTCGGCTGGCCGCCGCTGCGACCTTGCTGAGCAGGGCAGAGCCGATAGTCGCGGAGGCGCCACAGTACCGGCTGTTGGTGCGCCGAGCTTGGGTTGCGGCCGAGCTGGCCATGGTGGCCGGCGACGGTGCCGCCGCGGTGCGCAACGCCGAGGTCGCCGCCGAGTTGGCGGCGACCACGGTCGACGGGTCGGTGTCCGCCCGGCACTGCGCCAAAAGCGACGTGGTGTTGGCCGCTGCGCTGTGCAGCGCCGGTGCCGTCGACCGGGCCCGGAGCGTCGGTGAGGTGACGCTGGAGCTCACCGGCCGGTTGGGCCTGGTGCCGCTACGCTGGGCGGTGGCCTGTCTACTGGTCGACCTTGTCGACACGGGAAGTCTCACCCGCCCGATCACCGAGCTGTGCGATATTCGCGACGAGTGTGCCCGCCAAGTGCAGCACTGGGGCGGAGCCTGGGCTCGGCGCTAACAGCCCAAATGCGGCCGTGTGTCGTTATTGTTTTACTGTGTGCCGCTGCGCTGGGCCATGCCCGGCTCGTAACGTTGGAGATGTTGCCGTCGATGACAACCCAGGAGGAACGTCTCGACGCTGTTGTAGCTGAGGCCGTAGCAGGTGATCGGGACGCGCTTCGACGAGTGCTGGCGACGATCCGCCCGATCGTGGTGCGATACTGCCGCGCGCGAGTCGGCATGATCGAGCGGACCGGTCTTTCGGCTGATGACGTGGCACAGGAGGTGTGCTTGGCCGCCGTGATGGCGTTGCCGCGTTACTGTGATCGCGGTCGCCCGTTCCTGGCCTTCGTGTACGGCATCGCCGCGCACAAGGTGGCCGATGCATATCGTGCAGCCGGCCGTGACCTCGCATACCCCACGGACTCCATTCCCGAGGGCAGGTCAGCCGAGGCCGGTCCCGAGCAGGCGGCCATCGAGGCCGACTCCGTTTCCAGGATGAGCGAGCTGCTCAAGGTTCTGCCCGATAAGCAACGCGAAATCCTGATCTTGCGCGTTGTGGTCGGTTTGAGCGCCGAGGAGACCGCCAGCGCCATCGGCAGCACCGCTGGAGCGGTTCGCGTAGCCCAACACCGCGCCTTGGCGCGGCTGAAATCCGAGATTGTTGCAGCGGGGCGAGATTATGTCTGAGCCAACTCATACGCCGTTCGATCAGCTCGATGCGGGCGCGGTGGCCCGCACCGAGCGGTTCATCGATGCGCTGGCGAAACGTGAGCCTGTCGAGTTCAGCGATGTCACAGAACAGGGAGACAGCCGAGATCGGGCGCTGGCCGGGCTGCTGGAGGACTGGCGCGACGAGCTAAGGGTCCCGGCGCCGACCGGGTTGTGCCCGGAGCGCGACGCGGTCGGGGCGTTGAATCGCGGGCTGGCGGCGCGTCGTCGTGTCCGCCACCGGATGGCGCTGGTGGGGGCGATCGCCGCGACGATGCTCGGTGTCGGCGGATTCGTCGCGATGATGGGTGGGGCCCAGCCCGGCGACACGCTCTACGGCGTCCATACCAAGCTGTTGGGCGAGCCGCCTTCGGTGCACGATGGGCGGATCGCGCAGTCCGCCAATACCGATTTGGACCGCGTTGAGCAAATGATCGCGCTGGGACAGTGGGATGAGGCGCAGGACAAACTTGCCGCGGTCAGCGACAGGGTGCAGACGGTCAAGGACGGCGACCGCAAACAGGATCTGATCGAGCGGATGAACCTTTTGACCGCCAAGGTCGCCAACCGCGATCCCAATGCGACGGTGGTGCCCAGCTCGCTACCGAGCGCCGCCCCCGCGGTCAGCATGACGGTTCAGCAGCCCAACTCGGTGGGTGGCTGAGGCGAAAAACGCCTGGTTACCGGCGAGCCGTGCTATTCCCGTGATATCGGAGTATCCGAGGTCGCCTCGTTGAGCGAGGCATCGGCGTACCCCCGGCAATAATCCCAGGTGACGTAGGCGTCAGGCTCGGGATCGTAGGCCGGCTCGTGCGGACGGACGGTGCCGTCGACCAACAACTGCAGCAGGTTCGCGCGCAGCATGTCCCAGTCGTGGTAGTGGTCCTGCTGACACTCGTCGCAACACACCACTAGGCCGCGAATACCCTTGTGCGCCAACAGGGCCTCGTACACCGCGAGGTCGGCCAGGTCGGCTTCGACCGCCATCCGCTCCTGGGGGTCAAGCGGTTGACCGGGCTCGACGGCGTCCAGCGCCGCCGACGGATCACACGGGTCGTCGGCAAAGGGATCCGGCGGCAAACCCGGCGGGAGGTAGTCGCGCACGGCTCCACATTACGCAGCCGGGCGGGCATCACGCCAGCGCTGCACCCGCAGACCAGCAGCCATGTTGCTTCGTGGTGAGCGCCTGCGGCGCGCGTCGCGACCGAGTCGTGGGGAGCCGATAGGATGAGGTCCTCACTCCGCATGCGTAGGGGAGGGCCCCGGCAATGTCATCTGGCTTGTCCCGACTTGAAGGCAGCGGCGACCTGATTGTCGAACCATACGTCCGCGTCGGCGGCCTCGCCGACGACCCGGTACCGACCGGAGGTGACGATCCGCACAAGGTCGCGATGCTGGGACTGACCTTCGACGACGTGCTGCTGTTGCCGGCAGCCTCGGATGTGGTGCCCGCCAGTGCGGATACGTCCAGCCAGCTCACCAAGCAGATCCGGCTCAAGGTGCCGTTGGTCAGCTCGGCGATGGACACCGTGACCGAGTCGCGGATGGCCATCGCGATGGCGCGGGCCGGTGGGATGGGCGTGCTGCACCGCAATCTGTCGGTCGCCGAACAGGCGGGCCAGGTCGAGATGGTGAAGCGGTCGGAGGCGGGCATGGTCACCGACCCGGTCACCTGCCGGCCGGACGACACGTTGGCCGAAGTCGATGCGCTGTGCGCGAAATTCCGGATCTCCGGGCTGCCGGTGGTCGACAACTCCGGTGCGCTGGTTGGGATCATCACCAACCGTGACATGCGCTTCGAGGTTGACCAGTCCAAACCGGTTGCGGAAGTGATGACCAAGGCTCCGCTGATCACCGCCCAGGAGGGCGTCAGCGCCGACGCGGCGCTGGGCCTGCTGCGCCGCAACAAGATCGAGAAGCTGCCTATCGTCGACGGTCACGGCCGACTGACCGGGCTGATCACCGTCAAAGACTTCGTCAAGACCGAGCAGCACCCGCTGGCCACCAAGGACTGCGACGGCCGATTGCTGGTTGGTGCCGCCGTCGGGATAGGCGACGACGCCTGGGTGCGGGCCATGACGCTGGTCGACGCAGGAGTTGACGTCCTGGTTGTCGACACCGCGCACGCGCACAATCGGTTGGTGCTCGACATGGTCGGCAAGCTCAAGGCCGAGGTCGGCGACCGGATCGAGGTGGTCGGCGGCAACGTCGCCACCAGGTCGGCGGCCGCGGCGCTGGTCGAGGCCGGCGCCGACGCGGTCAAAGTCGGTGTGGGTCCGGGTTCGATCTGCACCACCCGGGTGGTGGCCGGCGTCGGGGCGCCGCAGATCACCGCGATCCTCGAGGCAGTAGCGGTCTGCGGCCCGGCGGGCGTGCCGGTGATCGCCGACGGAGGACTGCAGTACTCCGGCGACATCGCCAAGGCGCTGGCCGCGGGCGCGTCGACGGCGATGCTGGGCTCGCTGCTGGCCGGCACCGCCGAGGCGCCCGGCGAGCTGATCTTCGTCAACGGCAAGCAGTTCAAGAGCTACCGCGGCATGGGGTCATTGGGCGCCATGCAAGGACGTGGGGCTTCAGGGGAGCCAGCCAAGTCGTACTCGAAGGACCGCTACTTCCAAGACGACGCGCTGTCCGAGGACAAGCTGGTGCCCGAGGGTATCGAGGGTCGGGTGCCGTTCCGCGGGCCGCTGGCGTCGGTGATCCATCAGCTCACCGGCGGATTGCGCGCCGCGATGGGCTACACCGGGTCCAACACCATCGAGGCGCTTCAGCAGGCGCAATTCGTCCGGATCACGCCGGCGGGCTTGAAAGAAAGCCATCCGCACGACATCACCATGACCGCCGAAGCGCCCAACTACTACGTGCGGTGAACCGATCGAGAAGGGTCGCTCATGCGTGACATGGTCGAGATCGGCATGGGCCGAACGGCAAGGCGCACTTACGAACTCGATGACATCAACATCGTGCCATCACGACGCACCCGCTCCTCGCAGGACGTGTCGACGGCGTGGCAGCTCGACGCGTATAGGTTCGAGATCCCCGTCATGGCTCATCCGACCGATGCGCTGGTGTCGCCGGAATTCGCGATCGAGCTCGGCCGGCTCGGCGGTCTGGGAGTGCTCAACGGCGAAGGGCTGATCGGCCGGCACGCGGACGTCGCGGCCAAGATCGCTCAGGTCACCGAGGCCGCTGCCAAAGAACCCGAACCGTCGGCGGCTATCCGGCTGCTGCAGCAGCTGCACGCTGCGCCGCTGGATCCCGAGTTGCTGGCCGCGGCGGTGGCCCGCATCCGCGACGCCGGGGTGACGACCGCGGTGCGGGTGAGTCCGCAGAATGCCCAGGCGTTGACGCCAGGACTGGTGGCCGCGGGTATCGACCTGCTGGTCATCCAGGGCACGATTATCTCCGCCGAGCGCGTCGCGCGCGACGGTGAGCCGCTCAACCTCAAGACCTTCATCTCCGAACTCGACGTCCCGGTGGTGGCCGGCGGCGTGCTCGACCATCGCACGGCGCTGCACCTGATGCGCACCGGAGCAGCCGGTGTCATCGTCGGCTACGGGTCCACCAGCGGAGTGACCACCAGCGACGAGGTCCTCGGGATCAGCGTGCCGATGGCCACCGCGATCGCCGACGCCGCCGCGGCCCGCCGTGAATACCTCGACGAGACGGGCGGCCGCTATGTCCATGTGCTCGCGGACGGGGATATCCACACCTCGGGTGATCTGGCCAAAGCCATCGCCTGCGGCGCCGACGCGGTAGTGCTGGGCACGCCGCTCGCCGCGGCGGCCGAGGCGCTGGGCGACGGCTGGTTCTGGCCGGTCGCCGCCGCCCACCCATCGCTGCCGCGGGGCGCGTTGCTGCAGGTCGCGGTCGGCGAGCGGCCTCCGTTGGAGCAGGTCCTCAACGGCCCGTCCGACGACCCGTTCGGCTCGCTGAACCTCGTCGGCGGCCTGCGCCGATCGATGGCCAAGGCCGGCTACTGCGACCTGAAGGAGTTCCAGAAGGTCGGCCTCACCGTCGATAGCTGACGCCGAATCGCTGGCGCCCTGGTTTACTACCGACGGGTAAGTCCATACTGGTGCGGTGAAACCGGATTACGACGTTCTGATCATCGGTTCGGGTTTCGGGGGCAGTGTCACCGCGCTGCGGCTGACCGAGAAGGGCTATCGCGTCGGTGTGCTCGAGGCCGGCCGCCGGTTCTCTGATGAGGATTTCGCCAAGACTTCCTGGAACCTGCGCAAGTTCTTGTGGGCGCCCAAGCTCGGCATGTACGGCATCCAGCGCATCCACCTGCTGCGCAACGTGATGATCCTGGCCGGCGCCGGTGTGGGCGGCGGCTCGCTGAACTACGCCAACACGCTCTACGTGCCGCCGGAGCCGTTCTTCGCCGACAAGCAGTGGGCGCACATCACCGACTGGCGCGCCGAGCTGACGCCGCATTACCAGCAGGCGCAGCGGATGCTCGGCGTGGTCACCAACCCGACCTTCACCGACGCTGATCGCATCGTCAAAGAGGTCGCCGACGACATGGGTTGCGGCGACACCTTCGTACCAACGCCGGTCGGGGTGTTCTTCGGTCCCGACGGCACCAAGAAACCCGGCGAGACGGTGCCCGACCCATTCTTCGGCGGTGCCGGTCCGGCCCGCACCGGCTGTCTGGAATGCGGCTGCTGCATGACCGGCTGTCGTCACGGCGCCAAGAACACGCTGCTGAAGAATTATCTGGGCCTCGCGGAATCCGCTGGCGCCGAAGTCATTCCGATGACCACCGTCACCGGATTCGAGCAGCGCTCGGACGGGATGTGGGAAGTCCGCACCGCTCGCACTGGCCGCTGGCTGCGTCGCAAGAAGCGCATCTTCACCGCAACCCATCTGGTCCTGGCGGCCGGCACCTGGGGCACGCAGCATCTGCTGTTCAAGATGCGCGACAAGGGGAAGTTGCCCGCCTTGTCCGATCGGCTGGGTGTGCTGACCCGCACCAATTCCGAATCGATCGTCGGTGCCGCGACGTTGAAGGTCTCGCCGGACCTGGACTTGACCCACGGAGTGGCGATCACCTCGTCGATTCACCCGACGTCGGACACCCACGTCGAACCGGTGCGCTACGGCAAGGGCTCCAACGCGATGGGTCTGCTGCAGACGCTGATGACCGACGGTCCCGGCCCGGGCGGCAGCGACGTGCCGCGATGGAGGCAGCTGTTGGATCAAGCCGGCGAAGATCCGCGCGGCATACTTCGAATGCTCAATCCCAGCAAGTGGAGCGAGCGCACGGTGATCGCGCTGGTGATGCAGCATCTGGATAACTCGATCACCACGTTCACCAAACGCGGCAAGCTGGGTCGTCGCTGGTATGTCAGCAAGCAGGGTCACGGCGAGCCGAACCCGACCTGGATCCCGGTCGGCAACGAGGTGACCCGCCGGATCGCCGCCAAGATCGACGGCGTCGCCGGCGGAACCTGGGGCGAGTTGTTCAACATCCCGCTGACCGCGCACTTCCTCGGTGGCGCGGCGATCGGTGATAGCCCGGAGCACGGCGTCATCGACCCCTACCAGCGGGTGTACGGCTATCCGACGCTGTTTGTCGCAGACGGCGCGGCCATCTCGGCGAACCTCGGGGTCAACCCGTCGCTGTCGATCACCGCGCAGGCCGAGCGGGCCGCGTCGCTGTGGCCGAACAAGGGCCAGAACGATCTACGGCCACGCCAGGGCGAGTCGTACCGTCGGCTGGACCCGATCGCGCCGCAGCATCCGGTGGTGCCCGCCGACGCACCCGGCGCGCTGCGCTGGCTGCCGATCGAACCGATCAGCTCGGCTGGCTGACCGACCGATACGCGTTCCGGTGCAACGGGGCGCGTCCCGGTGGCTGCTGCGGTGTGGGCAGCAGCGGTTCCCGTTTGACCAGGGTGATCGTCGTCGGCTTGCTGGTGCTGAGCTCGACGTCCTCCCCGGCATGCCGGATGGTCAATTCACCCCCGGGGCCGTCGCGCAGCGTGTAGGTCACTTCGTCATGGATGACGTCCACGGTCAGCCGGAAGCCGCGCCAGCGCAACCGGAATCGCAGTCGCGAGATCCCTTCGGGCAGGTACGGATCCAAGTACAGAAGTCCCTCGTCGTCGCGCAGGCCGCCGAAGCCGGCGACCAGCGCAGTCCACGCGCCGGCCAGCGAGGCCATGTGCAAGCCGTCTTTGGTGTTGTGGTGCAGGTCGCGCAGGTCGACCAGAGCCGCCTCGTAGGTGTAGTCGTGCGCCAGCTCCACGTGTCCGACGTTGGCGCACATCACCGCCTGGGTGCAGGCCGACAGCGACGAGTCGCGCACGGTGCGCCGCTCGTAGTAGTCGACGTTGCGCGCCTTCTGCTCGTCGCTGAATTTGTGGCTTTGCCAGTACATGGCCAAAACCAGATCGGTCTGCTTGACCACCTGCGCGGGATAGAGCAGCGCGTACGGCTCGTGCAGCAGCAGCGGGTAGGTGGTCTTCGCGTCGAAGTCCCACTCGGCGTAGGTGGTGAAGCCTTCGGACTGCGGATGCACGCCAAGCTCTTCGTCGAACGGAATGTGTGCGGCGTCGGCGGCATCGCGCCACGCGGCGGTCTCCTCGGTGGTGACGCCCAGCTCGCGAGCGGTCTCGGAGTGCCGGGTGCACGCGTCGGCGGCAACCCGCAGGTTGTGTGCCGCCATCATGTTGGTGAACACGTTGTCGCGCACGATCGCGGTGTATTCGTCGGGACCGGTAACCCCGTCCAGGTGCCACAGCCCGTGGCGGTCGTGATGGCCGAGTGAATGCCACAGCCGGGCCGTCTCGATGAGCACCTCCAGCCCGCATTCTTGCTCCACCGACTCGTCGCCGCTGACGACTCGATAGCGCTCGAAAGCCATGGCGATGTCGGCGTTGATGTGCCACGCGGCGGTTCCGGCCGGCCAGTAGGCTGAGCATTCCTGGCCACGGATCGTTCGCCAGGGATAGCTGGCACCTTTGAGGTCCAGCTGTGCGGCGCGTTCTCTCGCCAGATCCAAAGTGGAAGCGCGCCAACGCAATGCGTCGGCAGCCGCGTGCGGCAAGGTATAGGTCAGCACCGGAAGAACGAATCCCTCGGTGTCCCAGAAGATGTGGCCGTCATAGCCGGTGCCGGTCAGGCCCTTGCTGGCGATACCGCGCCGCTCGGCGCGGGCACTGGCTTGCAGCAGGTGGAAAAGCCCGAATCGCACGGCCTGCTGGATAACCGGGTCGCCTTCGACCTCGACATCGGCGCCGTCCCAATAGTCGTCGAGAATCTTGCGCTGGGCGTCCACCAGGCCCTGCCACCCGCTGTAGCGTGCGCTGTGCAAAGCGGCGGCTGCCTGGTCGCGCAGCGCCGGACGGGAACGCTGGCTTGACCAGCCGTATGCCAGGTATTTCACGATGCGCAGTTGCTGGCCTGGCCGCAGCCCGCAGATCACGGTCGTGCGGGCGAGGTCGTCGCGGGCGTCGTTGGTGATCTCCACGCGGCCTTCTACCTCGACTTCGTGGTCCATCGCCGCGGCCATCATCAACGCACTGGCGCGCGTCCGATGCATCAGCAGTGCGCCGCATTCGGTGTCCTCGTGTTGGACGGCCTCCAGCGGTCGGTCGAGGATGGCCGCAACCCGCGGATCACCTGATGTGACGGGCTGCTCCTCGTTGGCGACCAGCTCGGATTGCACTGTGACACGGACGAATTCGTCTGCCGCCTCGACGATGTACTCGATGGCGACAACGCTGCGCTGTGCCAGCGATACCAGCCGGGTCGAGGTCACCAGGACCTGCTTGCCGACCGGTGACTCCCAGTGCGCGTATCGGGTCAACGTGCCGGCCCGCAGGTCGAGCACCCGCTCGTGGCTCAACAACTTGCCGTAGCGAACGTCGAATGGCTCGTCGTCGACCAGCAGGCGCAGGATCTTGCCGTTGGTAACGTCGACGACCGTCTGCCCGGCCTCCGGGTAGCCGTAGCCGGCCTCCGCATACGGCAGCGGCCGGACCTCGTAGAACGAGTTCAGATACGTGCCGGGCAGGCCGTGCGGCTCGCCTTCGTCGAGGTTGCCGCGAATTCCGATGTGCCCGTTGGACAGCGCGAACAGCGACTCTGATTGCGCCAGCACGTTGAGGTCCAGATGGGTCTCGCGGACCTGCCAGGGTTCGACGGGGAAGGTGTTATCCGGGATCATCGCGGCGCCTACAGCAGATCGCCGAGATCGGTCACGACAACGTCGGCGCCGTGGCTGCGTAATTCATCGGCTTGACCCACCCGGTCGACACCCACCACGTAACCGAAGTGTCCCGCATGCCCGGCGGCGACGCCAGAAAGCGCGTCCTCGAACACGGCCGCTGCGGCGGGGGGAACGTTCAGCAGCTCGGCTGCACGCAGGAACGAGTCCGGCGCCGGCTTGCCGGCGATGTGTTCTTCGCGCAATGTGACGCCGTCGACTCGCTGCTGGATGAACTTGTCGAGCCCGGTGATCTCCAGCACCTGGCGGGTATTGGCACTGGAGGACACCACCGCCGTAGCGAGACCCGCGGCGGCCACCTTTTCCAGGTAGCGGCGCGAGCCGTCAAATACCTTGACGCCGTCGTTGTGCAGCGTCACCTGGAAGGCATCGTTCTTGCGGGTGCCCAACCCGTAGACGGTGTCCTTATCGGCCGTGTCGTCGGGGTCGCCGTCGGGCAGTTTGATGCCGCGGCTGGCCAGAAACGACCGCACTCCGTCTTCACGTTTCTTGCCGTCGACGTATTTCAGGTAGTCGTCGACCGGATCGAACGGGACGAACGGCTCGCCGGTCTGTTCGGCCCGTTGGCGAAGGAAGTCGTCGAACATGACCTTCCAGGCCTTGGTGTGGACACTCGCAGTATCGGTCAGCACACCGTCGAGATCGAATAGGCAGGCGTGCACCGCTTCGGGTAGACCCAGCACGGCGGACCTCGCTTCCAGGGGTGATTTCGGCCGAGGGCAATTACACCTCACCATGTCCGACGCCGGTTCGCTACGCGTTCGGGCTGACCGACTGTTTCCCCGCTGTTCGGCTGCTCGACCTGTCAGCTTGCTGCGGTCTGGAGGGCCTGCAGCGGAGCGCCGCTGATCACCCGGCTGCGCCTGCCCTGCACGTCGACGGGTACGTCGCCCATCACGGTGACCCGGTGCATCAGCCGATACTGGTCGTCGTAGTCATCGATGGCGCGGTGCTGGGTCGCCCGGTTGTCCCAAATGGCGACGTCACCGGCCTCCCAGTTCCACCGGATCGTGTTCTCCGGCATGGTGATTCGTCGTTGCAGCAACTCCAGAAGGACGTGCGACTCGTAGTTGTCCATACCGACGAAGCCGCGGACGAATTCCCCGGCCACCAGGGTCCGCTCACCGGTTTCCGGGTGTACCCGCACCACCGGATGCTCGGTGCGGAAGTCCGGCTTTTCGAATCGGGTCCGATGCGCCTTTTGCTCTTCGGTCTGCAACTGGGAAGCAGCAACATAGTCAAAGCGATTGCTGTGCAGCGCCCACAGATTCTCGGTGAGCAGCCTGAGCGGCTCGGGCAGCTCCTGGTAAGCCGCCGCAGTGGACGCCCACAGCGTCGATCCGCCGTAGCTCGGCAGCGTTACGGCACGCAGGACCGACGCCGCGGGGTAGTTCGCGACGAACGTGACGTCGGTGTGCCAACGGTTGGCTTTGCCGTAGTCAGAGTTGATCGGCGTGATGATCGCAGCCTTCTCGTGCTGGACTGACGGGTGAGCGA
>Ga0153943_1000545_pt1 | contig 11417 bp, 6 predicted proteins | sample TSNJ027MetaG_FD_104721 | JGI IMG/M metagenome (GOLD analysis project Ga0153943, IMG submission 104721) | Attine ant fungus gardens microbial communities from New Jersey, USA - TSNJ027 MetaG | ecosystem: Host-associated > Fungi > Mycelium > Unclassified | place: USA: New Jersey, Brendan T. Byrne...
GAAATGCTCAAAATCCTCGTCATGGATAATCTTTTCCATGACAGTCGAGAGCGTGACAGGCAGGCTCTCATTGTCCGGCCAGCCCAAAGCGGTGGTCAAATCACCCTGGGGGTCTGCGTCAATGAGAAGTACCTTTTTCCCCTGCATGGCAAGCCCGATACCAAGATTTGCCGTAGTCGTGGTCTTGGTCACGCCGCCTTTCTGATTGCATATCGCTATGACTTTACAAATTGACATTGCGGGTTCCTCCTTTCAATGTATTTAGCCGCTCCTGTCCGGGTTGGACAGAAATGGCTATGTAACGGAGGAAATGGAAAAAGCCGCTTGTTCTAAGACAAACGGCTCAATCTATATATTCAATTATTTAGGCGCTTCGTCATACTCGTGGCGTTCAATAAAGTCTGAAAAAAAGTATTAGATTCCATAACCGTCACCCCGTAACTTTTACCCTTTTGACGGGAGCGGTCATAACCTTATATATGGTATCATCCACCGTGTCGGTGTATCGCCCTTCGCTGTGCAGCTTGGTTTTAAGCTCGTTTAGGCTATGTATAACAAACCGCCATTCTGCTTCATTCAGATAGATTTTGGTTTTCTTCATAGTGTGTCCCTCCTTATGTTTTCATTATATATGAGGGGAAATAGAGCCGCAAATGTACGAATAAGAAAAACCGCTCGTAAAACGAAAAGTCTACAAACGGTTCGTCAGTTCTTTTATATATGAAGAATATTTTACCAAACAAATGGCTAATTATAGAAAGAGCGTCATTATTGGTTAGTATATGAACCACTCGTTATCAAACATAATGGGCAATTGGAAGTTCCGTACAGTTGCTCAATTTACTTGAAGAAGAACTATAGCTTTTTCTTGGTACTACGATTCCAGTTTGTTCTATTTGACATCAGTCACAACATTACCAAGCAAATTGACCCTCTGCTATATTAGTAATAACAACTTCTTTTCCTTGGACGCTACCGCCTGCGTTATGTAAAATACCGTACTCGACCATGTGGTAATCCCTGTAGATATCACGGATCAACTCGCAATCATCGTAGGTGACAATCCAACAGCTATCACCTAAATGCTCCGATATTGTTCTTTTAAAATTCCTATGATCCACTTCCTTAAAAAAGTTCGTATAGAGTCTGTGTCCCTTTTTTACATAGGGCGGGTCAATGTTAAAAAATGACTCATGAACTCTTTCGTGTAGATAATGGGAAATAAGCTCACTTGCATCATAATTATATAGCTCAATCCGATCTCTCAGCAAAGCTATTTGCTCAACTTTATTTTTGATCTCATCTTTATTAAAACGACAATCCAATTTGTATGTGCCGGATTGCTTAAAGCCACCTATTGGACCGCCTGTAATTACGCCAGAGAAATTGACGCGGTTTAAGAAGAACGTCGCAAACCCATCTTTCACCTGATCCGCATGGCCATCATCGTATACCTCTTTTTGTCGTTGCCGCTCCTCGATGGTAATTGAGGTTTCCATCATTATTTGAAGGAAATCATCAGCATGATTGAGAATAGTATGCCAAAAATTGTAGATATGAGGATCAAAGTCATTGAGGACGGCTGTTTGAACGATATTGTCGCGCAACAGTCCAAGCCCGATGCCAAAGCCGCCAGCAAAGGGCTCCACATAACTTCTATCGCCAAGCTCATTTATTTCAATTAGGTTTTTAACCTTATCGTAGATTTTGTATTTGCCACCCGGATAGCGGAGCGGCGAAAGAGATTTGTTCATTCTCTACCTCCTCCCGTCAGTTTTCTGTATGTCAGGAATGCGTTAGGCAGCCAATCGGACAGATCGTACGGGTTCAGACAAAGATTGCTCTTTGTATTTTCTTGTTTTTTGCGAAGGGCTGGAATCACTTTAAAAGCAATCGATGGCTCGCCTTGAGGTTCGCCCGAATCCTCGGATATTAACTTTTGCAAGGGGGCAAGGTATGTTTTTTGTTCAAGGTCACTATACTCATCCGGTAGCTGGCCATACTGAGCATAATTAAGCAATTGCAAACCTAGCTGCCTATCGAAAAGTTGATGGTTTCGCTGATTCCAGTAGTTATCAAGACAGTTCTTACAGGAACGCGAGCATTCGCACTCAGATAGTATTATCCTGGCTCTATCAAGTACATCGTCCAGAATCGAACCAATCAACGACGAGTATCCAGCACCGCTTGATAAATTGTCATAAAAGAACATCTCAAGGTGTGAAGCGCCGTCGCTTTTAATTCGCGGCCGCCACCCGCCACTTATCTCATTGTAATCTATATCTAAGACAACGGATATGGCATTTTTCAACGCTTCATGCATAGATGTAGCTGCAGCTCGAAGTATGCTTTTCTCCTCGGCGCTTTTATTGCCAACAAGTTTCGCGGAGTCATAGGATATGTCGAGCATGAACATATCTGTTAAGAATTCATATCCCAAATAAATGCCAGATTCAACAGTACCCTCATGGCGACATAGTGCGCGGTTATCGTGGTATGGCTGCGAAAACGAGAACACCCCAGTCGCATCAGCCTCAGCAACCTCGGCTCCACCGCACTTCTTACAAACGTTGAAACCATTCTTGCTTTTGCCCATATTTACGGTCAAGACTTTTTTATCGGGGAGATTTGCAAAACGAATATTACTTTGCCCGAAAGAAGCCATCTTCGTATCTTCTGGAACATAAGAATAGTACGGTGCCTCGGCATAGGTGTACTGCTCGTCTTCATCCTCAAATTTCACTTCATCGCCCCTGACAGGTGAAAAGCCCCAAGGACGAAGCATATGGTTCTTGACAACATCAGCACCGCAATACGGGCAAACTAAGCATTGTGAATCTTCTTTTTCAAGCCCAAACCAATTGCACTCAGAACAGATGTAAATATCTTTATAATATTCATTGTTATTGAAATAAAACTCTGCCTGATTCGTTTCAAAACCTTTCGGACGTGGGTTAGCGTAAATGCCCCCGCCCTTGAAAATTTTCTTGTCAATTGTAACAAAGCGCCCCGGAGCATATTCGCTAAGCGCCACGGCAATATCCCGCTCCGGTGCATACTGCACATCCCGAGGAGCGTTTTTGCCGCGCTCGGATTCCTTTTCAACGAAAAATCTCACGACATTCTTAGGAAATGAGTATGACGGAATAAACCCTTCGCGATAGAACACATCAAACGCAGTTGTTTCCTTTTTGTTATTTATATATTCATCGCGCTTATCTTCAGATAGTACAGCTTCGCATATCTTGCGAAACAAAGATACAGTTTTATCCATTGAGTGACCTGATGCTTTAGCAAAAGAGTCAGCATATTCGATGAAATTCTCGCCATACTGCTCGCAGAACTTAATAATACCGATTTCGACAATTCCATCAAATTGGTCTTTCATATTCGGTGTAGACATAAAGCCATTCAATACCATCATATTGACATGACGCTGCCTGATTTTTGGATTATCTCGATCTATCCAAGGCTTGCGAGGTGCGCCGGAAATCATCTCGTTAGGATGCATGAAGTAGTGGCTGTCGTGCGTTCCTCCTGAAGCGTAGGTAACGATTGTGGATATACCTGCATTTTTACGCCCAGCGCGCCCAGCCCTCTGCTGATAATTCTCCCTCATTGGTGGAATATTACGCAGTCCCACCGCCGTTAACGAACCAATATCTATACCAACCTCCATAGTGGTCGTGCAGCTCAGAACATCAATCGAGTCCTCGCCGTTTTCCCCAGCGTTTATGTCTTGAAAGCGCATTTCGTATTTTTCTGTGCGGCTCCAAGTATTACTTCTTATTTCTTTATGAGAAAGCTGTGCTGTATGTTCTTCTGTATCGATCGTATGAATGTGTTCAGTTTTCTCTAAAGCGTTGAGAACTGGAATCCGCCAAAAATCAAAGCGTGACAGATCAGTCTCATCAATCTCTTTCAAATCTGTTGAATCGAAGCAAGCGCCACAATAATCGCCAATTTTAAACGGAGATAGCTTACCGCACTTTACACATCGATACCATGTGAATCCTTTGTCAGTAAGCTCGATTTTTGCCGTCGCCAGATTGATATAGTATCGATTATTCCCAGCAGCAGCAAAAAACAAGTCTCGCACCATATTTAGTACTTTTTCGCTTGCCCGTTCGTCAAGATTCAACACTTCGCAGATTCTCCGAATTAAGCCCTTGTCTACTTCCTTCGTGAAATCGAACCCTAGACCGAATGTCTGACTTTTGCTCCTTCCGGGAAGTCCCTTCCGAATATCATCTTGGATCGTCTCGCCCAACGCGGCGCTATCGTCCATGACATCCCAAAACAGTAGCACGAGAAGTTGGTAGAGAATGCCCTCATCGAGTTTGATGTCCTCATCCTCTAAATCCAGCATGCAATCTTCCAGTGCTGTAGAGATTGGCGCTAAAAACCCAATCCCTATATCCTTAAAGGAGCGGGGACTCTCTGTAAAGAATATCAGTAGTTGCTCGCAGTAATCATCCGGCAAAGCCCGGTATTCAGAGGCTAATTCTGTATAGTCAATTGCTCTGTCGCGTCTTTCGGCTCTGGCCTTTTTGCCCTTAAGTAGTCGTTTGTGATCTTCGAGCATTCCTTTGCTTTTGCCATTAAAAAAGCTTAAACTGTTTTGAATACAAACATCCAAAAATGCCGGATATAGATCTGCCAAAGAGTGCTCTTTTCCATCTATTTCTAACAGTAGGGACGCGAGCATGACTGCTTGCCGGAAAGCGTCCGCATCAGACGATTTTGACAAGTCCAAAGCGAGCTTTGCGGCGTTTTGGCGCGAATCAGAGAACAGTAGTACTTTTTTACCCTCATTAATCATTTCAGATTTTGGAGGCTGAAGTTCAAATTGCGCCTTCGTCAGGTTGTAAAACGGAATATTGCCCTTGGTGGCCAGATCAACGGGTTTTTTCAGGGGCATCTGCTTCTTACATTTTGGGCAGACGCTAAAGTTAAAAGATTGAGACTTTGTATCGAATTCATCGTTATAAACGACAGTAAGCAGCGATTCATCATCTTGAGGGGATATATATAGCTTGCCTGTCAATGGATCAAGCGCCCCGATCTTATCTTTTTTCCCTCTTTGATAATTCTTTGGAACGATATAAAGCAACATCTCATTTAGCGAATCCGTATCCCCATTTAGGCCACGCTGAGGGAAGACATACCAATATAGCTGTCCTTCGTTTTTCTTTACATAAACCTTGAAGTATAATGCACCACACTTTATATGGTTCACAAGCTCATAGATTTTCCCACCACATTCGCATTTTTCGCGTGGAATGGAAATGACCTCACCAAGGGGAAGCTGTTCCTCTGGAGAGTATCTCGCACATGTACATTTTGGATTGGAACATGCGTAGAGCCCCTGCAATCCGCGTAAAAACATGTGAAGTCTAACAGGAAATAAAACGTTCCCGTCTTTTGCTGCTAACGAAACCAATACCAATAAGGCGTCGAGTGCCTTTCCTGCGTCGGGATGATTCCCGAATAGAGTGTTCTTGATTTCGCTGTAGGATTTAGCCCCATCACGGCAAAGCTTATTCAGCGAAACAAATGCCTCATACTTTGAGAGATTATCATAAAGCCATTCCTGGGCTTCACTTTGAGTAATATCGTTATATAGCGTAATGTGAAATATAGCGTTGGCAAAATTCTTGATTCTGGCAGTAATCCCATCACCATAAACTTGATCAGAACCAATGGATACCAATGCTTTAATATTTGTTTTGATTTCTGAGCTTTCAGGCAGTTCCTCTTTTGTTCCTCTCAAAAACTTATATTCAGAAGCGTTTTTTCCCGTAAGTCCAGAATAGAAATCATCGATCGCACCTTTTTCGTCTTGAGGCATACTCGCTGTTGTAAGGATGAACTGAACTTTTTCCTTTGTTATGCCCAGGCGAGAGAACAGTCGCTCCAATAGCAGAGCTATTTCTCCGCCAGCAGATCCACGGTACATATGAGCCTCATCCAAAACGATGAGGAGCCTATTATCCTCTGACTCCTCGAGCCACTCCTTGGTTTTATCCCAAATATTCGCTTCACGCTGACGCATGAGCATAAATTCCAACATAGAGTAGTTCGTTATTAGAATATCCGGCGGATACTCTTGCATTTCAAAACGTGTTATGAATTCTGCGTCATACAGATTTGGCTTATGTATGTTTTGCTCAAGGTTTTCTATGAATACTTCTAGGCCGTCTTCACCAAACCGTGCGGGATATTTATTGATGCTCTTTAAACCATTTATATTATTCTCTTGTTTGCGCTTAGCATCTACGTCTGCAGTATCGTCAATCAGATAATTGTCTCGGAAAGTCATAGCCAGTTCACGGCTGCTGGCTGGCTTCGCATTGCCAGAGTAGGGTGTCCTACCTGTGTACATACCAAAATGGGGTATGCGCGTAGCGTGCGTGTCTTTCGTGAAAATATCTTTGAACACTTCGCTGCCGATTATTCTCCTAAACCGTGCCAGCTGGTCGGAAACAAGAGCATTCATTGGATATATGATTAATGTTCTTACCGCATCATTTCTGAAGGTCTGAGGACAGTTTTTCGCCTCAATAAAGCTCTTTGCAATAATTGGCCAAAGAAAACACTCTGTTTTACCGGAACCAGTGCCAGTTGAGACGAACAAGTCCTCTCCGGATAAGAAGTGTTCTAACGCCTCAACTTGGTGTACGAATGGATCCGCAAATATGCCAAGTCTTTTTTCAACAAGCTTGAGAAGAGATTCTTTTATTCCCTGCTCAATACGTGGGGACGTACTAATCCCATTAATTATTTTCTTGTAGGATGCTGAGGTTTCGATATAGGGCTCTTGAGCAATATTCGTATATTCGGAGCATAATTCGCCAAGGAGGTCATCCACATAAAGCAGTAATGTTTCGCTATTGGCTAAGTAATCTGACTTTATATAGTTTTTTAGCCTGTCCCGAATAGCCTGATAATATTGCTGAACACTGGTTGAGCTATTCATTATTTACGCCACCTCCTTCTATTTCGATGCCGAGATTTTTCAAAACATCGACTATTTCTACTAACATATCATTATGAGCCAGAAAACTAACCTTGTCAAAAGCGCCATTCATAGGCCATGAAAGCAGCAGTAAATAGTAGTATTCACGATTGGGCAGGTGCCCTCCGATTCTAATCATTGAATAATCTTCGTCCATTTTGGTGATGGTGGATTTTAAAGGCGCTCCATAATGTGCTTTCAGTGCAAAATAGAGGCGTCTGTATTCATACGAAGTAAAGCTATCGTTCTGTTGTTCAACTGGTTCATCCGCAAATTGTAGCGTATCGAAAATCCGCATAACCCTATAAAATGGGCCAAGTTCACTTTTTCTAGCAAAAGTACAGTCCGTCTGGGGCTGTTTTTCCCAAGAACGAGACGGAACATTGTGCAATAAAGGGTTGAAGAACTCAAGTTCATTTACGTCGAAGTCTCTATCGTAAAAATCGATCGGATCAAAACATGATTTGAAAAACTCCTCATATGTCAGGTCGTCTCTTATAAGGAATTCTTTTGTGGAAACCTTGTACGCGGTAGGATTCGCGAATACACCAAGGCCATTCACAGTATAATCGCTGTCTGGCAGTCCGAAAAATAAGGCCTTATCTCTCAGCAATATGCTCCGGCCGTAATTAGCTATCACATTTCGGTTATCTTCATCCGTGAGCAGATAACCCGTTTCCTCATAGATTCTGCGGATAAAAACAGTAAAGCTTGCCTGTTGGTTACTTGTGTCGATATATTTATCGGCAACAGAGGGGAATATCTTTGAATACTTATCTAATAAATCATTAAGTACGATGGTCTGGTTATGCTTTGTTGTTCCGAGAATACCAACAGATATATTTTGTGCCATGCGGAGGCACCACTGGCCAAGAGCCGAGAACAAAACCCTATAAATAAAAGAATCCTCCGTTTCGCCTGAAAAACGGTTGATACCCATATTCGCAGACATTGTACGTAATAACTCGTTCATCACACAAACCATTCCTTAAACAATTTTTTGTAAGAGCATCTTCCCATATCACCGGCATATTTAACCAGCCTCTCCGAAACAACAAAAGGAACAATTTGCAGCACCTCAACGCAATAAGGCAGAATATCGAACGCTAACGCACAGCATAAATCCTGCTCATTAGAGATGTGCGCGCATTTGCGTGCTGCCAAACTCCGAGAAAGACCAAATTCTTTAAGCATTTCTTTGAGCAGTGGCGAATATCTGGCATCTGTATTCACTTCAAGAACGGCGGCTTCGGTTTCTTCAAACACGGATGGGTCTTCAGTCAGATTGACATTTGCGGATAAAGTCTGAATGCGGTTGAGGTTCAGGTAATGACAATATCTGAAAAACTCATATGGGATATAACGCAGGGTTCTGTCATATGCAAGCGTCAAAAAGATAATCTTGTTTCTGTGCTGCTCGAATAAAAAAAGCATTTCTGTCTCGTTATAATTGCCAATGAAATTGTCTAGGCAAACCACACGTTCGTCCTCAGACAAAAAGGCTTCAAGCTCTTTCAATGAAATATCTTCGTTATATGTAAGTGAAGCAACATTAGCATTTCCGACAAGTGCATTTGCAACGCACTTCATCAAGGGTACTCCGGTACCCCGGTTAATAATAATCGGCAACCCTTGAAACAAGATATCGCATAAGTGTTGTCTCAAGAGCAAAAAACAATCTGATGGAGTGGATGCGCCAATGTCCTTTAAGTTATATCCCAAATACTCCTTAAATTCATCCATATCTATGGGGCATAGTGGTTTCGTCGCTTCAGCCTGCTTTATAAGCTTTGCGGCTTGTTGTTTTTCTATTTCATCTCTAATTTGGATTTCAAGCTGCTGCTGGCTGCTTTGGGCCGCAGATAACTCCGTCTTTAGGTCTTTCTTAGATCTTTTCAGCATCTGAATTTCGGCTTTGAGATCTGCGATGGTTTCCTCTTTGCTTTGGATAATAACATTCAGCTCATCGGCATGTGCTATTTCTCGTTTTAGAGATTTAATCTCGGAGATGTACTCATTTTGCTTTGCTGTTGAGTTTTTCAGGGTGGCTGTTACCGAAGCAAGCTCCGACTGCAGCCGCCTAACATCTGCCTCCATCGACCGGGCATCTGCATCTGACTTTTCGTGGTCTTCTGAAATTTTTTTTGCCTCCGCTACCGCTGAAGATAGCAAAGAAATATAGGCTTCAGGGTGCTCCTCTTCACTGAGCTTGAAATAGAGGGCTATGTTTCCGACAAAGAAGCTCTGAGATAATGTCTGTATGTAGGCTGCATCCTTGCTACTGCCTTCTTCCATGCATTGCTCTATATGCTCTTGGATTTCAAGCAGCCAGATGCTAATATTTTTCTCAATGAAGGACGACACAAAACCATTTTTAAGATTTCTAAATAATAACTCGCCGATATTAAGTCGAGATATCGCGTTTGGCCGGAATCCAGGACAGATTTTTGCAAACTCCTTTGAATTGTGTCGGAAATAATCGCTTACATGTTTCTGAGGAATAACCGAGCAAATATACTGTATTTCATCTCCGGTTAAAAGAGGGAGGTAGTTCATAACTGTCCCTCCTCAATAAAGCGTTTGGCCGCTGAGTTTATGTTTCCGGACTCGCGACACCTCGTAATATAACGAGAAGCCGTATCGCTAAGTCCAAGCTGATCGAATATTTCTCCTGAGAAGTTCTCTGTTCGTTTGTAGTGGGCCAACAGGTCGTTGAGCAGAAATTCACCGGAGACTTCATTATGTTGTATAGGATAGATGACTCCATCAAGATATCCAGAGTAATATCGTTTTATTGAGCTGCCTGGAGTAAGTGCAACTGATTGCCCTTCACCAATAGGCATAGCACCTGAGCGGTTAAAGAGGAAATATGTACTATCATCCGGCACCTTATAGACATAGGCATGACTTTCCGCAATCGGCAAAGCATCATACTCAGCAGACCATTGTTTCTCTGCATCTATTATGATCTCTGCGTTCTTGCGATAAACTTTTACTCTCGAATTAACAGAAACCTTTGAAACTCCGCTCTCAGTTCTTTTTATATCCGGGACGTTAATGTTTCCATGCGGTTCCAAATTGAAACTCGAAAATAGAAACACTTTATCCGACTTAATTGTTGAGACCTCATTCATCTGCGCTGCTGGTGGCCATAATAGGGTAAGCGTTTCAGATGCCTCCACTTGGTAGCCCCATGATGTGAATAATGATTCAACATCCGTAGTTTTTCTCTTAATCGTAAGAACATAACCCAAAACCTTTCTCCCCATAGTTTCAAAGCGATAGGTATCAGAAATCTCAATATCATTCGGGAGGTAATTGGCTTGTGGGAATGAGTACTGTCCTTCGACAACAGCAAAATATGGCACATTCGTATATAGAATTGTGCTGCGAATCAACCTTGCTCTGTAGTTGTCGTCATTGCCCTGAATCTTAAAAAAAGTTGGTGTGCCATCCTTTTTTAAAAATTCATATCTGCGTTTTACATTATTAAGCGTATTTGACAAAAAATAATTATAAGAAAACCGCTCCACAGGGATCATCCTCGGCATATCGGGTATGAAGTTGAAATTGTTAATCCGCAAAGTGTAAAATGCCTGCTCTTGAGCAGATGCTCTTAGCTCAAACATTGCCGGTTCCTTTTCGTATGTGGCTATCTCATTTTCACTGAAGCATAAACCCAAAAAGAACACCTTAGTGTTACTATCAAAATAGAATTCTGCTCGTTCGTTTCTACTTTTTCGGGAACGGGAATCTATGCTTATCGCTCCATATTGGCCAAGATATTTTTCACAGTCAACATCATTGTTTCCACTTCGATGTCTAAAGTGCGCAATCATACTTATGCTTCCGGCAGCAGCAAGACGCACTTCTTCGCCACAATGCGCACATTCATAACGATACGGCTCAAGGCCGCCACTCTTAGCAGCAAGAACAGCAGACACTTCTGACTGAAGAAAAGTATCATAGGCTTTTTTCACTTTCGCAATGCCCCCTTTCCGAAGTTTAAGATTGAGCTATCTGATTGCTCTAATTACATATTGCTTTTGGTAGCAAAACAGTAAGGGCAACCATGCATATTTAAAATAATCCCTAAAATTAAGTCTTCATATCTTGCATACGTTTGAATTGCACATTATTGCTATAATCAAACACTGTATCATGTAATGTGAATTGCGCAAGATAGCCTTAATGTTTAGCTTATGATTTTTTCCCTAAAACAGGGACTTTGAGTCCCTGTGTAAAAATGTTCCAGTTCTTGATAGTATAACACGTTTTTTTGACAATTTCCACTGCTATATAGTCGTATTTCTTTGTTCTTTGTTTGAATAAATGAATTAAAATTGTACGCTATGCTGCTTTCACTCCAATTTCAATGCCATTGGAGCGGGGTGCAGAA
>Ga0153943_1000553_pt1 | contig 11325 bp, 10 predicted proteins | sample TSNJ027MetaG_FD_104721 | JGI IMG/M metagenome (GOLD analysis project Ga0153943, IMG submission 104721) | Attine ant fungus gardens microbial communities from New Jersey, USA - TSNJ027 MetaG | ecosystem: Host-associated > Fungi > Mycelium > Unclassified | place: USA: New Jersey, Brendan T. Byrne...
AATTCAATTTCGTCCTGGTATGGGCTCCGTGGAATTCCCGAGCCTGACTGAGCTGTAAAACATATGTGTGCGCCCACTTCCTGTTCTGTATACCTTCTGCACCATCCCTTAAAATACCTGCCTCTTGTCTCGTCCGGGTTTTTCAATATCCCTTAGGTACAATAAACACCAGCTTAAAACCTGGCTGTAACAAGAACCTTTACGATAGCAATCTGCATTTTCTGGCAATCTTTACCATTAAATGCCCTTTGGGGAATCCCCGCAGTTCTTCCTCCGTCACTCCCTTACACCCAATCAGTGCTGCAAAATAAATGCATACAGCTACGACAATAGACGGAACCACTGATAATAACCTGGAAGAGGTCAGCATATATAATCCTTTGTATACGCCCCATACCACCACACCCATAATCCCAGACGCCAATGTTGGGATTACGAAGGTTTTCAGTAACTCCTGTCTGTATCCTGCCACCTTCCTGATGACAATCTGGTTCAGCAGGCATATAAGTCCGGAATAGACAGTCATGGATATTGCCAGGCTGTAAATATCCAGTTCGGTAAAGTACAGCAGCAGAACACAGACTGCTGTCTGCACGGCAAGGGAAATGCCGGATGTAATGATAGGGATGTTCACTTTTCCCATCCCCTGCAGAATGGAATTGCTCAGGGTGGATAAGGAATAAAAAACAATGGATAATGCCAGGGTTTTCAGACACAGGGAAGCCATTTCAATGGTGGCAGCCTGAGGAAATAAAAGCCCGGTGACAGGTTCTGCCAATACAAACAGCCCCACTGCCGATGGAATGGCAATCAGCATAGTCGTCTTAACAGCCACACTTATGTTATCCTGAGCTGCTTTCATGTTCTTTTGCGCTGCCGCCTGTGCTACCTGGGGAATCATGGCGGAAGCCATGGCAGAAGCAAACGCAATGGGAATATTGGATATAACCACCGCTTCTGCACTAAATACACCATAATTTGCATAAATTATACTATATTCAACCTCTTTCAGATATTGGACAAGACGGATGTAAATACTCTGATTGATTATGGTACTGAGATTGTAAACCGCTGTGCTTAGTAAAAATGGGGTGACAACCGAGATGATCATACGGATGATCTCACCATAGGAATCTTCCTGACCTGTTTGATCATTCTCGATTCTGCGCCGGATCATTTTCCTGTTAAGGATGTATATGCCATATACAAACAGCAAGGCAGCCACGACACTGATTCCTGTCCCTGCAGCACTTCCAATCGCACCATACATAGCACGTGTTGTCACATCTTCTGCAAGGAGGGGCATATCCAGCGTTCCCGTTAAGAGATAAATAAGCAGTGCGGCCATCCCAACGCTGGCCATAGCATTGACGATTTGTTCCAGTATCTGGGATACCGAGGTTTGTATCATGGTCTTATGTGCCTGGAAATAGCCGCGTAGTACTCCCAGCAAACCGGAAAAAAAGACTGTTGGTGCAAACACTTTAAGGACAGGAACCGCTGGTCCGCTGACCATGATTCCTGCCCCAAAAAATAGCAGCAGACTTGCTGCACCGCCCACCACAGTCACATACAAGAGGGCACAGTGAAAAATCCGGTGCGCATTCCGGTATTCTCTGACTGCAAGCTTTTGCGCAATCACTTTTGAAATGGCAGAAGGTATGCTATAAGAAGAAATCAGCAGCACAATGGCATAAAAATTATGCGCTGCCGTAAAGTAACCATTCCCTTCCGCATGAATAATTGATGTCAGCGGCTTCCGGTACAGCAGACCAATCACCCTGCTGATGATGCCTGCTGCGGCCAGAATCCCCGCCTGCATGACAAAATTATTTTTTTTGTTATTATCAGCCATATTATTATCCAATCAGCCAGTCATACATTTCCTGATACTTTCTGGCAGAGGATTCCCAAGAGAAATCTGCTGCCATGGCACGGTCCACAATTTTATTCCACTCACGCTTCTTATCATAATAAATGCGTTCTGCATATCTTATTGTACGCAGCATCTCATGAGCATTATAATTTGTAAAACTAAAACCTGTACCAGTATTTTCATATTCATTATATGGCTGTACTGTGTCTTTTAGTCCTCCTGTTTCCCTGACAATGGGAATTGTTCCGTACCGCAGGGACATCAGCTGGCTGAGTCCGCACGGCTCAAACAGGGAGGGCATTAGAAACGCATCACAGGATGCATAAATCTTGTGGGACAATTCATCCGAATAAAATATATTGGCCGAAACCTTGTTGGAATACTTCCAGTCAAAATGACGGAAACTATTTTCATAAATGGAATCTCCGGTACCAAGCACTACAAACTGGATATCATCCTGACATAACTCATCCATAACATAATTGATCAGATCCAGTCCTTTCTGATCCGTAAGTCTGGAGATCAGACCGATCATCATCTTCTTCTCATTCTGCTCCAGACCCAGCTCTGCCTGCAGGGCTTTCTTGTTCTTACTCTTCTCTTTACGGAAATTCACCGCATTATAATTCCTTACAATCAGCTCATCCGTCTCCGGATTGAACTCTTCATAATCAATTCCATTCACAATGCCCCGAAGGTCACCGCTCCTGGCGCGCAGCAGACCATCCAGCCCTTCTCCATATGCAGGCGTCTTGATCTCTTCCGCATATGTACTGCTTACCGTAGTCACCACATCAGCAAATACAATACCGCCCTTCAGCAGATTGGCATCTTTATAAGCTTCCAGTTTATCCGGCGTAAAATAGTATTCCGGCAGACCTGTTATGCTCTGAATAATTTTGGGATCCCATTTCCCCTGGAATTTCAGATTGTGGATCGTAATCACTGACTTCATGGAACGGAAAAATTCACCATCATGAAACCGTTCCTTCAGATATACAGGTATCAGCCCCGTCTGCCAGTCATGGCAATGTATAATATCCGGCCGGAATCCGATGATCGGCAGAACAGACAGCACTGCTTTTGAGAAAAAAGCATATTTTTCGATTTCGATCAGGGCATCATTCCCATAAGGACTGGGTCCGCCAAAATAGTATTCATTGTCAATAAAATAATACTGTACACCGTCTATACTGGCTTCCAGAATCCCCACATATTCATTTCTCCAGTTAAAATCCATGTAAAAATGGCTGACATGCGTAAGCTTTTCTTTCCATTCCTCCTTCATACAGGTGTATCTTGGTATGATGACTCTGACATCAAAATACGCTGTGTCAATACATTTTGGCAGGGAACCAACCACATCTGCCAGTCCCCCGGTTTTAATAAAAGGTACGCCTTCCGATGCTGCAAATAAAATCTTTTTCATCCGAATTCCTCCAAATCAAACTCTCGTAAATATATACATTATACATCATCCGACGTGGTATGGAAAGAGCAGAATAAAAAATATCAGCCCCGTAAAACGTTCTTGTGTAACGCTTGCTGCTTATTCCCGGTACTTAAGACGTATCTTATCTGCAATAAGTGCAATGAACTCCGAATTTGTCGGCTTCCCTTTGCCGGTGTTTATCGTATACCCGAATAAGGCATCCAACGTCTCCATTCTTCCTCTGCTCCATGCAACTTCTATGGCATGACGGATCGCACGTTCCACTCTGCTGGGCGTGGTCTGAAAACGTTTGGCAATCGTTGGGTAAAGTATTTTGGTAATGGAACTGATCATCGCAGGGTCCTCAACTGACATCATAATAGCTTCCCGCAGGTATTGATAGCCCTTAATATGTGCCGGTACTCCGATTTCATGTATCATATTGGTTACGTCCTGTTCCAGATCCCGGACAACCGCTTGCAGCTTTGGTGCTTCTGCCGCCTGAATAGGGGCATCTTTACTCTTGGTAGAAGGTACAGTAATCATGATTTGGAATTCCTTGTCGGCATTAATCAAATCTCCTAAAATTTTGTACACTTTTTCATTATCCTTTGTATTGGTAATGTTTAATTGTTCCATGATAACTTCCTCCGTTTTACAATGATGTCTATAAAAACTAAAAAATCGTTCCTTCTCATTATAATGTGATATTGTTTGCTGCTCAACTCAAAGCCGCCGCTCAAAGCACCAACATACGTCAGGTATAATGGAAATCTGCCATAATCGTCCACCTTTCGGCATTATATGATAAAAAACAATTTATGACAAAAAAAATCGCAGCATAAGAATTCCGCAGCATTTCTGCTGCGGAATTCTTATGTTTGAGGGAAAATCTATTAGAGAGATACAGGGTATCCCGGAATCCGGCTAATTCTTGTTTTCTGCTATCGCATGCAGACCTTTTTGTATCGCAGCCTTTACAGATTCATCTTTCTCAGTGCTCATTTTATGCTGCAAATGAGTTTTGGCATATTCAGTACCCAGGTTACCAAGTGCACCGGCTGCTGCTGCCCGGATCGCTGGTTCTGAATGACCCATCATCCTGGCAATCTGATTGACACTATCCTCATCCTTAATCTGGCTCAGACCATCAAGAGCAGCAATTACAATTTCATTTTCGTCGGCATTTAAAAATTTAATGATTTTAGCTGATTTCCTTTTTTCTGTTAACTTCTGAATCTTTTCCTTTGACTTTGCTGCATCCATAGAATATGCCTTCTTTCTTTTTTTATTCTTACTTATGTTCGTTTATACAATGATATCACTTAATGTGTTAGAAAACAATAGAATAAATCGAAAATTTTCTGCCTTTTTTATAAACGAACTCTAAAAATTTTATTATCTGCATCTCCCATGACATTTTTTTGATTAATTCCTAATTTGCCACATTGTATAATGAGTAAAAATAGCCTTTCTGTTCCATCAGATCCACATAGTTTCCTCTTTCCACTATATTTCCCTTATGCATTACCAGTATTTCATCATATTTATTGAGCACCTGTTCGTGGAAACGGTGGGTAATGATGATACGGGTCAGGTCTTTTATATCCAATATGGCGCTTTCCACCATCAGTGCAGTGTTGTTGTCCAGGGCAGCTGTCGCTTCATCCATAAGCAGGATGGGGGTTTCCCTGATCAGGCATCTGGCAATGGATATCCTTTGCTTTTCACCGCCGGAAAGATTCTTTCCCCCTTCCCCGCAGGAATAGGTGTCTCCCTTTTCCACAAGCAGCCGGTCAAGACCTGCCCTGTTTACCGCACTGTTTAATTTGTCACCGTCAAACTCTCTGAACATGGTAATGTTATCTTTTAAGGTGCTGTCAAAGAGGAAAACATCCTGCTGGATTACCGTCATCTGATTGTACAGACTATCCAGATCCAGTGTATTCATATGCTTTCCGTCCAAAGTAAGCTCCCCCTGGTAATTGCGGTGATGTCCCAGCATCAGCTTAAACAGCGTGGACTTTCCGCTTCCGCTGCCGCCGACGATGGCGTAGCTCTTGCCTTTCTCAAAGGTAACATTAATATCTTTCAGAACTTCCGCCTCTTCTTCATACGCAAAATGAACATCCTTAAAGCAGATACGCTCATGAAATCCGTCTAATCCCACATCTCCACCCATATCTTCTTCCCGTTCCACCTCCTGGGATATCCGTTCAATCAGACCCAGTGCTCCGCGACGGCTGCTGAGCTGCGGCGCCAGACTCCTGATTGGGGTAACCAGGTAATTCGTCAGCTGTATAAAGACCACCACTTTCCCCAGTGTCATCTGCCCTCTGAATGCCATAACAAAACCCAGTACACATGTCAGGCTAAATACCAGCATGGAAGAAATATTTGCAAAAATATCAACTGTATCTGCTGTCATACGCTTCCCCTGTTTCGTAGATTCCAGCTGTATGTTTTTCTTTTTAAATATACGCAATACTTCCTTTTCCGCCTTAAAACTCTTTATTATAATAAAACCGGTCAGCAGGTCTTTAACCTGGCCGACAAATCCTATATTTTCTTCCGATGTTTCCGCTTCTTTTACTACCAGCTTCTTTCCGTATGCCATGGATATCAAAGTAAAGATCACGGAAACTATTATGATCGGCAACGCCAGCATCCAGTTATTAAACAGCATAACTGCCGCTGCTCCTGCAAAGGAAAATATGGTAATAATCAGATTCAGGCTTCCGGCCAGATAATTGGTTTCTATGTTATTCAGGTCGTTGGAAAATGCAGAAAGGAATTTTGCACTTGTTCCTTCTCCGAACTGGGCAATGGATTTTCCCAATATCTTCTCAAAGACATAATCCTTGAACTGTTCCAGCGCTTTCTGTATATAGGCATTACGGTAAGTCCGCTGCAGGGCACCAAATATCCCATAACTGATGATGTATACCAGGAACAGAATCCCTCCTATCATAAACAGCTTCCCATCCTTTAACTCCACTGCTTCAATGAGCGCTTGTAAAACATATGCCACGATAAGCTCTGTTAAAGCCAGCATCAGACAGGTAAATACCGCCAGCGTATAATTCATACGATTATTTTTATGAAATTGTTTTTTACATTCTGATTTTTTTCTCTTCATAATGAACTACCTTTCTCAATATGCCGACACATGTCCTCCCGGCTTAAACATAATATATTTCAATGCCGCCAAGATTCACTTCAGCGTTTACGATCAGGGTGTTATCTTCTGTCCCGGTATTTTCCCCGTACTCCTCCACGCCGCCAAGCACGCCGTCCCTGTTCAGCATAACCTTCCATTCCTTGGGAATATAAAGCTTGATGCCGCCCATTGTAACCTCCAGATTAATATGAGCTCTCCCATTCATCAATTTCGCCCCGTCCAGATAGAGCGTCAGACTTCCGAATGTACATTCTGCCGAAACATTCTGCAGTCGGGTACTATAGATATATTTTATCCCTTCACCACAAACCACCTCACAAGAAACAGCTTCACCGCCTCCATCGTTCACCACCTCACTGTAAGATTCCGATAAGGTATTCCCTTTTCCCCAACTACCGTCTTTCTTTGAAATGATAATATGGTTCATAATAGATTTTTTTCCCTTTTGCGGAAACAGGATATTCAGTCCTATGGTTCCAAGCAGGGCGGCAGTCAGTATCGTCCAGGGCACCAAATCCTCTATACCAAGGAGTTTCTGATTCACAATTCCCAGAAACGCCAGAGAAAATAAAATCTGACCAAAGCTTCTTTTCCTGACACCATCAATCATTGTCCCCACAAGGATGATGGAAAATATAACGGACCAGAATCCCACTCCCTGAAGGAAACCCAGCTTTCCCACAATCAATGCAGCCGCACCCAGCAAAAATATAAGTCCCCATAATATCTTTCCACTTATTCTCATATACGCCTCCTTCTATCACTTAACCGCTCAACCAATATTTTATAATAATTCCTGGATACATAAACCTTCTTACTGCAATCCATGAATTCCACCTGGCTGGAAGCCGTAAGGTTCCTGGTAATGGAATAAATATGATTCAGATTTGCAATAGTGGATTTGGATATCCTCATGAAATATCTGGGGAGCATCTCCTCCAGTTCATACAGCTTACGTTCTGTAAAAAAAATGTTATCCTTCGTATGGGCCTGTATATTCTTTCCTGATGTCTCAAAAAAGATAATTTTGTCCAGGGACACGTAGTACTCCGTATCCCCCTGCCTTAATGTAAATATTGTATCTGTCTGCGCATGTTCTGTGATCAGGGATTGCAGCCTGATCGTGGATTCATTCATCTCCCGGCAGCGAATGATCACTTCTTCTTCCGGCAGGGCCGCATCAATTTCTATCTTTACTTTCATGCTCCACCTTTCTGTAACGGAAGATGCTGGGTTCTCTTATGTCTGTCGTTACTATGTTCATTATAACGTATTTACTGCTCATGTAAATAGGTCAGATCCAAGAGGTAAATATGGAGAAGTAAGATGTTAATACAGGCAGCTGTCAGATCAGTTTTTATACATAAAAATTACACCGGTTTCTAAACCGGTGTTTAAAAAGGATATAAAGTTGGCACTACTAACAGCCGGTTACCATCTTGCTGGCCTTTTCATATTCCGCCTGTATCACTTTAAAGGTCTCTTCATCCCCTGCTTCCCCATCAGGATGATAAGTCTTACATAATGATTTATATCGTTTATCCAGCTTCTCGCTGTTGCTGCATCCGGAAAAATAAACGAAATTCTGTGATGGGCTGTTCTTTATCTCCAGTCTTTTCCTCTCTGCCATTTTAAGGATTTCAGATCTTAATTTGTCAATTTTCTTAATGTCCGGGAGAAGCTTTTTTATCTCTGCCTCAGAAAGCTTTCCGCCATGTGCTGATACGGTTTCTATTATGTTGCCCAGTATTTTCATATAACTTCCATAACTTGAGCGGAGCATCAGATTGTCTGTACCACTCAGTACATCCATAAGCCCTTCAGTGAACTCCTCTGCTGATTTCAAATGCTGATTCAGGATTGCAATATATTGCTGATATTCTTCATTACTATCCTCAAGCATCTCCTCCATCAGCGGATCCATATCGCCCTCCGGCAGACTGCCTGAGACAGCGAGCTTCATCTCTTCTCCCCATTCACTCCATTCCACACCAAGAGACAGTAAAATCGTAACAATAAATCCCATAACAGCCAAATAGAGTATACAACTGAAAATGATCTCAACAGTGCTGAATAATGACAGATACTGAAATACAGATATTCCCATCATATCCTGTATCCTGCGGTTAATCCCAAGCAATGACAGGACAATCACTGCCAGACACCCCCCAACAGCCAGATACATGGTACATGCGGCAAAAAAGATCACAAACCGGTTCAATCCCCTTACCAATGTAAACAACAGGCAGGTTATGGGCTTATGCAATTTACTCCCATCCTTTGTCAGTTTGTCATATTCTCTTATGCAAATATCGTAAAGAAAAACATAACCCCCATAAGCCGCAGTATAAATACCGTCAAACACCATAGTCACCACATTCACAATCATATAAAATACTGCCGTGAATATTGATACTGCAAATATTATAAGCGAAATAATCAGTCCAAACAGTAAAAGGAATGCCAATATCGTCACTATTACATCCAGCCCGCCCAGTGGATTCTTCAGAAATTCATATCCAAGAACGATCAAGACCAACACCACACAAGCACAGGCAATTACCAACAGCTTCTCCATCGCTTTCGCCAACAGCTTTGCACACACGGAAATCAGCAACAGCGGCAACGCCAATATTGATAAAATATTGATTTTAAATATCCTTAAAACATTCATCATTTGTTCACCCCCCCTACTCAAACACTGCATATTCATAACTGATTCGGGTCACATAGTTCCTACTGTGATGATAAGTCAGCGTTAGCTTGTCTCCGGATAATTCATCCACATATACCATATTGGTGGTATCATACCCCAAACCGATCAGAGCAGTTCCCGTACAATAATCCGGAAGCCCATATATTCCGGTCTCAGAATGACTTACAGCAGTAATACCCATCCCTAATCTTACACCGCCTCCCAGAACCACATGATTACCGGTAAAAATGACCCCGATCAATTTACATTGACTATAAGGTAAAGCTTCGGCGCTTTGGTTCTGCAATGTCAATGTAATTCCATAATCGGAATTATACACATATATTTCTTTATACGGCTGTACCGTTTCCGAACCGGAATCCGTCGTAAATGTATATTTCTGCAGCAGATCATCCAAACCGGTCATTTCACCATTCATCTGCACACTTCGGGAAAACTTGTCACTGTACAGGATATCTGCAGCAGCCACATTACGATTTACCCACTGGGTATACGCCTCATAATTATCAATATATACATCAATTGCCCCATCCTGCTCATAGGACAGAGAAATAAGCTCCTGCCGGGTATCAACAGATAATACTGCAAGTCCATACAAAGACGAATAACAGGAAAGAATCCTATATTCGCCGGGATTCAGATATAATTCCGCTGAATAATTATTATCCCCATTCAATGTTACAGCATAACTTTTCTCAGTTATCAGATTTTTCATACTGACAGTAACTTCAAAACTTTTCAACAACTCTTCACTTATGTAACTCAACTCTCCCGGAACTGTTTCCAGTGTGATAACACACCTGCAGACTCCTTCATCAGCTTTCCCCTGCTTACCGCAGCCAGTCAGCAATATAACGAATAGTAATAATACTGCAAACCTGCTTTTCCTACCTCTCATTTATATATTCTCCCTTATTTATCTTATCTATTTGTATTTTCATCCTCTCCCCTCCACCCATTTCACCATTACCCTATCATTATTATATAGAAAAAAACAGTAATTTCAAGTAAAACAAATAAAAATATAAAGGAAAGCACAAGATTCTATCAAAAACAGCAGAATGATAGAAGTCTTGTGCTTTTTATATACTATGGATACCAGCTGTAACTAAAAACTCTTATTTTTTCATGTTCTTTTCATTTTTTCATGTACTTTTCATTTTATTATAACCTTCATTACTGACAATCGCATCTACTTCCTGCCCCTTTTTACACATTTCACATTCACTGGCCCTGTATATATTATAGCCCGGAATATCTTCAGACGTAAACAGATAGTTGATATTTGTCTCCATCTCTTTCGGCGAAGCCAAAAACAATGCTGAAATGCCAACTAGCTTACCACCGTAATATTCAAGACATTCCAACGTTCTGTTAACGGTCTTGCCGCTGGAGATTGTAGCAACAAGCAAAAGGATATTCTTATTTGTGACCCAGCCAATCTCACTGTCATAAAAAGTCAATTGTCCAAGGGTATTGCTCCTGGGCGTTATAACATTAATATCGCCGCCTCTGTTGATTACATATCTTCCATTCTGTAAAAGTTCCTCCGCAAGATACGCACCAATCACCCTGGTATTCTCAATACATACAATCGTGTCTACGAGAGTAGTTGACAAGTATGGGAACGCCAACTCCCGGGCAACATCCCGCGCTACTATCGAATTGGTTTTCAAGGTGCTTACATCAAGATAATGGCTGATGTGAGCACTGCTGGTGATGAAATGACCCGGGATAACTTTGATGGCTATTTTCGGATTTTGTGCCAGTGGAATACTGATGGTTTTTCTTTCCATATCGTCCTCCTTATTATATGTTATGTACAGCTTCTGCTTATATATCTACTTTAACAATAGGCTATACATTTTTTATTGTCAAGATTTATTTCTAAATTATCAATCCAATTATGTCATCTTCTGCTTTATACTGCTGTTTATCTAAGTTAAGGGGGTAGCGAAAAACCCGGACGAGACAACAGGCAGGTATTTTAAGGGATAGTGCAGAAGGTATACAGAACAGGAAGTGGGCGCACACATATGTTTTACAGCTCAGTCAGGCTCGGGAATTCCACGGAGCCCATACCAGGACGAAATTGAATTGCGGGGGCAATTCAATTTGAG
>Ga0153943_1000555_pt1 | contig 11307 bp, 5 predicted proteins | sample TSNJ027MetaG_FD_104721 | JGI IMG/M metagenome (GOLD analysis project Ga0153943, IMG submission 104721) | Attine ant fungus gardens microbial communities from New Jersey, USA - TSNJ027 MetaG | ecosystem: Host-associated > Fungi > Mycelium > Unclassified | place: USA: New Jersey, Brendan T. Byrne...
ATGTGGTCATAACCCGGCGCGATGTCGGTGGCCAGCGGCCCCAGGGTGTAGAACGGCGCCTCCTCGCACAGCTCCTCTTCCAGCCGCACGTTCTCGACGATCTTGTGCATCGGGACGTGGCCGGGGCCTTCGATCATCACCTGTGCGCCATGGGCTTTGGCGATCTTGGTCAGCTCACCCAGGGTGCGCAGCTCGGCGAACTGCGCGGCGTCGTTGGCGTCGGCGATCGAGCCCGGCCGCAGTCCGTCACCGAGCGAGAAGGTGACGTCGTAGCGCGCGAAGATGTCGCAGAGCTCCTCGAAGTTGGTGTAGAGGAACGACTCCCGGTGATGGGCCAGGCACCAGGCCGCCATGATCGACCCACCACGGGACACGATGCCGGTGACCCGTTTGGCGGTCAGCGGCACATAGCGCAGCAACACCCCGGCGTGCACGGTCATGTAGTCCACGCCCTGCTCGCACTGCTCGATCACGGTGTCCCGATAAATTTCCCAGGTCAACTCGGTGGGATCGCCCTTGACCTTCTCCAGCGCCTGGTATATCGGCACCGTGCCGACCGGCACCGGCGAATTGCGCAGAATCCACTCGCGGGTGGCATGAATGTCCTTACCGGTGGACAGATCCATGATGGTGTCCGCACCCCAGCGGGTGGCCCACACCATCTTGTCGACCTCCTCGGCGATCGACGACGTCACCGCCGAGTTGCCGATGTTGGCGTTGACCTTGACAGCGAAGGCCTTGCCGATGATCATCGGCTCGCTCTCGGGATGGTTGTGGTTGGCCGGAATCACCGCGCGGCCGCGGGCAACCTCGTCGCGAACCAGTTCGGCCGGCATATCTTCGCGGGCGGCGATGAACGCCATCTCCGCGGTGATCTCACCGGCGCGGGCCCGCTGCAGCTGGGTGCCGCGATCAGGCACCACGCCCGGCCGCGGCGGCAACCCGGCCGTCACGTCGATCAGCGCATCGGCGTCGGTGTAGGGGCCGGAGGTGTCGTAAAGATCGAAGTGCTCACCATTGGACAGATTCACCCGCCGAAACGGCACTTTGGCGGCAGGGCCGCCGTCAGGAGAGATATCGAGATTTCGGTAGGCCTTGCTGCTGCCGGCGATGGGGCCGGTAGTCACGGACGGCTCGACGGCTATCACATCAGTCACTTCTCATCTCCCTACGTCGGCATTACCCGGTCAGGTTCGTACGGTCGACGGCCCCGAGCCGTCCTCTCAGCGCACTGAGCGTGCGCTCCCGCGTCGTTGTGGAGTCCACGCTAGCGCAGCCGGACGGTGATGTGGAGAGGCGAGATGCTCGCGACGTCCTGGCTAGCCGGTGGGCAAGGTGTTTAAACGATGGAATGATTCTTAACGTGCACGAGGCCGCCGAGACGAGCGCCGACACCGGTGAAGCACCCGTCTGGCGGCTGGCATACGCCGACCGCGACAACGTCAGCGTGGGTGCTTTCCGGTTCTGGTTTATCGGCCAGCGCTGGGAATGGTCCGATGAGGTGGCGCTCATGCACGGCTATGAGCCCGGTTCGGTGATACCGACGACGGAACTGGTGCTGTCGCACAAACATCCAGAAGACCGGGAACACGTTCAGGAGCTGCTCGACCGGGCACTCCACACCAAGAGCTCGTTCTCCAGCCGCCATCGTTTTATTGACGTGGGCGGCAATGTGCACGATGCGATCGTCGTGGCCGATCGGATGGCCGACGAGACGGGCGCTGTGGTGGGAACCGCCGGTCACTACATCGACTTGACCGCCACGTTCGTCGAGACCCGGCAGGTGGCCCTCGACGAGGCGTTGCCTGACCTGTTCGAGGCCCGCGCGGTGATCGAGCAGGTCAAAGGTGTCCTGATGGCCATCTACCGGGTCAACGCGGATCAGGCCTTCGGTGTGCTGCGGTGGCGATCGCAGGAGACCAACACCAAACTGCGCGCGCTGGCCAACCAGCTCATCGCCGAAATCGCCACGCTGCCACCGCCGTCGGCGGAGGTGCAAAGCGCCTTCGACCATCTTTTGTTGACGGTGCAAGAGCGTATTGAGGGCGAACCCGACACATAACCGGGTCGCCGGTTAGGCTCGACAATGCCGCAGACGGCAAGCGGCACGACGGGTGAACGCGATGGATTTGTTGGTGGTCGACTACGAGGTACGACCGGAAGCTGTGGTCCTGCAGGCCAAGGGCGAGGTGGATTCCAGCACCGCTGGCGACCTCACCTCACAGCTGGATGCGGCGCTGCAGCAGGCCGGGACCCAAGCCTCTCGACTGCTCATTATCGATTTGCAGGCCGTGACCTACTTCGGCAGCGCCGGACTGAACGCGGTCCTCGATTGTCACCGGCGAGGGCTGCAGGCTGGGACGTCCGTGCGGCTGGTTGCCGACAGCGGACTGGTAGTTCGCCCCATCGAGGTGACGAACCTGGACAGCGTCCTCGAGCTCTACCCCACACTGCCCGATGCGCTGCAAGGCCGTGATACCAAGCAGGGGCAGTGATCGGGTCTCACCCCCGCGTCTGGCCCAGCGAGCCGCAGGATCTACCACCCGACCTTGCCGAGGCGGTCGCACTCGGCGGTGAGATGGGTCGTCTGTTCGCGGAATTCGATTGGGCTGCACATCCATTGGGATCGCCGCAGGAGTGGTCAGCGGAGGTACGGTCGGCAGTCGCGGTGGTGTTGACCTCGCGGTTTCCGATCGCGTTGTGGTTGGGCGCTGAAGACCTGTTCCTGGTGTACAACGACGCCTACATCCAGATCCTGGGTGACAAACACCCGGCCGCGCTGGGCCGACGCGGCCGATTCGTGTGGTGGGACATCTGGGAGCCGATCAGTCCGATGCTGGCCAGCGTGATCGCGACCGGGGAGGCTACCTGGTCGCACGACTTGATGCTGCCGATGGTGACTGCCGGTCGACGCCAGGAACGCTACTTCACCTTCACCTACAGCCCGCTCGTCGGACACACCGGCGAGATTTACGGGATCTTCTGCCCCTCCTGGGAGACCACCGAGCGGGTGATCAGCGAGCGGCGCCTGCATCTCCTCAACGCGGTGGCCTCGGCGACGATGGAAACCCGCACCGTCGACGACGCGGTGAGCGCTGCTATTTCGGTGTGTGCCGACCAGCCCGCCGACGTACCGCTCGTCGCGGCATACGTCAGCGATGCGGACGCCGCCGATACCGCCCTGCGCGGAGCAACGCCGTCGGTGCTGGCGCTGCTGCCGCCCACCCTGGAAAAGCTCACCCACTGGGAGCCGACGGCGCGGTCACGGGCGGAGGTGCAGATCATCGACGACGTAGCGTCGGTGATTCGCGGTGTGCATGAAGTGTTGGACGGCGATTGTCCGGACCAGGCGCTGGTGCTACCGCTGGGCGAGAACGCCATCGCGGGGGCGTTAGTGGTGGGAACAAACCCGCGCTGCCCGCTGGATGAGCAATATCTCGGGTTTTGTCAGCTGCTCGCCGACCAGCTGTCCTCGGCGCTGGCTTCGGTGGTCTCCCATGAGCGGCAGCGGCAACGCGCCGATGCGCTGGCCGAACTGGACCACGCCAAGACGGCGTTTTTGACCAACGTCAGCCACGAATTCCGCACGCCGCTAACCCTGCTTCTAGGACCCCTCGAGGACGCGCTCTCCGATGTCGGTTCGCAGACGGTTCTCGCGGCGCGGCTGCGGATGGCCCGGCGTAACGCGGGACGGCTGCTGCGCCTGGTCGACTCGCTGCTGCAGTTCTCCCGTATCGAAGCGGGCCGCGCCACCACGAGATTGGTGTGCACCGATGTCGGGGCGTTGACGTCGCAGATCGCGTCGTCGTTCGCCGAACTGTGCGAGCGGGCCGGGCTTGAACTTGTCCTCGACTGCCGCCCGGCACTGGCCGACCTCGACCCGGACATGTGGGAAACCATCATGCTCAACCTGCTGTCCAACGCGGTCAAGTACACGCTGAGCGGCTCGATCACCGTCACGGTCCACAGCGGCGATAACCCGCCTGGCAACGATGCGGGCCACGCAGGGGCCCGGGGTGGGGGGACCCCCAGCCGCGAAGCGGCGAGGGGGAGCGCCGGGCGATCTGGCCGGGTCCTGGTCAGCGTCCGCGACACTGGTGTCGGGATCAGCGAGGCGGATCTGAAGCGGCTCGGCGAACGCTTCTTTCGGGCCGACACCGCGCGGGGCCGCAGTGTGGAAGGCACCGGAATCGGGCTGTCACTGGTGCGTGGACTGGTGGAACTCCAACAAGGCAGCATGCAGATCGCCAGCGAACTCGACCGCGGCACCACCGTCGCCGTCACGCTGCCCAAGTCGCTCGCCGCCACACCGATCTACCATCGACCGGTCGATCTGCTGGACAGCTCTTACGTCGTCGAGGCGGACCAATGGGTGGCATCGCTGCCCGACGAGTCTGCGCCCGCCGACGACAATCGCGAACTGGTGTTGATCGCCGACGACAACGCCGACATGCGGGCTCACATAAACCAAGTGCTGTCGCCGCACTGGAGAACAGTCCTGGTCGCCGACGGCGAAGCGGCCCTGCGGACCGCCTGCGAGCTTCGCCCAGACGCCATCGTGACCGATGTGATGATGCCCAAGCTCGACGGCTTCGACTTCGTCTCGGCCGTTCGTCGCGATCCCGAACTGGCCGCCACTCCGATCCTCATGCTCTCCGCCCGCGCCGGCGACGAGGCCGTCAGCGAAGGCTACGCCGGCGGTGCGGACGACTACCTGCCCAAACCATTTCGCTCGCAGGAGCTGATCGAGAGGGTAGCGGCGCGGTTGTCCGCCGCCAACCGCGAACGTGTCGGTCGGCTACAGCGCGAAGCCGAGCTTCGGCATACCTCCGCCGCCGCCCAACTCGATGCCGCGTTGCAGGCCGCCGAGTCCGTCGGGGGAATCGCCGAAGCGCTGCTCGCCTCTCCGCTCGGCGCGGGCGGTGCGACAGTCGTCGTGATCGGTCTCCTCGACGCCGAGCAGAACAACGTCCGGTTCGAGTACGCCGGACCGGTGCCCGTGGAATACCGCGACCGCTACCACGTGGCCACCCTGGACACGCCGCTTGTGCCGATTGACGTCATCAAGACCGGCCAGACGATGGTCATCACCGATACCTTCGCGCTCGCCCCGCGTTATGGCCACGTGGTGCAGGAGACCGCGCACACCGTCCGGTCGTGCGTCAGCCAGCCGTTGCGCGGCCATGACGGAAGCGTGATCGGTTCCCTCGGGCTGCTGTGGCCGATACCGCGCGATTTCGACTCCGCTGAGCTGGAGATGTTCGCCCGGACTGCGGAGGTCACTCAGGCGGCCGTGGGCCGGGTCCGCAGTGCACAGCGCGAACATCGGATTGCCGTTGACTTCCAGGAGCATCTGCTCGATCTCGACCGCGGGTCAACGGCCGCGGTCGTGGCGGCCGTGTATCAGCCCGGCGGCGAGGCGATGCGCGTGGGCGGGGACTGGTATCTGGTGGCGCCGCTACAGCAACCCGGCCAAATCGCGATATCCGTCGGCGACGTGGTCGGACACGGTCTGCCCGCGGCGATCGTGATGAGCAGACTCCGCGCCGCGGTGGCTGCTACCGCTCTCACCGGCGCCGATCCGGGTGCGGTGCTCAGCTCCCTGGACAGGTATGCGGCGGCGGTCCCCGGTGCGCGCTGCGCAACGGTCAGTTATGCCGTGATTGACACTGGGCAACCGGGAACTGCCGACGGCACCTCCCGCGTCAGCTATTCCTGCGCGGGTCATCCCTACCCATTGCTGGTAGCGCCGGATCAACCGCCCGTTTTTCTGCAGGCCGGGCGGCGTCCCCCGGTTGCGGCGTGGGAACATCGTCTCAAGTCGAACACGGCAGAATACGAGTTGCCGGCGGGCAGCCTGCTGCTGCTGTACACCGACGGATTGATCGAGCGGCCGGGCGAGACGCTCGATCAAGGATTCGAGCGGCTACAGGCCGCGGCCGCATATCGGGCGGAGCTGTCGGTCGGCGAGTTCTGTGACGAGTTGCTGGACCGGATGGCTCCGCCCGGTGGTTATACCGACGACGTCGTCCTGTTGGCCTTGCGTCCCAACCACGCTACGGCGCGTAGTTTTGCCACCGTGCTGCCCGCCACACCGATGACCATCCCGCAGGCGCGGCACCGGCTGCGCCACTGGCTGACCGGCATCGCCGTAGATCCGCGCCGGGCAGCCGACATCCTGTTGGCCACCGGCGAGGCGGTGAGTAATGCGATCGAACATGGCAGCGGCGGCGATCCGCTCAGGACCGTCTCCGTCGAGGCTTTTGTGCGCGGTCACACCGTCACCGCGACGGTCAGCGATACCGGCCGGTGGTCCGGCGATTCGTCGGCCAGCCAACGTAGCCTGCGCGGCGGGCGGGGGCTCACCATGATCAACGGACTCGCGGACCACGTGAAGACCGTACGCACCGCGCACGGCACTCGAATTACCCTGAGTTTCCACCACGCGGTTGTCGCGGAGGCCGGTTTGGTGGAGGGCGTAATACGATGACCCGCGCGGTTTTTCAGCTGCAGAACCCCGACAACGGCGCCGCAGCGACCACCCCCGCCGAGGTGACAGTCACCGGCGAGATCGACGTGACCAACGTCGACGAGTTCAAGCGGTCGGTGCTGGACGTGCCGGGCCCGCGGCCCTTCATCCTTGAACTGAGCGGGGTCAAATACCTGGACAGCGCGGGATTCGCCGCGCTCGATCGGCTGCTCGAACAGAACGCCGTCATTCTCGTTCTGTCGCCGGATAGCTTTATGTACAGAGTGGCCGAACTAATGTGTCTGCCGCTTCACCACGACACGCAGGCCGCGCGCCGCGTGCTGCAGGAGAACGCGACCTAGACCTCTACTCGGCGTCTTCGATGGCCTCGCCGAGCTCTTCGAGGATGCGGTTGTGGTGGTTACTGGCCAGGAGATGGCCCGCGGCGATGACGACCGCGACCGGCCAGTCGATGAGCTCGAATGCGGCCAACGCGGCCAAACCGCCGTAGTACGCGAGCGCCTCGGGCCGGGGAATCTCTACCTTTCCGACCAGCGGCAAGTTCACGAAGAACGTCTCGCCCTCGCGGATCTGCGCGACGGCCTCGGCCTGGGACGTTGCGCGGCGGGGCTTCTTTTCGACCATCATTTGCCTTTCAGTCACGTCAGGTTTGCCGTCCAGCAGAGTGTCCCGGTCACCGTCGGGTGTATGACGTCGACGACGGAGAATCTCGCCGACCCACTAGCTTCAGGGGCCGCTGTTTTTCTGGCGATCCCGCTGATCGAGTTGTACGCCGTTCTGTGGCGGTTTGGCCTTCTTCAGGTTGGGACTCGTCAGGCGCCGAATCGGGGCCGGCTTCGAGCTCCAGTGGAAGCTTACTGTCGAGCACGCGGGTCGCGACGCCAACCGCGGCGGTCGCCACCCCGGCTGAGCCCAGCGCCTGCGCCCACCCGATCGGGCCGAGCGGCGTACAGCCAAGCAGCTGGCTGACGCCCGGGATGCTGATCAGCGTCCCCATCACGGCCAGCGATCCGCCGGCGGTCAACACCACCAACGGCGCGCGCGACTCCAGCAGCGTCTGACCCAGCTGCGTGCTCACCAACGCGACCAGCGCCACCGTCGACGCGCGGCGCGGTCGTCCGGTCACGCCGGCCATCATCCAAGCCGCTGTCGCCGCCGCCGCCGTGGTCGTCCCGCGGATGGCGACGGCTCGCCAGAGTGCCCGTTGATCGGGGCCGCGACCGCCCGGCTGCACCGGCCCGCTCGGTGGACTCACCGCAAGGGCAGCCGCGGGGAAAGCATCGGTCATCATGTTCACCAGCAGCAGCTGTCGGGTGTTGAGTGGCGACGTTCCGCTGATCGCGCTGCCGATGATCGCGAAAGCCACCTCGCCGGCGTTGCCGCCCAACAGCACCGATACCGCGGCGTGCACCCGCTGCCAGAGCTGGCGGCCCTCGTCGACGGCTGCGACCAGCGCTTCGATTCGGGCGTCGACCAGCACAACATCGGCCGCGACGCCGGCCGCGTCGCTGCCGCGCGCCACGACGGCGATACCGACGGTGGCGGCGCGGATCGCGGCGGCGTCGTTGGACCCGTCGCCGACCATCGCGCACACGTTGCCGCTGCGCTCGAGCGTCTGGACGACCTGGACTTTGTTCTCCGGTGACATCCGGGCGAAGATCAGTCGCTCGGTGACGACGCGTTCCTGGTCTTTGCGCGACATGGCGTCCCACTCCGCACCAGTGATGACCTGCGCCGCGGTCACCGGCATGCCCATTTCCCGCGCGATAGCGGTGGCGGTGATCGGGTGATCGCCGGTGATCAACCGGATGCCGACCTCGCGTTCGGACAGCGCCTTGAGCAGTGCGGGTGCCTCGGCTCGCGGCGTGTCGGACAGCCCGAGGAATCCGGCCAGTGACAATCCGTCGTCGGCCAGGTCGGCGATGGCGTCTTCATCGTCGGCTACCAGCTTGGCCTGTTGCGAGCTGAGCCGGCGCCGCGCGACGGCGATCACCCGCAGCCCTTCGGCCGCCAACTGACGCACCGTCTCATCGATGTCCGGTCCGACGTCCCGGCAAGCGGCGAGGACCACTTCGGGTGCGCCCTTGACGGTCAACTCGTCGTCGGACACCGACGCCGAGAACGACCTGCCGGACCGGAACGGCAAATGAGCGTCGGCTTCGGTGGCTCGCGAGCCGTTGGAGGCATCAACCGCGAGCGCCGCCTCGATGATGGCCCGGTCGGTGGCGTGCACCTGCGGGCCGCCGTTGGCGTCCGGGGCTGCGTGCGCCGCGAAGCGCAAAACCTCCTCGCGGGAGTAGTCCGCCACGGGATGCACCTGCGCGACCCGCAGGCGGTTTTCGGACAGCGTCCCGGTCTTGTCGAAGCAAACGACGTCGACGCGGCCGAGCGCCTCGACCGAACGGGGGATGCGTACCAGCGCGCCGTACTCGGTCAGCCGCCTGGCGGACGCGGCCTGTGCGAGGGTCGCCACCAGCGGCATCCCCTCCGGGACCGCCGCCACGGTGATCGCGATTCCGCTGGCGACGGCTTCGCGCAACCCTCGACGGCGCAACAGGCCCAGTAGGCTGACCAGGGCGCCGCCGGCCGTGCTGACCGGGAATGCCTGGTTGGTGAGCTTGCTGAGCTGGTGCTGCAGCCCGACGTCCGGCACGTCACCGGACGCGAGTTCGGCGGCGCGACGCGCCTGGGTGTCGGCGCCGACGGCGGTCACCAGCGCCACCGCGGTACCCGCGACGATCGTGGTGCCGGCGAACAGCATGCAGCGGCGCTCGGCCAGTTCGACACCCGGTGTGGCGTCGATCTGCTTCTCGACCGGCAACGACTCACCGGTCAGCGTCGACTCGTCGACCTCGAGGTCGTCTTCCTCGATCAGCCGGGCGTCGGCGGGGATGACCTCGTGGGTGCGTATCTCGATCACATCGCCGGGCCGCAGCTGCTCCGCGACGACCTCGGTGTACACCGGCGCGCCGTCGGGACCGGTCGTCACTTTGCGGGCCGGTGGAATCTGTTGCGCCAGCAGTTCGTTCAGTCGGCTTTCGGCACGCAGGCGCTGGCTGGCGGCGAGCACGGAGTTTCCGGTGAGCACCGAACCGACCAGCACCGCATCGACCGGCGAACCCAGGATCGCGCTGGCCGCCGAGCCGAGAGCCAACACCGGGGTCAGCGGGTCGGACAACTCGGCTTGTACCGCCTTGACGAACTGCACGACCGCACGCCGCGGTCGTCCGGTCAGTTCGGCGCCGCGGTGGGCCGTTTCCATGGCCCGGGTGGCCAGCAGCGGCCGGCGGGCGCCTGACGTCCCAGCCAATTCGTCGGCGTCCGGCGGCGGCAACATCTTTCGCACCTGCTCGACCGACATTGCGTGCCAGTCGTGGATCGGGGCCGGCAGCGGAGTCGGTGCGCGAACCACCCGGCGGGCCATCAAGTAGCCGGACAGCAGACCTGCTGCCGCACCCGTGGTCACCGGGCCGGGCCCGCGGCCGCGCACGCCGGGCACCATCAGCAGCGCGCCCAATGCCGTCGCGCCGGTCGATATCTCGATCCCTCGCCGGCTCGCCGACTTGGCAACGGGGACCGCATGCAGCAGCCGCCAGGCGCCGGCGAGGTCACTCAGGATCAGGTCCGCCGTCCAGGGCGGCGGATCGCCGTCCGAATTGGGCATCACACCCAGCCCGACGTCAGCCGACGAAAGTGCTTGTGCGCCTGCCGAAGACAGCACCGCAACGGTGTGACCGGACTGTTGTAGATCGGTCAGCGCCGCGACCAGCGCATCGTCGACGGATCCGTTCTCCGGCGGCCGCAGCTCATCGAACGCGGGCCGCAGCTCACCCAGGTCATCAATCTCGACAGAGATCAAATCCAGGCCGGCCCGGCGTGCCTCGGCCAATACAGCTGAGGCCAGCGGATCGTGGGTGGGGCCGATCAGTGCTTCGACGGCCGGCGCTCCGGCAACCGGATGCCAGCCGACACGCAGGCCTCTTTTCTCCAGTAGCAGTTGCGCGCGGTTCCAGGCTGGGGATATCTCGTCCTCATCGGCACCGCGCACCCGCACCACTCGCAGCGTGTCGGTACACAACACTCTGGGATCGATCAGCAGCGCGTCGACCCGGTCGAGCCGGCGCAGGCTTTGCGGATTCAGCGGCAAGACGGCGTGGTGGTCGGCCAACCCCTGGCCCAGCGCCGCGGCGAACGATTCGCGGGTGGTGCGGGTGGCTTTCGGCGTGGTGACCAACGCCGCGGTCGAGGTCATGTTGAGGTTGCGGGTGGTGGCGCCGACGGCGGCGACCCCGATCACCTGAAGTAAGGCGCTGCGACGTGAATGCCGTTCGATCGGTCCCTCGGGCAATGGCACCGGGCGCGCCGGCGGGTGGATCTCCGCGTGCTCGGCATGGCGGGCCAGCCTCGGTTCGTGGCGGCTCCAGGCCTGCGCCTCGGCGCGCATTTCGGCGGCTTTCAGTGTTTCCATCATCAAGTCGACGGCCAGGGACGCGGGCGAGAGTTCAATGACGTGGGCCGCCGTCATAGCCAGGCTCAGCAGCGTGTCCGTCGCGGATTGGCCGATGCTGTCCTCGAGCAGGCGGCGCACCCGCGGCTGGTAATCGACGGCCACCACCGCGGCCTCGAAACCGTAGTTCAGGGCCGGCCAGCGCAGCACCCGGCCGGCGACCGCGACGCCCACCGCTTCGGCGCGGATCTCGCCCTGAGTGGTCTCGACGCCCACGCAGGCGCCGTTCTGCATGACGAAGCCGGTCGCCTCGCAATTCTCGACGATGTCAACGCCGAGCCTGTCGGCGGCGCGCGCGTAACCCCAGGCG
>Ga0153943_1000558_pt1 | contig 11289 bp, 14 predicted proteins | sample TSNJ027MetaG_FD_104721 | JGI IMG/M metagenome (GOLD analysis project Ga0153943, IMG submission 104721) | Attine ant fungus gardens microbial communities from New Jersey, USA - TSNJ027 MetaG | ecosystem: Host-associated > Fungi > Mycelium > Unclassified | place: USA: New Jersey, Brendan T. Byrne...
CTCTCACGGAGTGTCATTTCCGGCTTCAAATTTTCGTTCTCAGTCGATGCATGACTTTGTCGAAAACAATGACACTGCGATACTAGATCCTTCGCCATTCTCTGAGTCCCAAAATGAATTTTCTTACATCCAACCAAAGCCTCAGCTGATGCGACCTCTGGATCCTGGAGAAGGTATAGCGCGTGCTATTGCATTATATGATTTCAAGGCTGTAGAGGTGATTGCAAGTTCATGCTTGCTTTGATTTACGAAACTAAAACCGGGTGCTAGGATGGGGATCTCTCGTTCCTCAAGGGAGATATTATCACTATCACGAAGAAGAGTAACAGTACCGATGACTGGTGAGTTCTAGAAACTGATCCGAACAGTCATTCATACCAAAAAAGGTGGACAGGCCGAAAAGATGACAAAGAGGGCATTTTCCCCGCCAACTTCGTTGAGGTAGCTTAGATTCAAATCACCTGGATGCTGACCCTATGTCGTTCTTTGCGTAAGAGTATACAGTTTACTCCTAGTAGTCATCGTCAAGGTTCGACATTTCGTCGTCAGCTCCCGACATCTCATCGTCATCACTGTCGAAATCATGACCAGGTGCTCCTACCTGTTGTCCATACCAGGCAAGAACCTTAGGATGTGCCATGACCCTGGTATCGAAATTGACTCAGGCAACTATCTCAACGCAAAAAAAGACATTACGTACTTCTCGCTCGAAAAGTTCCGCACTTGAAGGTGCTCCATGCTTGTAGCTCTAGATAGTGCCACATATGCCTGTCCTTTCTCAAAAGTTTTCCTCAAATCAACTCGGACTCTCTCCAACGTTTGGCCTTGCGATTTATGAACGCTGAGCGCCCAAGCGAGGATGAGTGGTAACTGGAACCTTCTGGCCATCATGGTTTTCCCATCACCGTTATTTACAGTGAAATCAACGGGCCTCATAACCAACTCTTCGTTATTTGTGAATTTGACTACAGGCCACTTGAAATCAAGTTCCAAAATTTCTTCAGCGTTGGAGTTTCCATTCCGATTTTTGTCAAACTCCACCTGTGCGAGTCTGATATTGGATTCAATGGCTTCTTTGGGAGTGGCGAATCTAGTAACTCGACCAATGGAACCATTGACGAGATAGCCTTGCATTAAATTCTGAGTGAGATGAGCTTCATACCACTTCAGACTCTTATCATCCACAATACCTTTATCAGCATCACTTGAGCGCCAACTTTCAATTCAAGGCGACTTGGTGCTACGAGCTGATCCAAGATGTTTACCATGAGTCCATGGGAAATTGGGGCTTCTCTGTGATCCACCCCTGCCTGATCTTGGGCTTGGTAAATTTGAGGTCGTCCGGGGAGTTCTCCTAATCGCCGGGCATTGGCATAAATGACCTCCTTTCTCGTTGGGAACCTTGGAAACAAATTAGCTCAGCACCTTTTCTGAAGAACGCAAGGATGCGCCCACATATCTGTGGGTTGAATTCCATCAGTATAAATCAATTCCCGATCAAGGGTCTTGAATATTCGAATTGTCGATTCCTGCAGCTTGCCATAACGCATTTCATTGAGCATCCTTGCGAAAGCTACAATAATGTGCTGTCGGCCGAAATCGACAGATCAAAACACGAAAAACATACTTTGGTCTTTCTGACGAAACACTTTTTTGAGCATCATAGGTGAGCCGATGCATGAATCCCAAGAATTTGCTTCGAACGCAAACTGCACTGATTTTTGAAATCCCTTGTAATCTTTCTTAGACACAGGAGGAAGTTGACAGAAGTCACCGCATAGGACAAGCTAAGTTATACCGATCAGGTTGAGCTTTGAGGAAATCACTAACGGTACCTGGATGCCGCCAAACGGCTGGGTACTGCCTCGAAGTTCTCGCGCGACTTGCTCCTTCAATTATTTTTTTAGACAAGTGAAAGACAAAGTCAACAGATCACCCAGCTTACCAGATAATCAAAAAGATCTCCAGCTATCATAGAAACTACAGAACATTTGATAATGCCCTTCGAAATTTGGCAAAAACTCACTTTCATCGATAATTAAGGTTTCCACTGTCCTCCAGCGCCTCAGGAGCGACTCAAAAGCTGGCTGGCGTCGAAGCTTGCCGACAAATTGATTGACAGGTTCCTCTCCCAGTTTAATTCCAGCCCAGGAATGCAGTGTGACTCCACCAATGTTGATAGCTGCAATCCCCGTGGAAGCCGTGATTGCTATGGTATTTGGGATACCTGAAGAACCTGCCAAGAATCTGATAATTTCTCTTAATAAGACGGATTTTCCAGTTCCTATCACCTTCAAAATGAGCAATGAACCTCATAGGTAATACACTTACCAGCAGAACCAGTAAAAAATACGTTCTTTTTCGCTTTTACCCTCGCAAGTATATCATTTTGCTCTTGGGATAATACTACCTGGGGAGTATCAGTCGAGTTGGTCAACTTCGAAGTTTCGCTTTGATGGTCATCATCCAAATCAATAAGAACAGGTGAGTCTCGAGTTCCCCTTCCAGCAGCTTGAGATCTTCTTGCAAAAGCTCGTAGGTTATCTAAGGAGTACAAAGCTGTCTTGTCTGCATTTGCTGGAGCTAAAATCAGTCATAATTACACAGGACTAATAGATCTTACATTCAAGCCATTGTTCAGCTTCTTCCAGGGTCTTGAAAGATTTATAGAGGGCCTTAGGATACCGAAAAACCTGACCAGTTAATTGTACGTAAAAACACCAAAAAAGAACTGACTGACTTTGGCCGAACACTAGATCAGAGAGCCAACTCCTCACAGGCAAAGACCGTTAAAACTATGACCTCGTACCTCGGGCCATGTCATATAAATTCCCGGCGCATCTTTTCCAACCGCAACTGCATAGAATTTTGTGGCCGGTGATTTGGGCATAATTCTAAACCCACGCAGGGGGGGTTCCAACAATTGGTTCGGGATGAAAAGCATTTCCTCATTAAGTAAGCCTTTGTTGATCGAAGCACGTCCAGACCACCTTCGAGACAGCTGTACACTCCCTGGGTCCAGCACTTTGCAGCTACTGCAAAAATCCTATTGTGCTCAGCTGCGATGAGTCTACTCTAGGAGATCTGATGCTAAAAGAGCGCCTACAGCGAGGGAAAATGAAAAATGTGTCTGTGTGACCACGTCATGCCATAAATAAACTTTACCTGCTTGGTCCCATGCCTCGAGAACCCCGACAGCACATCTGCAATCCTAGGCTCCAAGTCTGAAAATGTATCAAAAGGGAGTCACCAGAACCTAGCCCTGTGGATCCACTCGAAGAATTACCAGAAGTTCAAAATTCTGTGTTCGCCAGTCAAGGATTGGACAATCTTCACCGAGAGAGAAATAAGCCCTCACAACAGAATAGTACCTGCTACGATATTACTCATGGAAACTCGAGCGTTCCAGTTTTATCTACTCCCAAAATCACGCTTTCTGCTGAGCAAACCAACATACTCGAAATTGTGAAAAATGGTGGGAATGTGTTCTTTACTGGACCTGCCGGCACGTCAGCATCTGTCCCTAGTTATAATGCTACTCATAGCATTATTTGTAGGCACAGGCAAATCCGTGCTGCTGAGGGCCATCATCAGAGAACTAAGGCGTGCTGGGAAGAAAGTTGCTGTCACCGCAACAACTGGGATTGCAGCATTAGGAATCAAGGGACAAACTCTTCATTCCTTTGCGGGAATTAATACAGGCAAAGAGATTGCAGAGCTTCTGTATCGGAAGGTTAACCGGTCTAAATCGACCAGAAAAAGATGGCAGAGTACGGAGACATTAATCATTGATGAAGGTACGATTCCATCATGTGTTGAAGAATAGGACCTCAAAGACCCAAGTCTCAATGTTGAGGTCGGATTTGTTTGATAAATTGGTTAATTTGGCAATTGTAATGCTCTGCGCTCATGACTCAATGATAAAAACAAAGGAATATATTGCTCGTACCATCCGCAAGAATGAAAGCCCTTTTGGTGGAATTCAGGTAATATCCATCTTTTAGTTTCTTGTTATATAGCATCTGACCGTTGATGATAGCTTGTCCTAGCAGGAGACTTCTTCCAGCTCCCGCCTATTGCTGCCAAAGGGTCAGCCGCTCCTCCAAATTATGTTTTCAGCGCAAACACTTGGAAAGACTGCTTTCCTTTTCCCTACTTCTTACGACAAGTCTTTCGACAGAAAGATGACAGTGAGTTTCTTGTTTGCTCTTAGGATGCAACTGGCCTTATGTTACTGCAGCTTTCATTCAACTTCTCTCCTCAATGCGGGTTGGACACCTAAGTCAGCAACACATTACAACTTTAAGAAGTCTAAAAAGACCTCTCCCAACTACTGTAGCTGGCATAGAACCTGCTTTATTGTCAGTTCATTCATCAACCAGCCCTTCACAACCATATTTAAATGAATCAGGCTACCACGTAAAAGAGATGTCAAAGAATACAATTTAAGGCGACTGGAGGCTTTACCAGGTGATCAACACAAATTTTTCTCTATGGATTATGCAGGCTGGGATGTCTATAGGGAAGAAGTTTCTGACATGGAAGCCAAAGAAATATTGAATTCAACAACCCTTGCTCCTGAAAATCTTGTTTTGAAAGTGAGCATCTGGAACCAATCTCCATTTATCTGACCCATTGGTTGTGTTTTGCAGGTGGGAGCTCAGGTCATGCTCATTCAGGTATCATTTAATCGTTGCCTCAAAGCACTATTGATCAGAAAATGTTCTGGTTCAGAACGTTGAGCAAGGCAAACTTGTCAACGGAAGTATAGGTCGAGTGGTTAAGTTTATGACAACCAGCGAGGCACGATTGGAGAATATTCACATGTCCATTCCGGGTGAAGGTAATCAGACCCCTGTTGATTCATGGGATGGTTGCGACTACAATGAAGATTCCGACCCCAAAGCTCCTCCCATTTATCCTCCATATCAGCACCGGACATGGGTTGAAGACAATATTTTGAGCCATTATAAGGCTGACCTCACAATTGCAAAACGGCCAACCTTTCTCCGTGATATGACAGGTCATGTCTTTCCACCACAGAAAGCATACCCTTTGGTTCACTTTAATAATGACCACTACCTGTTATGCATCCCCATGTTTTTTGATCGCATAGGACTCATGGGTAACATTGAAGCTCGTAGGGTTCAGGTTCCCCTCATCCTCTCCTGGGCAATCACCATCCACAAGTCCCAGGGGCAGACTCTCAACTTTTTCAGAGTCGATATGAAAAATATTTTTACCTTCGGGCAGGGTACGTGTTCAACTGCTGCCCTCAGGGTCATTCGATTGGTGATCGTGAGTTAGCATATGTCGCTGTCTCTCGAGCAACTTCCATGGATGGACTCCAGGTTGTCAACTTTCGGCCAGACAAGTAAGGCCTTGGCTTCTTCTGTATAGTCTGTTGGTTTCACTATAGACAGGGTTTACGCGAACCCACAAGTTCTCAAGTGGCATACTGAATGGCAGGACTGGTGGGAAGCAAAGAGGCGCGAAGAAACTGAGTCCAAAGCTAAACAAATCTCAATTGGCACGGTCTCGAGTGGACACGAACTCTGGAAGCAATAACTAGGAGTTGCAAGAGCATGGTCAAGAGATTAATCTAAGACGGACATAGGTCGATTCTCCCAAAATATATGTTCCTGAACCAAATGGAAAACTCTTGGGACACCTTCGCCAGAATAAAATAATACAACAACCCATTAAGGCGATAATAGAATCGGTAAATGAACCAATAGGTTAGCTAGGATATCTGAGAGATAGTGGTTGTCCTTCAGTGGGATTACTAGTGGCTGCGGATATCTTTATTGATGAGATGAACTTTGGGTAACTTCCTCTCTGAGGTGACAGTAGTTCGGAATTTGCTATAGTCGAACTGATCCGTGTTCCAATATAGACTACAGCCAATTGATACGATACCAAATAGTTGCCCAATATCAAAAAAGGTGATTAACAGTGACATAAAATATATTGTTTCCTTGGGGTTAGAAAGATGAAAGGCTAGGGTCTTCTGAGGTGTAGGGAGTAACTCGATCTTGAAGGCAGGCAGCGACAAAGGCACAATGCCCATATAGGACAATGTCTTCCTCCGGGAACCCCGAATGATTAAATGTGATATGAGAGTGAGTCATCCGTCTCACCAACCGTAGATGGTGAAGAAGGTGGTGAAGGTGCGGAAGTAGAAGCATGTGGGGATGTCGGTATTTCGGCTCCTGGTCGTATCGGAGACGTCGGTATACCGCGTGAAGAGGGATGAATACTTGACATCGGTCGTGGTGGAAGCATGGGCATGAAGTCTTGCGGAGAGCCTGGCTGATTCAGGGGTACGTTGGTAACTCTGGTTGTCTTGGAACCGTAAAAAACTTCCAGGGCCACTTCACCTGGAGGAGTGGGCGGCAGAGGGGGAGAGTTGGAATATTGGCCTGAAGTCTCGTCAAATAAAGCGTGGGCATTCATGATTAAATCCTCAAATAGGGAGTCCTGAAGGGGCCTTTAGTAAACTATGATGGGAAAAGCGTCAACACACTTTGACCGATTGGACGCTCAATAGATCTCCCCCTTTCGGTATTTCATCGTCTCCAAAAATCATGCCACCAAAAACAATGGCCAGGTTTTTGGCGTCCATTTTATTTTTGTCAGAGTGACTAACAACACGTGCTAGGTGCTCGATTAGTGCCTTAAGGGTTGCTTGATGAACTTGGGGTAAACGACGCATCTTGGATCGTAGAAGGACGAAATTTTGGTTCTGATGTTCAGCTGGGCATACAATTAGTATCCTATAGTGATAATGACAAGACTTGGCCATGTACCTAAATTCTCAGAGTGATGTATACGGTCCTGCAAGGGAAACCTGAACAGAGGCTCAGGCAACTCCCGCAGGTATGACTGAAGGAGTCTAGTCAAAATCCACGGTACATCAGGACAACTATTCTGCGCACCTTGAGGAGTGACGAGACGGCATACATGTCATCCTTCAACGTGAACTCGAATGAAGCCTCGTCCTTCTCAATCTCATGCTGCAGCTGCGCGCCTGATAAGTCAAAAAAGATCAAGCGCAGCAGGCGCCAATACGCACTGACTGTACAATTGCGTGGCGTCCGGAAATCTATACGCAAGGTTAAGTTGAAGCGAAGAGCTTTGACAGGTTGTTGAAGCTACCCTGTATATGCCCTCTATTTCAAGCCCGCGTTTATCTATTTCTTCGATGCATATCCTGACAATCTTTGGAATTTCACCTTCATGAAGACACTTGGCAGTAGCGTAATCTCCCAAGCTGAATCCGAAGATGAGATCATTGCAGGAACCCACGAGGCCATGCTCGTAGAGAATGGGATCGGGAATTGCCGAAGCTAGAGACCGAGGCGTATAAGCAACTAGTCTTGCTACGTCTTTATCAGGAGAGATTTTGTCAACATTCTTTCTTGCATGTATAGACAGCTGCATTTGTGTGGCATTCGTGGCACTGCACAAAAGGTAAGGCATAAACAAGGCATAGAAATCACAAAAGCTCACGTCATGTTATCAGTGTATTTCTCTAACGTCTTTTTGAGAGTGGTGGCGGATTCGCCAACAAGCATTTCCAGACTCTAACAAAAAGATGAAAACTTGAATATGTCAGAAATCTACAGATACGCACAGCGTAGCCACTCTCCAGAATTTTCGTTCTTCTCAGACGAAGTGTTTCCAGCCAATGGACGCCCTTCCGATATTCCTTATCTTCGAGTCATCAGATAATATCCCAAAACGATTTTCTGATTACACACCTGCTTCTTCTGCCTCGCGTTTTGTCCGGACAGCTCGTAGCGCTTGATTTTCTCTGCTACCTCCCAAGCTATCTTTGACGGCATTGCCCTTGTCGAGTAGACCTTTCAGTTGATTGAATTGCCTTATTCCTGAAATTAGATCTTCAGTTATGTATCAAGTAGTCTGGATAGAATCACACCTTGGTGGGCAAGGTCAGAAAAAGGCCCCGCCGATGAGGAGGGCGAACGATTGCGAGCAGGGATCGGACCAGAGGATGGACGGCGATCCAGAGCACGGAGTGGTTGAGGCGAGGTGACTGTCGGGCGCCCAAGGTTTAATCCATAGCTTTTAGAGTTACCCCCTTGTTGCTCTGGGACAGACTGGATGGACTGGAGCGGAACGAAAGAAATTGCAGCTTTCCTTTGATCCTGCATAGCATGTAAGCAGTTTGTCGGTGGGCCAGTGCGATGTTAATGGGTACCTCAACTTCGGTAAACTTCTTCAGATATCGCCCCTTGAGTTTTGGTAGTATGACCTCTGCGTATTCGTTGTATGCGCTCGTTGAATCTTTCAAGTCTTCCTTGATACGCTTGCGGGTACGTTCTTGGGTTTCCTGGAAGATATCGTAACCAGGCCGGCCGATGTACAAAGGATACTGCACCTTGAGATTGGTGAACTCACCAAGGATATCTGTTGTCAGGGTTGCACAAAAGGCTTGCCTTGCTTGAGTTTCTGCGGAAATTATTCGGTCTCGTGCAAGGTAGCAGGATGGATGATACTTACCTCTCTCAAGGTTGTCCCGGATCTCGGCCCAGGCGCTTCTAGTTGTGCTGAGCTCTCCTCTTTCATTAAGATATGCATCAGTGGTCTTAGCCTTTCGATGCAGCTTTTTAAGGGAGTCTATGCTGATTGGAAGTACAGCTAAATAACCAACAAACCATCGGACGGGAAAAGCTCACTAGACTTCTTCTATGCGTCTCCTAGATCACGATGAGTCGAATCCAGTTCATTTGTTGCGCCACTCACCGTTCTTGGAAGAAACTGATGTACGAGTCGGTCAAAAAGCGAAGGTGTAGGTCGAATATAGGTACGGGACCCTGTGTTGCGATAGCGGAATTGGATACCGAGGCGCGCCCAGAAACGGAGTTTTGCTGGTCCATCAGGACTGGCTTATTTGTGGGATCTAACAGCGAGAGAAAACATGCTCGGTCACAACATGTTACTGAGTCACCAGTTCCGGGAACGGATATTTCGCGCACTGAAATGCTGTTCATCTCAGCAATGTCATTTTTCGTATTCTTATGTTGTCCACTTGGGTTCACGCGACATGATGTGGAGCATTCTGTTTCTGTCCATCGTTGATGTGATATCAGCTCTCTGTGGCCTTGCCATATGACATTTGAGCCATTTGCTCCGCTTGTTGTTCAGCATCATATGCCCTTCTTTCCTCATCCAACTATTGTGGGTGATGACATCGTAGCTGTACAATTGTTCTCGCCAACGAATATTCCATATATCACTTTGCCTGCTCACGCTCTTAGTTCATAGCTACCTTTCCCAGAGGGTCTTTACATGTGCCATCGCTTTGTATCAAGGTCGTGCTTCTTTTCTCCACTGGCATGAAGATTCTATTTCGGCACCTCACCGCATTCTCTGGTGTTCGCAATCATATCATCTGGGTCTCATGAAGGTATCTATCTCTCCTTGAGTGTGTGATCCTTCAGTTTTGTGATCTGCCTCTGTTCTATCGGAAAAATATTCCTAGAATGATGATATCAGACAACACCAGGTCAACAATGATTTCAGGTGTTATCTGGAATTCTTTCCGGTGTCATGCGCATACTCAGCCTTCGCATGCTGGAATTCAATCAATTGTACCGCTTACATTTGCAATCGGTAGGTTTCTTATGCACAACGACGGTCATGAAGTTTATATGACTGACACAAACCGAGGCATGATACAATATTTGTTATAGATACAAGTCGTAAAGATACAGTAGTTCGATACATCAACCAAGAATGACTCTCAGTGCCAAAATGACCAGACGGCGGAAGAGTCTAGAATACGGCTTTACAAGTCGAATTTGACAACCGGCCACCTTGTTCAAGATCGGAAACAGCTTCTTGCGACCCCTGTTTGATGTACTGGGTGATATACAACATCGGTGCAAGATGGCAGAGGGCAAACATAGCATTGACTCTCAGTAGTAGCAAGTATTAGGTAGAAACTGTTCAATCCAGTAACTAGTCAATAGGTTGGACAGGACGGAAATGAACAAGAGATCATTAGACTCCAATCGCATAGTCGAAGGAAATCAAGACAAGGGATCAAGAGCGACCAAATTTAGATCGACGCAGAATCAGTTAGCAGAGCAAAGATGCATGCAAGACCAAGTTGGATCCAAGGCACCCGCGCTGGCTGAAGCAGAACCCCGGCTCAGATCTAAGATCGTCTGTAACCCCCAGCAGATTCTGGATGATCACGGCCATTGCGTGGATGGGTGTAGTCTCTAGAATTTCCACGAAATGAAGGAGGCAAAGAAGGAGGTCCAGAACTCGGGCCAGGACCAGCACCACCATAACCATTTGCAGGATATTCGTATGCAGCAGAACGGGGACTCTCAGAGCGGCGCCTGTGTTCAACTTAGTGTTAAGCCTCATCTTATCTCAGATTGCATACTTACCTGAATCTTGTCTGGTTTTCGGGCGGCCGATGGAAATCAGGATAACGCTGTGGAGATGGAGGTCGGCCACGATAGTCAACATAGTCCCTAGACTAGATTTAGCTTCCCGTGAGAGCGGCCGCGTAGCCAGCAACTTGCCTCGGAGGCAGCCTATCAAAGTCATCCCGGCCACGAGGTGGAGAGCGAGTCCTGGGTGGCGGAGGCGGCGGAAGGTAGTTTCCATAACGATCACCTCTTCGGTTGTCATACCTGTCATAGGGTGCTGACGGAAGCGGATGCGGGGCACCACTATAACCACCACGATAGCTAGAGTCATGAGCAGGAAAGCGACCTCTATACTCTTGCGGCGGCGGCTGCTGCTGCAGGGGGTACCTGTCTCTGTCCAAAGGCGGAGGACCACGTCTGTAGTCATCAAAATCTCGAGGACGAGGCAATGGAGGACCATAATCCCTATAATCTCTAAGTGGAGAAACCCTTCTGGGAGGAGGAGGGTAGTCATAACGCGAGTCCCTGGTTGTGGGTAACGAGAAGGTGCCATAAAAGTCGAAGTACTAGTTTGAAAAGCTAATGTTTGTATCATGGCACACATTCTGATGTGCAGCGGTCTGAGTTATAACCAAGCAGTTTGGGAGCTTGCATTTTGACACAAAAGAGAATGATTTAAAGGAGATTTGTCGAAAAATGATTTGCGCTTGGCAGATAATATAAATGTGAGGCTTTGTAGGATGAGAGAAAACAATTCAGAGCTGCAGAGGAGCTGCTGAACTGTTTCTTCACACATTTTGTGCGGAAACATTGCCTTTTTGACAAGGCAACATTTAGTGGCCAGACCGGTTCAAACTCCTGCCCGACTGCATTATGC
>Ga0153943_1000563_pt1 | contig 11252 bp, 10 predicted proteins | sample TSNJ027MetaG_FD_104721 | JGI IMG/M metagenome (GOLD analysis project Ga0153943, IMG submission 104721) | Attine ant fungus gardens microbial communities from New Jersey, USA - TSNJ027 MetaG | ecosystem: Host-associated > Fungi > Mycelium > Unclassified | place: USA: New Jersey, Brendan T. Byrne...
GCGTCCCCAACGCTCTACTTCAAAGAAGAAATAACGAAGATATCTCAGTAACAGTAATAGGGATTGTGAGTTCTGGGGACAGTATGCCCTTGGCGCAGCTAGGGGAGTGATGCGGCTTGTGGATGACACCGTTGACAACGGTGTGGTCTGCGTTGGGCGGTTGGGGATGGCGACCAGTTGTGCAGGTGAATCCCAGGGCCGCGCCGCCGTCTGACTGGTTTGTGCACAGCACTGCACACACCACCTTGGGTGTGACTGGTGGGACAGGGGGGTGGGAAGTTTTTTGAAAAAAGTTGCGCGGAATCGGGGAATCAGCGCTTGGACCGCTGACGGATACGAGTGGTGAGCTCCTTGACGTGATCGAACACCTCACGCCGCTCGGCCATCTCGGACAAGATCTTTCGCTGGGCGTACATGACCGTGGTGTGGTCGCGGCCGAATGCCTGGCCGATCTTGGGCAGCGACAGGTCGGTGAGTTCGCGGCACAGGTACATCGCAATTTGTCGCGATTGAGCCAGCGCCCGCGTCTTGCCCGGGCCGCGCAGCTCTTCGACCGTGGTGTCGAAGTATTCGGCGGTGGCGGCCATGATGGTCGCGGCGCTGATCTGCATGGTGCTGGCGTCGGCAATCAGGTCGCGCAACACGATTTCGGCCAGCGCCTTGTCGATCGGGGTTTTGTTCAGCGACGCGAACGCGGTCACTCGGATGAGCGCGCCTTCGAGTTCGCGGATGTTGCGTTCGATGCTGCTGGCGATGAGTTCCAGCACATCGTCGGGCACCGCCAGGCGCTCCATCTGTGCTTTCTTGCGCAGAATGGCGATGCGGGTTTCCAGCTCCGGTGGCTGCACATCGGTGATCAGCCCCCATTCGAACCGGGTCCGGAGCCGGTCTTCCAGGGTGGCCAGTTGCTTGGGTGGTCGGTCGGAGGAGATGACGATCTGCTTGTTGGCGTTGTGCAGAGTATTGAAAGTGTGGAAGAACTCTTCCTGGATACCTTCTTTGCCCTCGATGAATTGGATGTCGTCGACCAGCAGCACGTCGACATCGCGGTAGCTGCGCTTGAAGGCGACCTTGCGATCGTCCCGCAGCGAGTTGATGAAGTCGTTGGTGAACTCTTCGGTGGAGACGTACTTGACCCGCATACCGGGAAACAGCCGTTGCGCGTAGTTGCCGGCCGCGTGTAAGAGGTGCGTCTTACCGAGGCCGGATTCGCCCCAGATGAACAGGGGGTTGTAGGCCCGGGCGGGTGCCTCGGCAATCGCGAGGGCAGCGGCGTGTGCGAACCGGTTCGAGGCGCCGATGACGAAGGTGTCAAAGGTGTAGCGCCGGTTCAGGCTGGTGCCGCCGGAGGCTTCCGGGTCAGCGGTCTGTGGTCGCTCGGTGAAGTAGGTCGGCCAGTTTTGATGCGCGCTGGCGAGGGCTTCGCGGTCTTCGTCAACCTCGTCGACATCGGCCAACGACTCGTCGGGCACCAGGCCGTCATCGGATTCGTCACCGGACAGGGCGGCGATACGGACGCCGAGCTCGATCTGTTGGCCGAGCCGCCGGCTCAGCGCCTCGGTGATCTGGGTACGCAGGTGTCGTTCGATTTCGTTCTGGACGAAGCTGCTGGGCACCGACAGCAGGGCGAACCCTTCGACGATCGTCAGCGGTTGTACAAGGTTCAGCCAGGCTCGTTGCTGCGGTGTCAGGGCAGGGACGTACGGTTCGCCGTTGGTTACGGGAGCGTCTGTGGCGATCTCGCCGTTGAGTTCGGAGACGACCGCATTCCAGACCGCCGCGAAACTTGATCCGGGGTCATCGGTCAACGACGGTCCCCTTGCTATGACGTCGAAGTACAGCGTTTAGCCGCGACCACGAACTGTCCACATGGTTATCCACAAGTGTGGACAGGACGACCGCCACCAAGCCGCTAGTCACGGCTGACGGCACGCGGGATCGGCGCTCGAGACAGCCAGCATAGGTCACTTGGCCAGGAAGCCGATCCGCCATCCTCGCTTCGTTGTCGGGCGCCGTTCCAGTCTGAAACGGCATTGGCCGAAGCTAACAAGTTTTCCGTCCGCGCGCCAACCGTTCTGCAACATTGGGGCACGGTTTCATAGAATTGCTCGCCGGCCGCGGTGGCGGGTGTGGCATGAGTGAAATATCGCCGTGCAGTCAGGCGCCGGGACGGCCAGGTTTGACCCGGCGAACGCTGCTGCGTACCCTCGTCTAGTCGCCCGAAAGTCGGCGATACGGCTGCGATCCGCGCAATATGCAACGGGGCCCGCGCCGGTTACCAGCGAGACACAGAGCCTGCCAAGGCTTGGTGAGTGCAATCGTGTTCCACCGGCATCGGTACCCGGCCGGAACACGATGCCAGATTCAACGAGGAGAGAGTCGTGGCAAAGGGCAAGCGGACCTTCCAGCCGAATAACCGGCGCCGAGCCCGCGTGCACGGCTTCCGGCTGCGGATGCGCACCCGGGCAGGGCGGGCGATCGTTTCAAACCGGCGGCGTAAGGGCCGCCGTTCGCTGACTGCCTGATTCGAATCTCGGTGTCACAGCGGTGCTTTCCGCGCGGAACCGCATGACGCGGTCGGCCGATTTCGGTGGCACGGTAAAGCACGGAACTCGTGCCGTGCAGCCAGACCTCGTCATCTATTCGCGGCGCGGAAACGAGAACGACGCCGAAGCGCCGAAGGTCGGACTGATCATTTCGCGATCAGTGGGCTCGGCCGTGCAGCGGCATCAATTGGCTCGGCGGTTACGCCATGTCGCTCGCGGAGTGCTCGACGGGCTGGACCGCTCCGAGCACGTCGTGATCCGCGCGCTGCCGAGCAGTCGTGGCATCGGATCTGCTCGGTTGGAAGAAGAACTGCGGGCCGGCTTACGGCGGATCGAGGCGACGGGATCTGGCCGGTGAATGACATAACGTCAAATTTGGGGCAGTGGCTACACAGCGCCGAGACCGCGGTTGTCCGCGGGTTGATTTTCCTGATTCAGCTGTACCGGCACATGGTGTCGCCGCTACGGCTACCGACGTGCCGGTTCACCCCAACGTGTAGTCAGTACGCCGTGGAGGCGCTGGCCGAGTACGGGTTGGTGCGTGGGACTGGGCTGGCAGCCGTCAGGCTGGCCAAGTGCGGTCCGTGGCATCGGGGAGGATGGGACCCGATACCGGAGCGCCGGGCAGTCCGGGTGGAAATCTGGGGCACCCCAGCGACGCTAGGGGAGAGTGATTGAAGTTGTTTGATCCGTTCAGCCTGGACTACTTCTACTACCCGGTTTCGGCGATCATGTGGCTCTGGTACAAGGCCTTCGGCTTTCTGCTTGGCCCGTCGAACTTCTTCGCGTGGACGCTGTCGGTGATGTTCCTGGTGTTCTCGCTACGGGCGATTTTGTACAAGCCGTTCGTCCGGCAGATCCGCACCACCCGCCAGATGCAAGAGTTGCAACCGCAGATCAAGGCGCTGCAGAAGAAGTACGGCAAGGATCGTCAGCGGATGGCGCTGGAGATGCAGAAGCTGCAGCGCGAACACGGGTTCAATCCGATACTCGGCTGCTTGCCGATGCTGGCGCAGATCCCGGTGTTCCTGGGGCTGTACCACGTGCTGCGGTGCTTCAACCGGACCACCACCGGTATCGGACAGCTGGGGCTCTCTCCGGAGCGCAACCGCGAGCTGGGTAATTATGTCTTCAGCGCCGCGGATGTCGGACACTTCCTGGACGCCAACCTGTTTGGCGCACCCCTGGGTGCCTCCATGACACAACGGGGCGCCAGCCTCGCGGCCTTCACCGAATTCAGTCGGCCCGCCGTCATCGCGGTCGGCCTGCCGGTGATGATCCTGGCCGGCATCGCCACCTACTTCAACAGCCGGGCGTCGATCGCGCGGCAAAGCCCCGAAGCCGCGGCCAACCCGCAGACGGCGATGATGAACAAGCTCGCGCTGTACGTCTTCCCGCTCGGCGTGGTGGTCGGCGGACCGTTCTTGCCGTTGGCGATCATCTTCTACTGGTTCTCGAACAACATCTGGACCTTCGGCCAGCAGCACGTCGTCTTCGGGATGATCGAAAAAGAGGACGAGGCGAAAAAGCGCGAAGCGTTGGAACGTCGGGCGGCGAACGCGCCGGCGCCCGGCGCCAAACCCAAGCGGCCGGCGAGGAGCGCAGCGGCAGACGGCAACGGATCGCCGGCGCCTGCGGGCGGTGCCCATGGTGAATCTGCAGCCGCGGAACCGTCGGAGGCCGGCACGAGCAAGGGCGACCAGGTGGCGCGCAACAGCAATCCGGCCGGCCGCACCCCACGCCCGGGCGCAAAGCCGAAGAAGCGCAGACGCTGACCGAGGATCGGGCCGACCCAAGGCGACGGTCCATGGTGGACGTGGGGGATGAGCTCGGTACCGGGACCGGGCAGCAGACTTAGCCGGGCGCAGGTCCGGACGACGGGAAGGAAACAGACAGGGATGACGGACACCGACACAAACGGACACGACATCGACGAAGCTCCGGCGGAAGACGAAGCTCCGGCGGAAGAGATTCCGGAAGAGGCGTCGGAGGACACGGCGGCGGACGATGGTGACACCGATACCGAGCCCGATACGGAGGAGCGGTTGGTCGCCGAGGGAGAGATTGCGGGCGACTACCTGGAAGAGCTGCTGGACCTCCTGGACTTCGATGGCGACATCGATTTGGACGTCGAGGGCACTCGCGCGGTGGTCAGCATCGACGGCAGCGACGACTTGAACAAGTTGGTGGGCCGCAAGGGCGAGGTGCTCGACGCCTTGCAGGAACTGACCCGCCTGGCGGTGCATCAGAAGACGGGCGTGCGCAGCAGACTGATGCTCGATATCGCAAGTTGGCGCCGCCGCCGCCGGGACGAGTTGGCGGCGTTGGGCGACAAGGTTGCCAGGAGAGTACTGGAAAGTGGCGAGCGCGAAGAACTCGCTCCGATGACGCCATTTGAGCGCAAGATCGTTCACGATGCGGTCGCGGCGGTTCAAGGAGTCCGGAGCGAGAGCGAGGGCGTGGAGCCGTCGCGTCGGGTCGTCGTACTGGTCGACTGAACCAGAAACAGAGTTACACAGCTGTAGTTCGCGTGGGTCCGGCGAGTACGGACGGGAGGGATGTTTCACGTGAAACATGTCGCTCCGAACAAGCGAACGCAGCCGCAGGTGCCGTCACCGCCCGAAGCAGCGAGAGCCGTTTTCGGGCCTCGTGTCGATCTCGCCCATCGCTACGCCGAATTGCTGGCCGACACCGGCGTCGAGTGGGGGCTCCTGGGCCCGCACGAAATCGACCGAATCTGGGAACGGCACCTCCTGAATTGCGGTGTGGTCGCCGAGTTGTTGAAGCCCGGCGAGCGGGTGGCCGATATCGGTAGCGGGGCCGGCTTACCGGGATTGCCGCTGGCGATCGCCCAGCCCGAACTGCGCATCGTTCTGATCGAGTCGCTGCTCCGCCGAACCGAGTTTCTGCGCATGGCCGTCACCGAGCTCGGGTTGGATGCCGAAGTGTTCCGGGGCCGCGCCGAGGAACCGGCCATCCGCGAGAGCGCCGGCGGATGCGATGCCGTCGTGTCGCGGGCCGTGGCCCCACTGGACAAGGTGACACGGTGGAGCTTGCCGCTGCTGCGCCCAGGCGGTCGGATGCTCGCGATCAAGGGCGAGCGGGCACGGGACGAAGTGCGCGAGTACCGGCGTGTGATGACCGCGTTGGGCGCCGCGGATGCCAGGGTGGTGGAATGTGGCGTCAACTATTTGTCTCCGCCGACAACCGTCGTGGTGGCACGGCGCGGCAGGCCGGCTCCGGGCCGGGGTGTGCCGCGCCGGCGGTCGAAGAGGGAGAGCCTATGAGTGCGCCGCACGACCCGTTCGGTTCCGATCACGGAGCCCACTCCGCTACGCATGTTTCACGTGAAACATCGGAATTCGACACTCCGATCGGAGCCGCTGCCGAACGCGCCATGCAGGTACTGCACACCGCCTACCAACCGCTGCGCCGTCCGCGTCATCGCCGACTGTTCACGATCGCCAATCAGAAGGGCGGCGTCGGCAAAACCACAACCGCCGTGAACCTGGCCGCAGCGCTCGCCATCCAAGGCCTCAAAACGCTCGTCATCGATCTGGATCCTCAGGGCAATGCGAGTACAGCGCTGGGCATCACCGACCGTCATTCCGGCACGCCGTCGTCGTACGAGGTGCTTCTCGGCGAGATATCTTTACAGACCGCGCTGCGGCGCAGCCCGCACAGCGAGCGCCTGTTCTGTGTGCCATCGACGATCGACCTGGCCGGCGCCGAGATTGAATTGGTCAGCATGGTGGCGCGCGAGAATCGACTGCGCACCGCGCTGGCCGAACTCGATGACCCCTCCCATTCAGACTTCGACTACGTCTTCATCGACTGCCCGCCGTCCCTGGGCCTGCTGACCATCAACGCGTTGGTCGCCGCTCCCGAGGTACTGATCCCGATCCAGTGCGAGTACTACGCGCTGGAGGGAGTGTCCCAGTTGATGAACAACATCGAGATGGTCAAGGTCCATCTGAATCCCGGCCTGAACGTCAGCACGGTCATCCTCACCATGTACGACGGCCGGACCAAGCTCGCCGATCAGGTGGCCGACGAAGTCCGCCGCTACTTCGGGGCGAAGGTATTGCGCACCGTGATCCCGCGCAGCGTGAAGGTCTCGGAGGCGCCGGGTTACAGCATGACGATCATCGATTACGATCCCGGTTCGCGCGGTGCGATGAGTTACCTCGACGCCAGCCGCGAGCTCGCCGAGCGTGACGGACCATCACCTAAAGAGGGGGGCAGGCATGACCCAGGCGCACCGTAGGAAGGGCGGACTCGGGCGAGGCCTGGCTTCGCTGATCCCCACCGGACCGGCGGATCCCAATGATGACTCGACCCGGTTCGGGCCGCGGATGGGCGATGCAGCGGCCAACGTAGTGCTGGGGGGTCCACAGGCTGGGGGCTCAGCGGGTTCAACCGATATCGGTGCGGTGTACCGGGAGATCGACCCAGCCCTCATCGAGCCGAACCCGCGCCAGCCCCGGCAGGTGTTCGACGACGAGGCGCTGGCCGAGCTGGTGCACTCGATCCGCGAGTTCGGTCTCATGCAGCCGATCGTGGTCCGCGCAGTCGACGGAGCCCAGCGATCCGGCGGCCAGCGTTATCAGCTCGTGATGGGGGAGCGACGATGGCGTGCGGCCCAGGCGGCCGGCATGACCGCCATCCCCGCGATCGTGCGCGAGACCGCCGAGGACAACCTGCTGCGCGATGCACTGCTGGAGAACATCCACCGGGTGCAGTTGAACCCGCTGGAAGAGGCGGCAGCCTATCAGCAACTGCTCGACGAGTTCGGCGTCACCCACGACGAACTGGCCGCCCGCATCGGCCGGTCCCGTCCATTGATCACCAACATGATCCGATTGCTGCGGTTGCCGATTCCTGTTCAGCGTCGGGTCGCAGCAGGAGTGCTGTCGGCCGGCCACGCCCGGGCGCTGCTGTCCCTCGAGGGCGGTCCGGACGCGCAAGAAAACCTGGCGGCACGGATCATCGCCGAGGGGCTGTCGGTGCGGGCAACCGAGGAGGCGGTCACCCTCGCCAATCGCAGCGATACCAACCAGCCAGCGCCGCCGCGGCGCAAGCCGATCCAGATGCCCGGCCTTCAGGACGTAGCCGAGCAGCTCTCCAGCACCTTCGATACCCGGGTCACGGTCAGCGTGGGCAAACGCAAAGGCAAGATCGTGATCGAGTTTGGTTCGGTGGACGATTTGCAGCGCATCGTCGGCCTGATGAACTCGTCGGACAGCTGACCACAGACACCAACTGATTACGTCACTGTGACAATCCGGCCAACCAACCTGCCCCAACATGCCGCAGTCAACTGAATCGGGCTGTGCACCAGTTCATTTCAACGCTGACGCGGAATCGGCCAGGCGCGGGGTAGCTGGTTGGCCCGGTCGGCAGGGGCAGAGGCGTTTCTGGGCCTCGATTCGGGGTCGCGTGGGTATCGCCGTCGGCCGTACCCGGAGGGTACGCTCAGCTGCGGGGTGGCGGCACCACCCGGTCGCGGGGAAGTTGGAAATCGGCGGCGCCCTGCGACGATGCGGGCCAATATGGCCCGAGGAGAAGCGGGGTCATCAATGACAGCGCTCCACGGAGGCCCAGGAGTTTAGTGTCTGCTCGAATCACACCGCTACGACTCGAAGCCTTCGACCAGCTTCCCAAACACGCCCGCCGCTGCACCTTCTGGGAAGTCGACCCCGCGACCCTTGGTAACGAAGACCACCTGGCCGACCCGGAATTCGAAAAAGAAGCGTGGCTGTCGATGGTCATGCTGGAGTGGGGATCGTGCGGTCAGGTGGCAATGGCGGCTCCGGCGGAGGCCGGCCAGGGCGAGGCCTCCTGCCTGGGCTATGCCTTCTACGCTCCGCCCCGGGCGGTGCCCCGGGCACACCGGTTTCCCACCGCACCGGTGTCGGCTGACGCCGTACTGCTCACCTCGATGCGAGTGGAGCCCGGCCCAGCCGCCGACGAGCTGCCGTACAGCCTGGTGGCGCGGGTGGTCGATGAACTGGTCCGCCGGGGCGTCCGGGCGCTGGAGGCGTTCGGTCGCACCGAAAACGTCGCGGAGCTGCTCAACCCGCAGACCGTCGATCCCGATCTCCGACCGGTGCTCGAGGCGCTGGGTGACTGTTCGGTCGAGCACTGCGTGATCGAGGCCGACTTCCTTCGGGATGTGGGATTCGTCGTGGTGGCCCATCATCGGTATTTCCCGCGCTTGCGACTCGAGCTGGACAAGGGTCTTGGCTGGAAGGCGGAGGTCGAAGCGGCGTTAGAACGGCTGCTGGAGACCTCGTCGCTGCAGCAACCGGTCGCAGCGGGGTCCGCGCCTATGAACCGCTGAGCCGGCTGGCCTGCTCCACCGACAACTCGTGAGCAAGTAGCTCGGCAAAGGTGAACGTTCCGGTGGGCCGGTCGTTCTTGCCGAGCAGATACAGCCGTTTGACCGCCGCCAGTATCCCCTCAGCGATCGCATCGCGGGTCTGCGTGGTGATCAGCAGCGCTCGATCGCGCGGGTTGGTGATATAGCCGATGTCGACCTGAACGGTAGGCATCCGGGTCAGCCGCAGCAGGTCCCAGGTCCGACCATGGACCCGGCAGTCGCGTAAACCGGTGCGCGCGACCACTTCTCGTTGAATGAAGTCAGCCAGGTTACGGCCAATGGTGGAGACCGAACCGTGCGCATTGCCGAAGTGGAACGAGGCCACGCCGTTGGCCGACGGGCTGGCCTGGGTTGCGCAGCGCAGGCTGATCATCAGGTCGGCACCGACGGCATTAGCCGTCGCGGCACGCTCGTCGTCCGATGGGCTACGGTTGGTGGGCCGCGACAGGAAGGTTTCCATACCGATGGCGGTCATCCGGCCTTCAAGACGACTTGCCAAGTCCCACAATACGTCTGCTTCGCTGATGGGTCCGGCGGCCCCGTGCGTGATCAGCCCGTGGTCGGCACCGCCGCGACCGGGATCGATGATGATTCGCTTGCCCGACAGCTTCGGCCCGGATCGACGGACCAGTTCCTCTTCACGGATGGCGTGCAGCGAGCCGCCGGTCACTCGCGAACTGAGAAAGTACAAGGAGCGCAACGTTTCCGGGCCGCAAATACCGTCGGCGTAGAGCCCGGACTCGCGCTGGTACGACATCAACCCGTTGTGGGTCTGCAGGCCGAAGTATCCGTCGACGAGCCCGGTGTAAAAGCCGAGATCCTGCAGCCTGGCTTGCAGGGTGGCGACGTCGTCACCGTACATCGGCGCACCGAACTGATGGTTCAGCGTGCGGGCGCCGAGCCGGTAGGACGCCTCTTTCAGCGCCCGGTAGGTGGCTTCGCCAACGACGCCGTCCACCAACAGGCCTCGATGCTGCTGGAACGCCCGCACCGCGTGGTCAAGCTCTTCGTCGAAGACGTCGAGTGCCACATGCTTTCCGGTGGTGAGGTTCTCGTCTGGGCCCTCGAGATGGCCCAGCGCGGTCAGCGAAGCTCGAATTTCGGTGACCGCTGCGCTGCGGTCACCACAGCGCAGCGCTTCGCCGGCGCCGCGGTGCGGATGCGACATTCAAGGCCTCCGGTGAGCTGGTGACAGCCCTGCCGTTCGTTGACAGGCTTGGCGGTATTGTCGCAGACGCTCGTCGATTTCGGGAAAACGCCAGGCAAATCGCGGCGATCTGTAGCGAACTAACCGACGTTGGGAACGGCGTCGGAAAGTTCGCGCAACAGCGCCGCCTTACCTTTGGCGCCAACGATCCGCTTGACCGGCTCGCCGTCCTTGAACAAGATCAACGTCGGGATCGAGACCACCTGAAAATTGCGGGCGGTCTCGGGGTTTGCGTCAACATCGAGTTTGGCGACGGTGAGCTGCCCGGCAGTTTCGGCGGCGATCTCCGCCAGCACCGGTGCCACCATCTTGCATGGTCCGCACCAGGTAGCCCAAAAGTCAACCAGCACAGGGGTATTGCTGGCCAACACATCGTTTTGGAAAGATGCGTCAGAGACGTCCACAGGTGTGCCGGCGGAATCGGTGTTCGTCATCGCGGTGCTCCAATCAAAGTGTCGCTGCCGCCGGGGTTTCGGCGGATTTGGTCCGTGCGGATGCTGGTGCTTCCGCTTGCTCGGTCAGCCAGCGCTCGGCATCAATCGCTGCGCTGCAACCCGTGCCGGCGGCGGTGACCGCCTGCCGGTAGGTGTGATCAACCAAGTCGCCGGCCGCAAATACCCCGTCGAGCGAAGTGTGCGTGGTGTTGCCCTGCACCAGCACGTAGCCTTCCGGATCCAGGTCCACAGCACCGCGCACCAATTCAGACCGCGGATCGTGGCCGATTGCGACGAATACCCCGGTCACGGCCAGCGTGGATTCTTTGCCGGTGCCAGTATCCCGTAGCCGCAAGCCGGTGACGGTGGTGTCGCCCTCGACGCCGACCACGACGCTGTTGGTGATGAACCGGATCTTGTCGTTGTCGCGGGCCCGGTCGAGCATGATCCTGGAGGCCCGAAACTCGTCGCGGCGATGAACGACGGTGACGCTGCGGGCGAATTTCGTCAGGAAGGTGGCCTCCTCCATCGCCGAGTCCCCGCCGCCGATCACGGCGATGTCCTGATCGCGGAAGAAAAAGCCGTCGCAGGTGGCGCAAGAGCTCACTCCGCGGCCCAGCAGCTCCTGCTCGCCCGGCACGTGCAGATAGCGCGCCGCGGCGCCCATCGCCAGGATCACGGCC
>Ga0153943_1000566_pt1 | contig 11220 bp, 10 predicted proteins | sample TSNJ027MetaG_FD_104721 | JGI IMG/M metagenome (GOLD analysis project Ga0153943, IMG submission 104721) | Attine ant fungus gardens microbial communities from New Jersey, USA - TSNJ027 MetaG | ecosystem: Host-associated > Fungi > Mycelium > Unclassified | place: USA: New Jersey, Brendan T. Byrne...
GAAAAGCTAACAGCCATCCTGAGCGCCGTCCGTAACCCCGTGATGCTGATCCGTATCAAGCCCGCCGACATGTCGCGGGTAGTGAAGCGAAAAGGCCAGGAGAGCTTCAACTTCGGTGAGCTGTTCGCCTTCACCAAGGTCTGCTCGCACCTGGGTTGTCCCTCATCGCTTTACGAGCAGCAGTCCTATCGCATCCTGTGCCCATGCCACCAGTCGCAGTTCGACGCATTGCATTACGCCAAGCCGATTTTCGGGCCGGCTGCGCGCGCGTTGGCACAGCTGCCCCTCACCATTGACGCCGACGGGTACCTCGTCGCCAACGGCGACTTCATCGAGCCTGTCGGACCGGCATTTTGGGAGCGCACAACATCATGAGTCCAAAACTGAGTCCGCCCAAACCGCCCCAGATCGGTGACGTCCTCGCACGCCAGGCCGAGGATATCGACACCCGCTATCACCCCTCGGCTGCGGTGCGCCGCCAACTCAACAAGGTGTTCCCGACGCACTGGTCGTTCCTGCTCGGTGAGATCGCCATGTACAGCTTCATCATCCTGCTGTTGACCGGCGTCTACCTGACCTTGTTCTTCGACCCCTCCATGAACGACGTCACCTACAACGGTGTCTATCAGCCGCTGCGCGGTGTGGAGATGTCGAAGGCCTACGCGTCAACACTCGACATCAGCTTCGAGGTGCGCGGCGGCCTCTTCGTTCGCCAGGTCCACCACTGGGCCGCGCTGATGTTCTCCGCGGCGATCATGGTGCACTTGGCCCGAATCTTCTTCACCGGCGCGTTCCGGCGGCCACGAGAAGCCAACTGGGTCATCGGTTCGCTGCTGCTGATCCTGTCCATGTTCGAGGGCTACTTCGGCTACTCGCTGCCCGACGACCTGTTGTCAGGCATCGGGTTGCGGGCCGCGCTGTCGTCAATCACCTTGGGAATGCCGGTGATCGGCAGTTGGCTGCACTGGGCACTGTTCGGCGGTGACTTCCCCTGCGGCGGCGTGGGAAACGACTGCACCGCGGCGGGCTACATCATCCCGCGGTTGTATGGCCTGCACATCCTGCTGCTACCCGGAATCATCCTGGCGCTGATCGGCGCACACCTGGCGTTCGTGTGGTTCCAGAAGCACACCCAGTTCCCCGGCCCCGGCCGCACCGAACAGAACGTCGTCGGCGTACGGGTGATGCCGATATTCGCCGTCAAGTCCGGCGCCTTCTTCGCGCTGACCACCGGGATTCTCGGTCTGATGGGCGGACTGCTGCAGATCAACCCGATCTGGAACCTGGGTCCCTACAAGCCATCTCAAGTCTCAGCGGGCAGCCAGCCGGACTTCTACATGATGTGGACCGAAGGCCTGGCCCGTATTTGGCCGGCGTGGGAGTTCTACATCGGCCACCACACCATCCCCGCGGTGGTCTGGGTCGCGTTGATCATGGGCCTGGTTTTCGCGCTGCTGATTATCTACCCGTTCCTGGAGAAGCGATTTTCCGGCGACTACGCCCACCACAACCTGCTGCAGCGCCCCCGGGATGTGCCGGTACGCACCGCGATCGGGGCCATGGCGATCGCCTTCTACATGGTGCTCACCCTCAGCGCGATGAACGACGTCATCGCCTGGAAATTCCACATCTCGCTCAACGCCACCACCTGGATCGGGCGCATCGGCATGATCGTGCTGCCACCGTTCGTCTACTTCATCACCTACCGATGGGCCATCGGCCTGCAACGCAGCGACCGCGCCATCCTCGAGCACGGCATCGAAACCGGCATCATCAAACGCCTGCCACACGGCGCCTACATCGAACTACACCAGCCACTGGGCCCCGTCGACGACCACGGCCACCCATTGCCGCTGGAATACCAAGGCGCCGCCGTGCCCACCAAGATGAACCAACTCGGCTCCGGCGGCTCCCCCGGCTCAGGCAGCTTCCTGTTCGCCGACCCCGTCTCCGAAGATGCCGCGCTCTCCGAGGCCCACCACGCCGCCGAACAACGCGCCCTCACCGCACTGCGGGAGCACCAGGACGGCAGCAACGGCTCATCGAACGGCCACCACTAGCAGCGAACCGCTTGGACGGTTATGCGGCGAGCGTGCGGCGTAGCTGGCGCACCTGTTGCCACGGCACCAACGGCATGATCAGCGTGACGAAGCCGGCGATCCCGTAGCTGGTCCACGAGAAGGCATCGTGGCCGATGGCCATCAGGTAGGTGGCCACCGCGACCGCGAGCAGCGCTACCCCCATGGTGATCATCAAAACGGCGGTGCCGCGCAGCCAGACGCGGTCCACTGCCGCGTCCGACAAGGCTGGCCGTAGCGTGGTCAACCGCTCGGTACGGCCCTGCCCCGTGATCGTCGGCGCAGGCGTGTGCTCGGCCCTGATGGGCTGCCCACTCGTTGTGCGTGCTGTCGCCCTCGCCGATCGCGTGAGCGGCCCGTCCCGCGTGGTGCGACGGGCGCGCAGCAGCATCGGAATCGACGCCAAGATGATCAGCGCGGAGATGACGATGATCGCGTAGAGCACCGACGAGGTGTGCGGGTTTCCTTTCGGGTCGTGGAAGCCCCGGCCGAGGTCCGTGAGCGCGACGATGGCAGCCACGCTCATCCCCACCAACGCCAGCCAGACGGCGGCGCACGAGCCAACCAGTATGCGATCGGCGGTAACGGGCTCGATCTTGCCCCGCGCGCCCCAGACTTGGGAGTACCGGTCGACCATCAGCAGTTCGTCTGCGGCTGGTTGTTTTCGTTCGACGACAAAACCTTGCCGTCACTAGTGGTGATCGAGCAGTTGAGCCTGCTCAACCGCAGCAAGCTGGACGCCTCGACCGAACCGACATCGGACTGCGAGATCGGTGTCAGCGTGAGGGTCCACGGGATGTACACGTTGTTCAGGATCCGTCGCATTCCAGAGGCGTCGATATAGGTGATCGTGATCTGGTCAAACGGCGCCTTGGTGCCGGTCACCGAGTAGGTGACCTGCCGGGGTGCTGCGGGAGGGGCGCCCGCGGGCGGCGGCGCCGCGGCGGGGGGCGCCGGCGCAGGGGCCGGCGCCGGAGCAGGCGGAGGCGGCGGTGCCGCGGTCGGCGGCGGAGGCGGCGGTGGCGGAGCCTCGCTGGTCGGCGGCGGCGGTGGTGGCAGGACGCTGGTCGTCGGCGGCGGAGGCGGCGCGGGTGGCGGTGTGGTGACGATGATCTCGTCCTGCATCGGCGGCGTCGATGTGGGCGCAGTGCTGGGCGTCGCCATCTGGTTGGTACCGGTGCGAGCGAACAGCAGCGACACCGACACCACCAGGGCGATCGCCGCGGCAATCGCGGCAATGCCGACGATCCACGGCCAACGTGGCGCGGTGGCTTCTTCGTCGGCTGGCTCGTCGTACCTGTCGTAGTCGTAGAGGTCCAGGTCGGCGGGGACATATGGGCCGCTGGTGACGTGTTCGGACTCCGGAGCTGAGTAAGCCCGGGAATAGATATCGGTCTGGGCTGTCTCGCCGTCCTTTTCGGTCCCGTCCCCCGTCGACTCCTCGCCGAATTCGCTGCCGCCCTTTTCGAATTTGGTGTCGCCTTCGCTGGGCTCGACTCCGGGTTCCAGTTCTTCGGACTCCGGTCCTGGTGGATTGGGCCCGCTCATGTTTGCCTGTCCTGTCCGACTACTTCAGCGACGCGCGCAGCACCGGGGCTGTGTTGTTGAGCGCGCGCTCCGATGTTCCTCATTGTGCCTCGGAAACCCTACCCAACCGTTACCTGCGCGGCATTCTCGGCGAACGGGTCACGGATCAACTGATGCCCTGATTGTGACCTTTGCGGGTGCCGACTAGTGCTTCTCTGGACCGAGGTAGTACTCGAAGACCAACCCGGCCGCCGAGCTGAGGACAAACACCACCCCGGCGACGATCAACCACGGTAGCCACAACGCAATGCCGACCGCGGTTACCGAGCCGGACAGCGCGACCAGAATCGGCCACCAGCTATGCGGGCTGAAAAAACCCAGTTCGCCTGCGCCGTCGCTGATCTCAGCGCCCTCGTAATCCTCGGGGCGGGTGTCGAGCCGGCGTGCCACGAAGCGGAAGAACGTCGCCACGATCAGCGCCATTCCAGAGGTCAGCGCCAGCGCCGTAGTGCCGGCCCACTCGATGCCCCCGGTGGCGAACAAGCTGGTCAGCACGCCGTAAAGCACCGTGCAGAACACGAAGAACGCGGCCACGAATTCGTACAGCCTGGCTTCGATATGCATGGGGGCTTCCTAGTTACTCGCTTGGGGCGCACGCTCGCCGCGGCGGGTCTCGAACGGGTGAGTGGTGACCGCGACCGGCGACTGGGCGATCGCCTGCAAGGCCTGGGCATTCGTCTTACCGGCGATCCGCTGCTGCAGGTAGGCCTTGAAGTCGTTGGGCTGCACCACCCGGACCTCGAAGTTCATCATCGAGTGATAGGTGCCGCACATTTCGGCGCAGCGACCCACGAATGCCCCGGTCTGGTTGATGTCAGCGACCTGGAAGACGTTCACCGAATGGTTTTCATGCGGATAGGGCATCACGTCCCGCTTGAACAGGAACTCCGGCACCCAGAAAGCGTGGACGACGTCGGCGGAGGCAAGCTGGAACTCGATGCGCTTGCCCGCGGGCAGCACCAGTACCGGGATCTCGGTGCTGGTACCCACCGTCTCGACCTTGTCGTAGTTCAGATAGCTGCGGTCTTGCATGGTGATTCCATGGTCGGGACCGGGAATCTCCTCACCCTGCTTGTTCCGGGCTTCCGATTTGGAGACCACTGCCGCTTTGCGGGCCGGGTCGGCTCCGTCAAAATTGAGCGTGCCGTCCTTGAAATCGACCTTCTGGTAACCGAACTTCCAGTTCCACTGGAACGACGTGACGTCGACCACGACCTCCGGGTCGGACGCCAGGTGCAGCATCTTCTCCTGCACCACCACGGTGAAGTAAAACAGCACCGAGATGATCAGGAACGGCGTCACGGTCAGCACCAGCTCCAGCGGCATGTTGTAGCCGAACTGGCGGGGCAATTCGGTGTCGGTGGGTTTCCAGCGGTGAAAAGCGCTGGCCCAGAAGATCAGGCCCCAGACGATCGCGCCGACCACCAGGGATGCGATCACTGCGCCGACCCACAGCTGCCGGTTGTAGTCGGCCTCCGGGGTGATGCCCCTCGGCCAGCCCATGCCCAAGACCTCCGACCAACTGCATCCGCTCAGCGTGACCGCCAGCGTGCCGAGCAGGCCGGCCAAAACCAGCAGCCGAAGCCGGCGGGAGCCTGCGGAGCGGCTTCCCAACAAGCCCTGCGAACGGCCTGGTCCGCGAGGTGTCACCGTGGCTCCTCCTGAATCACAAGCTGGGACCGACAGCAAGCATGTCGAATACTACGCAGCGTAGACCACGCCAAGTAATCAAGCCGTGTCGGAGTCCCCGCGCCCGCCGCCCGACCGCCGGCCGGCCCGCAACCTGCGGCAGCGCCGACCTTGCCGCGTTGCGGCATACTGGGCGCGATGTGTGGACTGCTGGCCTTTGTGAGCGCTGCGGCCGGCGGCGATTCGTCGAGCGGTGCCCGTGATAAGGCCGACGCCGTCGCCCGCGCATCGCACCTGATGCGCCACCGTGGGCCCGACGAGCCGGGCACCTGGGCCGATCCCGCCGGGACCGTCGTGTTCGGCTTCAACCGACTGTCCATCATCGACATCGCGCATTCCCATCAACCGCTGCGCTGGGGGCCGCCGGAAAGCCCCGGGCGGTATGAGTTGGTATTCAACGGCGAGATTTACAACTATCTGGAGCTGCGGGCCGAGCTCGCCGAGCGGCACGGCGCCGTCTTCGCCACCGACGGCGACGGTGAGGCCATCGTCGCCGCCTATCACTACTGGGGCGCCGACGCCCTGACCCGGCTGCGGGGCATGTTCGCCTTCGCGCTGTGGGACAACGTCGTCGGCGAATTATTCTGCGCCCGTGACCCTTTCGGCATCAAACCGCTGTTCATGGCGACCGGAACCGGCGGCACCGCGGTAGCCAGCGAAAAGAAATGCCTGCTGGAACTGGCCGACGTGATCGGTTTCGACACCGCCATCGACTTGCGCGCTGTACAGCACTACACGGTGCTGCAGTATGTGCCCGAACCCGAGACCCTGCACCGCGGCGTGCGCCGGCTCGAGTCCGGCTGTTATGCGCGGATTCGTCCTGGTACAGCCGCGCCGGACAGCACTCGCTACTTCGTGCCGCGCTTCGCCGCGACACCGATTACCCGGGACACCGAGCAGGCTCGCTACGACGAGATCACCGTGGTGCTGGAGGACTCGGTGGCCAAGCACATGCGCGCCGACGTGACCGTCGGCGCCTTTCTGTCGGGTGGCATCGACTCGACGGCGATCGCGGCGCTGGCCATTCGGCACAACCCCCGGCTGATCACCTTCACCACCGGGTTCGAGCGTGAGGGATTCTCCGAGATCGATGTCGCGGTGGCATCGGCGGAAGCGATCGGTGCGCGGCACGTCGCCAAGGTGGTCGCTCCCGACGAGTTCGTCGCCGCCTTACCCGAGATCGTGTGGTATCTAGACGAGCCGGTGGCCGACCCTGCGCTGGTGCCACTCTTCTTCGTCGCCCGCGAGGCGCGAAAGCACGTCAAGGTGGTGCTCTCCGGGGAGGGCGCCGACGAGCTTTTCGGCGGGTACACCATCTACCGGGAGCCGTTGTCGCTCAAGCCTTTCGACTATCTGCCCGGGCCGCTGCGACGCTCGATGGGGACGTTGTCCAAACCCCTGCCGCACGGCATGCGCGGCAAAAGCCTGCTGCACCGCGGATCGCTGACGCTTCAGCAGCGCTACTACGGCAACGCCCGCAGCTTCTCCGACGCGCAGCTGCAGGACGTGTTGCCCGGGTTCCGGCCGGATTGGACGCATACCGACGTGACGGAACCGCTGTACGCCGAATCAGCGGACTGGGACCCGGTGGCCCGCATGCAACACATCGACCTGTTCACTTGGCTGCGCGGCGACATTCTGGTCAAGGCCGACAAGATGACGATGGCCAACTCGCTGGAACTGCGGGTCCCGTTTCTGGATCCCGAGGTGTTCGCGGTCGCCTCCCGATTGCCGGTGCAGGCCAAGATCACCCGCACCACCACGAAGTACGCGCTGCGGCGCGCGCTAGAACCCATCGTTCCGCCGCACGTCCTCAACCGACCGAAACTGGGCTTTCCGGTGCCTATCCGGCACTGGTTGCGTGCCGGCCAGCTGCTGGAGTGGGCGCATGAAATGGTGAACAATTCAGCAACCGACCATCTGATCGACCTGTCCGCCGTTCGCCGGATGTTAGACGAACATCGTTGCGGCACAACCGATCACAGTCGAAGGCTGTGGACGGTACTGATCTTTATGCTGTGGCACGCGATCTTCGTCGAGCAGACCGTGGTACCGCAGATCAGCGAGCCTAGCTACCCGGTGCAGCTCTAAGAAGCTCAGACCAGCGCGGCGGAAATCTCGCGCGCGGCGTCGTCGCCGTAGGCCCCGGCCAGTCGGGTCACCGCGTCGTCGCGGTCCCAGTTCCACTCCTGGGTGCCGGTCGACTCCAGCACCAGCACGGCCACCAGCGAGCCGAGCTGCGCAGAACGCTCCAGGCTCAGGCCGGTGCTCCGGCCGGTCAGGAAACCGGCCCGGAACGCGTCGCCGACGCCGGTGGGGTCGGTTTGGCTGGTCTCGGGCACCACGCCGACGTGGATGGTGGTGCCGTCCTGGTCGACGATGTCGACGCCCTTGGCGCCCAGCGTGGTCACCCGCAGGCCGACCCTTTCCAGCACGTCGGCTTCCGACCAGCCGGTCTTGGAGAGCAACAGCTCCCACTCGTAGTCGTTGGTGAACAGGTAGGCGGCGCCGTCGATGAGCTTGTTGATCTCTTCTCCGGAGAGGCGGGGCAGCTGCTGGGACGGGTCGGCGGCGAAAGGCAGGCCGAGGCTTCGACACTCTTCGGTGTGCACCACCATCGCGTCGGGATCGTTCGCCCCGATGATGACCAGATCCGGTTTACCCACCGACGACACGACATCGGCGAGCTTGATGTTGCGGGCCTCCGACATGGCGCCGGGATAGAACGACGCGATCTGAGCCATGTCGAGATCTGTGGTGCAGACGAAACGCGCGGTGTGCGCGGTGTCGGAGATCAGCACGTGGTCGCAGTTGACGCCGTGACCCTGCAGCCATTCGCGGTAGTCGGCGAAGTCGTCACCGGCCGCGCCGACCAGTGCCACGTCACCACCCAGCACACCGATGGCGAAGGCGATATTGCCGGCCACGCCACCACGATGGATCACCAGGTCGTCGACCAGAAAGCTCAGGGACACCTTCTGCAGATGCTCGGCCAATAGGTGCTCGGAAAATCGGCCGGGAAACCGCATCAGATTGTCGGTCGCGATCGAACCGGTCACCGCAATCGTCACGAAAAATCCACCCTTCGTTCGTAAGTTCGGCTAGCTAAGCTTACCCGCGGGTTGTGGCCGCCGCTGCGGCGCGGGACGAGGCCCGCTAGCCTCGGTGGGAGAAACCTCGCGGCGACTTAGGCCGTCCAGGGTCATCCAGCCCTGCTACCCGAGGAGAACCGCCTATGCCCGGTCCGTACTCGCCGGACCACCGTCTCGGCACCGACGGACCGCCGTTCACCGACCCCCATCCCAGCCAGCCCATCCCCGGCCAGCCGGCGTACGCCGTACCGCCGGTGCGCCAAGCGGCTGAAGCGGCGCCGCCGTCGGCCGCCTATCCAGGTCTGCTGCCACCGCCGGTGCGGTACCCGAAACGCCGCCGTCGACGGGTGATTCTGGCCGCAATGGCGGCATTGGTCCTGGTTGCCGCGTTGATCGCGGCGATTGTGCACGGCGTGCGCAGCGGCCCGACCACCTCGGCCGGCGTGATCTCCGACGCCACCGCCAAAACGGCGATCCAGGGCTATTTGGACGCTCTCGACCATCGCGACATCGAGACCATCGCGCGCAACGCGCTATGCGGCATCTACGACGCCGTGCGGGACCGGCGCTCCGATCAGGCTCTGGCCAGATTGAGCAGCGACGCGTTCCGCAAGCAGTTCTCCGAGGCCCAGGTGACCTCGATCGACAAGATCGTGTACTGGTCGAACTACCAGGCGCAGGTGTTGTTCAGCATGCGCGTCAAACCGGCCACCGGCAGCGCCCTGCACGAGCAAATACAGGGGATCGCGCAGTTACTTTCCCAGCACAACCGGGTGCTGGTGTGTTCCTACGTGCAGCGGACCGCCGGCACTTACTAGATACGCCGAAGCCTGAGCGTCAGTTGAACGAATCGCCGCAGGCGCACGAGCCGGTGGCGTTCGGGTTGTCGATGGTAAAGCCTTGCTTCTCGATGGTGTCGACGAAGTCGATGGAGGCGCCCTGTACGTAGGGCGCGCTCATCCGGTCGACAGTCAGCTTCACACCGCCGAAGTCCGCGGTCAGGTCACCGTCGAGCGAGCGGTCGTCGAAGAACAAGTTGTAACGCAGGCCCGCGCATCCCCCTGGCTGAACTGCGATACGCAGCGCCAGGTCGTCGCGTCCCTCCTGTTCCAGCAGCGACTTCGCCTTGGCTGCCGCGGCGTCGGTCAAGATCACGCCGTGGGTTGAGGTAGCTGACCCTGCGGCGGCTGACTCGTCCTGAACAGTCATTGCGTCTCCCTATAAGTGGCTACAAGCCCAAATCGTTCTCGGGTCGGTGGAGGGTTCGTTCACGCCGATGAAAAAACCCATCTCTTCAAAGGTACCTTGTCGGGCCTCTATTCCCGAGTCGCGCCGCTACGTAGGAGGCCAGGCCCATGAGCTGGTTGGCGGCGTCGGCCAAAGCCAGCCGCGCCGAACCGGCGTAGTCGGCGATCGCGTAGGCCGCCAGAATGCCCGCCGATCGCACCGCCAGACGGTCGAGTTCTACCTGACCAGCCATCACCACGATCGGTATGTCCTGCGATCGCGCCGCGTCGGCCAGCGCGCCCACCACCTTGCCGTGCAACGACTGGTCGTCGAACCGGCCCTCGCCGGTGATCACCAGATCGGCGGCGGCAATGTCGTCGGCCAACCGCGTGTGCTCGGCGATGATCGACGCACCCGATTCACACCGGCCGCCCAGTGCCAGCAGCGCCGCGCCGATGCCCCCGGCGGCACCTGCGCCTGCTTGTGCGCTGACCGACCGCCCGGCGGCTGCGTCCAGCTCACCGGCCCACTCGGTCAGCCGCTGTTCGAGCATGGCGACGGTAGCCGAATCCGCTCCCTTCTGTGGGCCGAATACCTCCGCGGCCCCCCACGGCCCGAGCAGCGGGTACTCGACGTCTGACGCGGCGATCAGCTCCACTCCGGCAAGCCGCCGCTGGCCCGCACTGAGGCCGCCCAGCTCGTCGACCAGTCCGCGGCCGCCGTCGGTACTGGCACTGCCGCCTAAGCCAACCACGATCCGCGCGGCCTCCGCCCGCAAGGCAGCGGCGATGAGCTGGCCAACTCCCCTGCTGTGCGCGGACAGCGCAGTTTGCGGCGTCGGCGGGCCACCGATGCGGGCCAATCCGCACGCCTGCGCGCATTCCAGGTAAGCCGTCGCCGAGTTGAGGTCCAGCACCCACTCGGCCTGCACGTTTTCGTCCAGCGGCCCGCATACCTCGAGTTGCCGCCGCTCCCCGAATCGGCTGGCCAGCACCTCGACAAAGCCTGGGCCGCCGTCGGATTGCGGCGCAATGGTGTATTGATCGGCGGGGCGCACGCGGTTCCAGCCCGTCGCAATCGCGGCGGCGGCCTCGACCGCGGTCAGGCTGTCGCCGTAGCAATCGGGGGCAATCAGCACGCGCAGGGTCGGCGCCAGGTCCGCGGCGGGTGCGATACCGCCGACGTCAGCCGCCGACCCGCTCATCTCAGCCAGCGTAGGGCCCGCCGGGGAAAGGTGCGACCGTGTACCAGACAACACGCGCTGCGAAGTAACCTGGCGAACGTGAAACTGCTGGGTCGTAAGAAAGATGTCGACGCCGCCGGTGGCCAGGCCGGTGGCCAGACGCCGGCGGAGGCGGGAGAAGCCTCCGAGTCCGCATCCCGTGGTTCGCAGACAACCGCCCCCAAGGGGCGCCCCACACCCAGGCGTAGCGCCGCCGCCCGGCACAAGGGCCCGGTCGCTCCGGCACCGATGACCTCCGCCCAGGCCCGCGCACGGCGAAAGTCGTTGGCGGGGCCCAAGCTCAGCCGTGAAGAACGCCGGGCTA
>Ga0153943_1000568_pt1 | contig 11213 bp, 15 predicted proteins | sample TSNJ027MetaG_FD_104721 | JGI IMG/M metagenome (GOLD analysis project Ga0153943, IMG submission 104721) | Attine ant fungus gardens microbial communities from New Jersey, USA - TSNJ027 MetaG | ecosystem: Host-associated > Fungi > Mycelium > Unclassified | place: USA: New Jersey, Brendan T. Byrne...
ATTTTTTTGTTTTTTCAATAAGTATTTTTTTTTTTTTTTTTTTTTTTGTGTCTACAATTAAATTTGTAGATAAAAATATGAACATATAAAAAAGCCCTAATTTTTTTCGCTTATTCCGAAAAATTTGAGGGTTTTTTTTCTGAATGGTGAAGAATTAGTGCTTCTTTATGTGTTCATAAAAAAGAAAGAGGTAAAAAATATGAATGAATTAGAAGAACTAAAAAAGGAATTGGAAGAATTAAAAACTAATTTTAAAAAATTAGAAAAAGAAAAGTTAGAAATTGAAAAAGATCGTGATTCTTGAAAAAGAAAGCATGAATCATGAGTTGAAAAATATACTCATGTTGAGGAAAAAAATGAAGAAGAAAATAAAGTAAATAATTTAAAAGAAGAAGAACAAAAACTCCTTAAGGAATTGGGAGAAATTTAAAATGTCGAAAGAAGCTATTTTAAAAAAATATCAAGAAATTGATAAATTTAATCCAAAAGCAATTGTTCAAAGAAAAATTCTTTTTAATAAATTAAAACAAGCTGGTGATATTCCTACAACAACTCCTTATAGTGATGAAAATTATTATGATTATATTGCAAAAAATATTGATGGAGTAACAGTAAAAGATGCTCTTAATGAAAATAAAAATGGTTATCTTTTAAATATTTTTAATAAAATCGCTTGAATAGATAATCGTTTGATGATTGGGGATAGGAATGAATTATTTCAACGGGGTTTAAAATCTGGATTAATGACAGGTGATTCAATTGATGTCCAATACGATCAGATTATGGATACATTTGGATTCGATCAAAATAAATTTGTTCCAGACAAAGTACAAGGTGGGGATAAAATATTTTCTAATAGAATTAGCTTGTCTTCTGTGGTCGGGGATGATAATCCAGATAAAAGAACCCAATATATAACAATTGATATTTCAACAATTCAACAAGCTTTACTTCCTTCACTAACAAATGGCTTACCTGACGGTTATCCTTCGTATTTTTTTAATATTCTAAAAAGAACTTGAGAAAAGCAAAATTTTGAAAGATTTAGAAAGTTAGTAAGTATGACGGGTGGAATTCCAAGCAAGACTTCTTGATTTGATTCAGATACTACTTTTACAAAAAATGGTCCTCAATTTGTCGAAATTACTACACCTGTAACCGATGCTAAATCTTTAGTTTCTTTTTTAGAACAAGTGTATGATAAAGCAGCTGACTTAGAAGGAGAATATAATTCTCAATATAATCCAGCTAAAATTGAACAAATTAATAATACTCAAGAAATGTCAGTATATTTTGATAAGTCCTTAAAAGCTTATTGAAAAACAACTTCTGCTGTATTATTCAATAGCGAAAAAATTGACTTCAAAGAAAATTTTAAAAATATTGATTTTTTTAAAATGTTACCGAGTTCTGTTGATCCTGAAATTGTAAAAATTAAAGCTATTTTATTTGTTGATTTGCCAGGAAAGCATCCTTATATTCATCAGCCTTTTGCCCAAGAAGGAGAAGGAATTAGACGATATACTCAATTCTGAGTAACCAATACAAATCTTCAAATTTCTGATCATTTTTGATGTGCATCAGGAATGGATTTATCAGTAAACGCTATTGTTTTTTATGAAAAAACAGAAGCAGCAACAAGTAAACAAGAAGGGAAAAAATAATGGCAACAAAAGATATGACATCTCTTCACCCTCTTGATCCTTTTCCAGATTCAAGTAAAGAAAAAGATCAAATAACTGAAGAAAAAGTAAAATTATTAATTCAAGATTCTATTAAAGATCTTGCTACAAAAAGTGAACTAGAAAAAAAGCAAGATATTATTAACAATGAAACGGGAATAGAAACTGAAGTTCCTACGGATAAATAAAAATGTTTAAAGGTAAATCTAAAAAGCAAGAAGAGGGGGGTGCCCACTCTCGAGTAAATAAAAGTGATTTTAAAACTAATGATCCACCATTAACAGGAGGAGAAGCTTATCAAACTAAAAAATTAATGGAAAAAATGCCTTTTAGTTTAGGGCAAAGAACAATTAGAAATAATAATTTTGGAAATGATAAAAATTGAGAAAATAAAGATTCTCCTAATCTTTTTGCATTATGAATTGATGTTTATGAAACTTTCATTGGAAGCTATGTTTTAACTAAATGTCCCGACAGTTTAAAAGATCATGAAATGATTCTTCTTCATTCTGCTTTTATGACAACAAATTTTGCTTTGCATCGAATTGACGAAGATAATTGAATTTCAGGAACTTATACTAGTACAAAAGTTGATAATTATGGAGATGTTATTGAAGGGACATTTTTTCCCTCAAACCAAGGTTTGAATTCAAAAAAACAGTCTACTTCAATTACAACCAAAAATAATAAAGATTTCGTTACCGGTTCAATTTCAATATGAAAGATACCTCTTTTTGTAGTGATTGGTTATTTTGTTAGATTAAAAAAGCTTTTATATATGTTCAAAAGATCTAATTTAGGTTTTTCGATATTAAAAAAAATTTTACTCTTAGAAAGTAATGGACAAGAAGTTCTTATTGAATGATTAACAGATATTTTTAATCAAGGAGATGAAGATTTTATTGCTCCAATTCAAGTTATAAATGCAACAAGTTCAGGAGAAGGAAAAGATAAGAAATTTACTATTGGACTAACTGATATAAACAAAACCAATCAAGTCGATCTTAAATTTGATTACCAGGGAGTATTAATTAATGGTGATATTGAAGGTCTTAATAAAGAAATTTTTAGAGTAGCAGGATTAAGAACTGATTTGGTAAGCAAAAGTGGCGAATATATGGAAAGAAGTACTGAAACTCAAGTTAAGCAGTCAACTTCTTATTTTGATGCAAGAGAAAGATTTGTTTTGATGGGATTAAACAAATTTTCTCGACAATTTAAGAAAAAATTTAATTTAGAAATGAAATGAGAAAGCATTTACAAAATTGAAAAAGAAGAAGAAGCAATAAGAGAAAAAGAAATTAAAAAAAAGGAAATTAATGATGAAACTAGTTCAATATAAGGATATTTTTCCTACCTCAAAAACTTTATATGACTCTTTGAAAAATCGTAAACCTGCAGAAGTTTTTGAAAACAAAAATTGATTCACTAACTCTGTCGATGAAATTTTTCAAATAATTCATTCAATTTTTCTTGCTAAAACAGCAGAAAAATATTTTGTTTGAAACAAAGAAAAAGCTAGTTTTCAAGATTTAATTAATGGATTTTTTTTAGTTTCTTTGTGACAAGAATTAGTTAACTTTTATTTTCATCAGTTACCTTTTGTTCAAAACAATTTAAACGATTTAATAAATTGAGAAAATCGAGGAAATTCTAAAAAAACATTAAGTGAAGGAGCATCTAATAACAATTCAAATCCAACAGAAAATGGATATAAGTGAGATAATGCAAAAGATGCAGCTTCAAAAAAATACATTAATAATCAAGACTTAAGTAATATAAATAGAATTAATGATATTAAAAATATGTTAGCTAATGAAATTACTATTAAATTTAATGAAATCTTTTTTTACTTTGAAAAATTTTTTGTTTCAAAGAATTGAGCAGATCAAAAAGGTTTAAGTGATTAAATGCAAGTTATTTTGGTTAATAAAAATTTTCCTTTTTACGAAAATTTAAACGACAGAAAATCATATATTTCGATTAAAAATGGAATCATTTATGATGACAAAGCAACGATGTTAAAAAATCAATCTAATTATATGAAAAATTTTTTTCCTGAAAACGAAGAAAATATTTCTAACAAAACAAATATAAAAATTAAAGATGATTTTACAAGGATTATTACAGGTCTTAGTGTGAGCAATTATCCTCCATCAACTTATCCTGGTGATTTTAATTTTTGAAACAATGTAAATTATGCAAAAATTATATATGAAAATGGTTTTACAGAATACTGTTATATAAAAAATCGGGATTGTTTAAATATTAGTGAAAAAAATGGGCTTTGAAATTTTACATTATTTGTTGATGTATACAATACATATTGATGTGATGTATACGAAACTTATAAGAAATCAATAAATATTTCTTTAGATGTAGAAAGATGACATGAAGATAGATTTTCTGAAATTACTTATAAAGAAAAAAAATATCTAGTTTTCAAATTTTTAACAACTCAAAACTGTTCTTTTTGAAACAAAGAAAGCTTTGAATCTGATATTAAATCAAAAATTACTTTATCTTCTACCGAAAATAAAAATAGTTGAGAAAAAGATATTATAGATGATAAAGGTAATCAATATACTGGACTAAAAAATTTTTACAACATTACCACAAAAATTGAAGATCCTAGTAATAGTGGAAGAAATGGTAATACTTTTGGTGTCGGAAAAGGCTATCAAACAATGCTTATTTCCCATACAGGTACAGATACGGTTAATGGTTCACCTCCTCCTTCTTTACCTGGGATTCCTTGAAGACTTTTACCTTTTTTTTATGGAAATACAAATGTATATTTTTGATGTTTAGTAATAGGAAATCCTCTTGCTCTTAGAGAAAATAATGAATTTCTTAATTTTTTAGGAGCAACATCTTGAGGCAATTTTTTAAATAACGACTTAGGTACATGACAATATTGACCCCGTCTTATTACTTGTATTCAGACACCTAAACCGCTTTGACCATTTAAGCAAAAAGGTCATGAAAATGATGATTGATGAACTTGAGATAATTTATTTTTACCTATAAGAACAAGAGGAAAATTTAAGAATTTAAAAGGAAAAAAAGTAACAGCTGATTACGATATTTACAAAACAAAAGTTTCTGAGTATATTGTTCTTCAAGGAAATAATGGTAATAACGCAAGTCTTACAGCTGGAACAATAATAAATAATGATGATGATATAGGTGATCGCGACATAAATTTAAAGCCACTTCCTAATTCAATTTCTATTAACAATGCTCTTTGCGACGAATGAAATGATATTGAAATTAAAGATAAATTTATTTTAGGAATTTCCAAAATTGTACAAAAAGCGAATGCTAATATTGAACCTAAGATTTATGAGGAAGACTTATTCAATGTTTCACTAACTCGATCTGATGGACAAAAAGGCTTGCAGATAAGTCCAAAATGGGCTTTTTATAAAAATTATGAAGATATTATTAATAACAAGATTTACTATATGGGTTACCAATTTGTGCAACCTCATTTTGTGAGCATAACTTTGTACCCAATTACAGGATTATACGAAAAAAGAAATTATAATATGTCAAATTCTCTGACAACAATATTTGCACCAAATATTGCAATTGCTCAAGATAAGGTTTTAGACTTTTTAAATCAAAACAAAAGTCAAATGAATGCTACTTTGAATAATCAAAAAACTAACATAGTTACTAGTGTTGCTACTGGCATTACAGGAGGTGCTGTTGGTGGAGCTATTTCAGGAAATGCAACTGCAGCAATTGGAGCAGTTGGAGGAGCACTATTAGGAGCAATAAAAGGTGCAGTTTCTTTAACTAATACAAGAAAATCACAGCAAGCTCTTCTAACAGATCTTGCTAATCAACCATCGAGTGTAACGGAATCAAATGGTGATAGTAGTTATAAATTAATGAACTGTCATCGAGCAATTACGGAAGTAAATCATATTTCTGAAATTGATAAATATAAAATTTGAAATTATCATGCAGAAAATGGTTATTTTTTAGGAAAAAAACTATCAATTAAAAAAGAAATAAATAGCTTAGCTAGTAGAATTTATTATAATTATTGAAAAATTAATAAATTCAAATTAGCTATTCAAAATTTATCAATATTAAACGCATACAAAGAATATTTTGAAAATTTATTCGAGACAGGTTTTACTCTCTGACATGAATTTAAACATGGTAACTACACTCAAAATGAGATTGGTAACTATAACAATGAAAATTGAGAAATAAGCATTTTAAGTAAAATTGAAGATAATGCAAATTTCAAAATAATTTCAAAAAATAATTCTATGATTTGAAAGAAAAAGGAAACACAAAATGAAAAAAAATAATGAATTAACCGATATTGTACTTGAAACTTCAAATGATACAATGAATTTTACAAAAGCCGACATACTAACATGAATAGGAGATGTTAATCCTGATCCTAAAGGAACTCTAGCAACTGAATTATTAGTTAATAATTCTTATGATCAAATAAGTTCGCCTGCAAAAACAATCATAGGATCAATTAATAATCAAAATGATGATATTTTAGAAATAAAAAATAATATTATAGGTATTAATAACAATTTCAAAAATTATGCTACAGTTGCACAAGTAAATGTAAAACAAAATCGAAGTGATCCTAATTTAAAAACTGTTGATAAAACTATAGTTGGAGCAATTAACGAATTAAAAGATAATTCGGACGAAGCAAGCCAATGATCTAGAATTCCATATGATGTTAAAAATGGCAATAAAGTTATTTTTGCAAATGAAAAAATTACACCTGGAATTTACAAGATTTATGTTTACTGTACAACTGATAGTTTTGATTATGCACCAGCTGAGTGTGTAGAATTTAAAGTTAATAAAATATCTAGTAATTCAGTTAATTTTCCAATAAAAATAATTAGAACTAGAGCTAGTGGTGGAACTACTTACAATGATAATCAAGTATATTATACAAAAGAAGATTCAACAACAACATTTACAATTTATACTGCTTCAGGAAATCCTACTGAAAATATTTTAATTCAAGAAGATTCAAGTGGAACTTGTTTGTGAAGAAAAAATTTAGATTAATATAAAAAATATAATCCTCGAAAGAGGACTACTATATGAAATTGTACAAAAAGAATATTGAAGTTAAACCTTCCCTAAAATATGAAGGTTGATATTCTATTAAAAAACTTGAAAAAACCTATCCATTTTGTAATGCTTTTGTTAGTGCAACAAAAAAAAAAGGAATGGGAAAATCTTATTCTGAATGAAATGAAAATATTATTCCTGACATAAACGAATTAAATTTAGGAAGTATTGTTTGCAGATGAAAAAAAACTAATATTAAATTTTTGGTTAATCAATTAAAAAAAGATAAAAATGAATTAATAAAAAAAATTAAAAGGGAAGTAGAGTGAAGTTCGTTTGGAGACAGCAGTATCGATTGTCTTCGAGATAAAAAAAATGGACAAATTTTAATAATTTTTTGTTCGCCAGATGATTTTGACACTTTAAAAGGTGGAACTATTCAAGGGAATTTAAAATTATTAAATTGATATTGGGATGAAATATTCATTACGAGAGATATCTATATTAAAGCTAAAGAAACTATAGCTAGCTTTTGAGAAGTTATAGATAGTTTATGAAGAAGAAACAAAATAAGAATTGTTTTTACCGGAAACTTAACTAAACCTGGAAACCCATTTTTATATTACATGTTTTATAATATTGGCTGACCTGAAGAAGGATATACAATTATTGATCGTGAAAGTGGATGAGTAATTGATAATCCTCTTCCATCAAAATTTATCCAGGAGAAAAATAAAAAATCTGTTATTTATAATTTAATGAAAATAGATCCAAAAACTCATCATCAATTTTATGGAATTAATAAATTAACTGATAATCTTTACGAAAATTTAGATCTTATTAAATTTAGAATTGAAGAAGAAGTAGATTACTTATTTTCAATTGAAAATAATAACATTACTTATCATTTATTTAATTATTTTGATAAAGAATTAGAAGAAACTTTTATTTATATTACTCCTCAAGATATTGATTGTGATCTTAAAATTTATGCTGGAGATGAAATTACTTTTTTAAAAAGTTTAAATCAACAACTTCCTATTTCTTTAGTTTTAAAACTAATTAATTGAGCTTTGAAGAAAAAAATTAGATTTAGAGATTCTTTTTGTATGGACGAAATAATAAGCCTGCTAATGCAAAGAAAAAAAGAAAAATTAGAATCAATGCAGATAGGATAAAATATTTAAAAAATTATTATTTGATATAATACTTTTTTGTGTCTACAATTTATATTTACAATTTTGTGTCTACAATTTATAATCAATTAAGGAGAAAAATTATGGACAGTATACATTTCAGAACTTCTTCTGAAGAATTAAAAAAATATAAAGAATTCTGTGAAACTAAAGAAATTACATTAAGCTGATTGATTAGAGAATTATTACTATTTATAATCGATAATGAAGATTCTATGAGGGATTTTTTTGTTATAAAAAAAATTTGTGAAAATAAAAATATTAATATTATGGACATTTTAAAAAAAATCTACTAAAATTAATTTGTTCTTTAATAAAATAAAGAATAGCCCTATAATTTTATTTTCATTCAATATATTTATACAATTAATTTATAAGTTACTCCCCAATTTATAAGTTTAAATATTAATTCTAATTCCCAATAATTTATAAAAAGGTCCTTATTTTTTAAAAATAAGGACCTTTTTAATCTAAGTTTTACAGTAACCATTTAGTTTAATTAGTTACAAGTTTATGTATATAATATTAAAATAACAAATTAATTGTATTAAACAATATAAAAAAGGAGGAAATAATGACATTTGGTTATTACTTTAGTCATTTATTAAACTTAAGTAAATGAGAAAAAATGAATGTTCCGACTTGATACGGAACTGTATCTAGTTTAATCATTGCATTAATAGTCATAATAATTATTTCAATATTATTAGGAAATTATTTTTTAGTAAAAAAATATTTAAAAAGAATAAAAAACAGACAAGAACAAAAGAAAGTATGGGTAAATAAAAATGAATGATAGAAAAAAAATTCTAGAACAATCGGCAAATAATGAAAGTATACTTGATCCATTAAATGAAGCTAAAAATCAAAAAATAATGCCAAAATATAGAGTCATTTTATTTCAATATATTTATAGTGTTCAAGATTTAATATCTCATTTTGACAAATGTCAAAAATGTGCAATTTGTGCTATGAATGGTATTTTTAAAGAAAATCTAAAATTAGCAGATAATATTAGAATTTTAAAATACTTAGAAAAACATACAACATTAAGAGCAAAATATTTAAAAGTTGAAATAAAAGCTTTAATTATAAAAATTACTATAAAAGAAGAAAAATGAATGTTAAAACTATAAGAAAAAACTTAAAAGGAAAATATAATGGATTTTAATAATGATCAAATTGGAAAACCAGGAAGAAAAGCGAAATGTGATAAATGTGGAAACCTAATTTTAGGAAATGCTGTAGAAACAAAAGAGAAAAAAATTTTACATACATTTTGTTTTTTTTAAAATTTTCTGTATAATGTAATCATGGAGGGGATTTTAGTCCGCTGACATTTTTGTGTAAAAAGTAAAAACCCTTTAGAAAGGGTTTTTATTATGGCTAATCAAATTAGTAATAATGTTAAAATTATAAGTCAAAATAAATATATTAGAAAAGCAATTGATCAAAATAGTTTGAAAATTGATAATTTAGAAAATAAAATTGATAATTTAGAAAATAAAATTGATTTGTTAATAGAAAAAAAATAATTTTAATATTTTAAAATTTATGATATAATATAGGTACAAAAAAAAGAATTAAAGAACCTTTTTCGAAACAGCTTTAATTCTATGTCTTAATTGTACTAGTCTTAGTAAAATTTGTCAATAGAGTTAAATAATAGTTTTGAAAAAGTCCAAGATATTAATTTTAGACTTTTTTTTGTACGAAAATTTAATATTAGTGAAATTTAAGATAAAAAAAATCAGCTAGCCCAATGTGACTATTCTTAAATCACTATAATAAGATTATTTTATTAACCTCTTAGTAAAAGAGAGAAAAATAATTTTGCTGTTTGATAGCCGTTAACAGAGGAAAAAAAAGATCTGAAGGACTTTAAAAAGTACAGTAAGATAGGTTAGAAAATGAAATGCTTGATTTGGTTAATTCCAACTAGGGAAAATTAAGCTACTACATTACCATTCTACTCGATCAGTTTTTACAAATTTTTACAATTTTAAGACTGGTATTGAATTTAGACTATCAGTAAAAATTTATAAATTATTGCTTTTTTGACTAGGGAGGGGGGGGATTTTAAGGGGGGGGAAAAAATTGATAAACTCTTCCCATTATATAATAATAATCTAAAATAGAAAGGAAATAAAAAAAATGTTCAATTCACTAATTCTTATTGGTCGATTAGTTTCACAACCTGAAATGATTACAACAAAAGAAGGAGAAGGAAAATGGGTAAAGTTTTATTTAGCAGTTGAAAGACCATATAAAAATTCTAAAAATGAATATCAAATTGATTATATTGGTATTAAAACTTGATTAAGTAACACTTTAGAAATTAAAGAGCTTTTAAAACCAGGAATAATTCTTGCAATTAAAGCTAGAATTCAAACTTTTAATACAAAAAGTAATAATGGTAAGCATTTTATAGAAATAATTGCTGACAAATTAACTTATATAAATTAAAAAAACTAAAGTTAATTATAAAATTAGTAATTAACTTTAGTTTTTTTTTACGAATTTGAATGATCGCAGGAAAACCCAATATAATTAAATTATTATATATATAATATATAATAATAATTATATTGTGTTTCCCTAGCAAACACAGTCCCCTACCCCTTTTTGCATATTAAAAATGGTACTAAATAAATAATAAATCTAATATAACAAGAGATAAATTAATTTCCAATCAAATATACATCTTTGATGTTTCGCTTGGCATATGCGATTACAGGGGCATTTTAAGACAATTTTTTTATATTTTCTCAATTCAATGAATTTAGATGTTATAATTTAACTTGCATTACAATTGTAGTAGTGCAAAGCTAGCTGTAGATTGATCTCTCTCTAGCTTTTTTAAATTTAATAATTGGTTGATTTATATGTTAAAAATTGATATAATTAAAGCATAATTACAGAAAGAGAGATCAAAAAAAATGGAAAATAAGGAATTAACTTTACAAGAAAGATGCGATCTAATGAATAAAGATAATTTTGATTGTGATTGTAAGTCGGAAGTAAAAGATGGTAAAATTTTTCATAACACATGCGACGAATGCCAAATGGAGGGAGATATTTCACTTTCAGAATGAGATGACGACTGACATTAAGTTAATAAAATAATAAAATCAGGTCTGAGCCTGATTTTTTTTAATGTAAAAAATGCTTTTGTGTCTACAAAAAGCATATTTTTTGTTTTCTTGTGTCTACAAAAACGATTAAGTAATAAAATCAGGTCCGAGCCTGATTTTTTTTAATG
>Ga0153943_1000569_pt1 | contig 11210 bp, 9 predicted proteins | sample TSNJ027MetaG_FD_104721 | JGI IMG/M metagenome (GOLD analysis project Ga0153943, IMG submission 104721) | Attine ant fungus gardens microbial communities from New Jersey, USA - TSNJ027 MetaG | ecosystem: Host-associated > Fungi > Mycelium > Unclassified | place: USA: New Jersey, Brendan T. Byrne...
ATAATTGCTTATGACTGTCGCAATCGTCCATTGTACGTAAATACTCCTTTTTTTATTGATAGCGGAAGTGTACCATGTTTTTTACATTTTGTCAATCATTACGCGAAGTCAAAATTGTGTGTCTCTCACAATTTTCTATGAGGTTGTGGGTTTACAAATTATTAATATTATGGCAGACTATCTTTAGAAGAAGAAAGTATAGTATTTCCTAAATATAAATATAAATATAAAGGAGCTTAATCAAGTTGAAATTATATCACGGCAGTAATGTTGAGGTTAATAATCCTAAGATCCTCTCTAATCTACGAGCTTTAGATTTTGGTGCAGGATTTTATCTGACATCAAGTAAAGAGCAAGCCGCCAAGTGGGCAAAAATAGTTTCAAGACGGCGAAGAAAAGGAAAACCAACATTAAACATCTTTAATTATGATGAAGCAAGTCTGATAACTCTTAATGTATTGAGATTTGAAACAGCAAATGAAGAGTGGCTTGATTTTGTCGTGAATAATCGTAAAGAGTTAATGTCGAAAAACCCTCATGATTTAGTTATCGGTCCTGTAGCGAATGACTCAACTTTGCCGGTGATTGATGATTATATGAGCGGTGTATATACAAAGAAAGAGGCGGTAAAGCGTTTGCTGCCACAAAACCTTACGGATCAATATGCTTTTTTAACACGAAATGCACTTCAGTTATTATCATTTGAAGGGAGTGAGATGCTATGACAAAAATTCCCACAAGAACCATAACCTTTTTTGACCAATATGTTACGGGACTAATTGTTGAAAAGTACGGACTGGATGACATGACGGCAATCCGTTCCTTTATTATGTCTGAAACGTACAAAATGCTTCTTGACCCAACCCTTGAAATTTATAAAATGAGTCCGCGTATAGTTTTTGACATGTGGGAGAGTGAACAAGTAACCGGAGAACCGCGTAATTCACAATATATAAGAGGGTATGAGAATGAGTAAAGAAGCTGTTTTTTTTATTTATCTTATTGAACGTTATGCCGAAACGAAACAAACAACTGCACATAAAGTTTTAGAGCAGTGGGATTCGCTTAATTTAACTCATTTTATCTATGAGATGTACGAAATGTATCATGTGGAACGTTTGGAGAATGCATTTGATGATATAGATAAACTGATTTTGGAGAAACATTGATAAGAAATAGCCGTTCTGCTTAAGTTGACGGCTATTTCTATCCGTTGGGTCACCCTCTTCGGGATTTTCACAATTTTGCATAAATGTCAATTGTTTCGCCGCATAAATCCAGTACTTCTTTTCTAACTAACAGGCCGCCATTGCGGTATGGGTTTGTATTTTCTTCTGCAGGAACATCATGTTCATCAGAAACAATGCGAAATTCGTTTTCGCTGCTTAGATGATACTGAAAGTAAAAGGTGCGGCCGAAGCAATCATATGTAAAAATCGTACCGTCCAATTCGGCAGGAAGCACCGGATCAATAATCACACCTTCTTTGCAGAAGCGAATGCCGAGAATATTACTGATTAACTGGCTCATATAGATACCGGGACCGCTGGAGTACAGGCGCCATCCTCCTTTGACATCAATTGAACCTGTTTTTAACAGGTCGAATTTTTCAGCATATTCATAACGATCTTTATAAGCGCCGTCAGAACTGCTAAAATACATATTGCTCTGTCTGCATTTTGCGTTTGGTACTGCGTGCTGAATCAGAATGGGATTAATAACGAACAGAGAATCCCATGCTTCTTTTGCATTACCCAGTTTTGCCATTGCTTCGATGTAACGGATATGCGCATGGGTATACTGTAAGCTGATTTCACGTCCTATATTTGCAGCCTGTTCGGCGCGTTTAAACAGAGTACTGACGCCTCCGTTATAAGCAGCCGGTTTGTTCATCAGGCGAACACCATCCGGGTGTTTTAAGTTTTTCTGAATTATTTCCACATTCCTGTCAGCCTGCCCGGGGGTAACCAATTCGGCAATAATACTCCTGGTCAATGGAAGCAGACGATAATGAATGCCGGTTTTACGATCGTCAGGGTGCAGCATAAGTTTATAATCTTCGTCGTGTTCCAGGAAACCGGCTATCACACCGTCTTTGATCAGCAGGTCATTGAAAGCGCTTTTTATAAGAACGGAAAGAGCAGCAAGCTCATCTGACAGAAGTTTGTCTTCTGTTTTTAAAGTGCTTGCAAGGCTGTGGAAAGTCTGGTAAGCCAGCGCAACGGTCCATGCGCTTACTAATCGCTGTTCTAACGCAGGATCAGCAGGCTGTAAAGTATCATCCCAGTCACCGCCGGCATAGGTTATCAGACCTGTATTCTTAATCATACGCGTTTCTTTGATGTTTGATAGTGCGTTTTTGATGTGAGAAAGAAGCGTCTCCTTGTTATTGGCTTCATCGGCATAAGGGATGTATTCGTGGAGAATGCTGCTGTCACCTGTTGCATATAAGTAATCAGCCGCACATTTTAACGGCCATAAAATAACATCCCCATGGCATTCACCGGCATCTATGGCATACCGGTCATACATGAACCACTGGGGCCATTCTCTGGTTTCCCGATTCTGATGAGCGAAAATTTTAAGCAATACACTGCGTGCCAGATCATAATGCTGCGCAGCCAGAAAGAACTCCATCGGTCCCTGACAGATATCCCGGGTTCCCCATGCGGCTCCTCCGGGCTGTTCCAGACCATGCGGTGCGGCGAAATGAATCATGGCATTATGTGCATACCACCATACCGTTTCGTTTAAAATATCGATGCGTTCTATTTCTTTTTCATACCCCATCTCCGCCTTCGGCGGATTCAAAATCAATGGGTTGAAATGTACTTTTTCAACCTTATACCCCATTTCCGCTTTCGGCGGACTCAAAATCAATGGGTTGAAATGTACTTTTTCAACCTTATTCTCCAGATGAAAATGATTTATTAATCTTTTATAGTAATTCAGGCAATCTTCTTTTTCTTTATGGAAACTATATTTTTCCGTAAGTCTACCTTCTTCTGCATCCAGCCGTCCTCTTATAATTATTTCAAATGCAGTTTCACAAGTGAAAGACAGCGTGAGGAAAGATTCATCATATGCGGTATTATCCGCAAAGAAGATGCGGTCATCGCTGATGGTAAACTGGCGGCCGGGAATTACGATATCATAGTGCAGTCCGGGATATACCTGAGTATCCAGTATAAAACGCAGTCCGTCCCTGATGGGTTCGTATAGGATGTCATGGGCATATTCCTGCGTTCCCATGGATAATTGATTTGTTATGATATAATCATAAGCTTTGTTATTGCTGCTGGCTACATGGAGAATCAGGTCAGGGGTTGATGCGGCAGTATAAGAAGTTATCACAATTGTGTCGTCTTTGGTTTTATAGAACCATTTGGAATAGTTCATACCCATTTCAAATAGTCCGGGGATATTTAACAAACGGTAAATGCCATCTAAACGCACATAAAGTCTCTGACCGCTATTCTTAGTCAGATTCAGAAATCCTCTGGGTGTGGAAATCATCTTATGCAGGTTGGTGTTGCCCACCGACACATGACTGTTGAAGATACCATACATATAGTGGGTAGAGGAGATCAGGGAGCTGTTAACATTATGGTCATCGGGAGGCGTGATTACGATCGTGCCATGAGGACGCTCCGCAGCAATTTCCTTCTCTTTGGTAACAACATGAGCATGCCCGGGGGTGAAGAAGGAGTAGAGCTGCCCGTCCTTCTCTTCGATGAGATTGCGCTGGGGGTACAGAGCATCTATCTCTGCATCTGTAAAAGAAAGAGAAGAAAAGGGAAACCCATATTCTTCTTTTATCCTTACTTCTGTTACGGGAACAGTTTCGGCAGGTCCCAGAGAAGCATAAGCGGTTATGATTTCATTCTGATATTCTGGTTCTTTTACAGCGTTGGGATGGTCCGCAAGGAAATATCCATAGAACGCAATTGTTTTGCTGCCGTTTAAGTTTATTTTTTCGGTCTGCAAAGCAGTATATGCAAACTCATATTGAAGATTTTCATCTGCAAGATTACCTTTCAGTGCTTCCGGTTCGCCGGTTTCCTTGTAGGACAAACCAAAGAACTGAAGACCATCCGTGGAGAAATGCTCTGCTTTTGCACCAAGAACACCCTGCTGGATATAAGGGAAAGCAGAATGATTCGGTATGTTCTGGCGAGAGCATACTACATATCCGGTCTTCCCTTCAAAAATACGATGTCCCAGATATTGAGACATATATAGTTCATTTGTATAAATACTTTCTTCTGCACCTACACCAATGTCCTGCCCGTACATCAAGTCAAATACTTTTTCGCTGCCTTCTAATGTAACATCCCAGAACCAAATGTTTCCAACCGGACGAAAGAGTACTTCATAGTGAATGTTTTCTGCTTCGCCTTCATAACGGATAGCGTTTTCGCCGACTGATATCCTGCTGTCGGAGCGGATGCCTAAAAGGGGGTATGCATTAATCCGGTCTTTTTGATAGATGCGAAGCCAAATGTTATTGGGTGAACCATCTTTGGCGTTGCCGCGAAATGTATTCGCAAGGAAAGCGTTATGCTTCAGGGTAAATACATCACCGGTAGGGAGAAAGGTATAGGAGCTGTCGCCCTGCGTAATGTTAAGAAAACGATTTGATTTTTTCATGTGTTCATATTCCTTTCGTCAAAGGTGGTAATATTAAGAGTGGAAACGATACCATTAAATAAATGGAAATAGTGAAAAATACCTACAATAATTCATTATAAATGTAAATAAACAGTATGTCAACCCGAAAAAGCATATCATAATGAACAACTCAAAACGAAATACAAAATAATTAATATAGCTAAATGTTTAAAAATATCTTGACATCGACGCTTTAAAGGGTTAATCTAAATAATAAGCATATTTAAATTTACGAATGGAAACGATTCCAATACATAATTGCACAAAAGTGTTGGAAAAAGGTATCATCATACTCTATTTAGAAAGGAAGAAAAGTGAATGAGGAAAAAGATGATGGTTCATATTAAGAGCTTCACACATGAGCTGGTTAGGAAAAGAGTGCTGTTTCTTATGATACTGCCAACAATTTTATTTTTTATTATCTTCTGTTATATTCCAATGCCGGGAGCCTATGTAGCGTTTGTTGACTACAATTTCAGTAAAGGAATTTTTGGAAGTGTATTTGTTGGATTCAAGAACTTTGAATTCTTAATCAGGACAGGGGATTTGTGGAGGATTACGAAGAACACTCTTTTATATAATCTTGCATTCCTTGGTATTGGCAATGTTGTACAGGTGGTATTTGCGATTATGATTTCTGAGATTGGAAGTAAATGGTTTAAGAAAATTTCCCAGTCAGTCATATTACTGCCATATTTCATTTCCATGGTCATTGTAGGATTCTTCGCATACAACTTATTTAGTTATGATAATGGTTTTGTTAATACAATTTTAACGAATCTGGGATTTGCAAAACACCATTTCTATTCGGATCAGGGAATTTGGAAATACATTATTGTGGCATTTAAAATCTGGTCCGGCACCGGTTATGGAATGATTGTATATCTGGCAACAATTACGGGTATCAGTAATGAAATTTACGAAGCGGCATCACTGGATGGCGCACGCACAATGCAGAGAATCCGTTACATTACATTACCTCTGTTGAAACCTACTGTAATCCTGCTGTTTCTCTTTGGTATGGGTGGGATATTAAAAGGTTCCTTTGACTTATTTTACAATTTAATCGGGACCAATTCTGTATTGTATCCGCAGACTGACATCATTGATACATACACATTCCGAAGTCTGGTGGGTCAATTCAACTTCTCCCAGGGTGCGGCGGTTGGTTTCTATCAGTCCATATTTGGTCTGATCTTTGTATTGATTGTTAATGGGGTTGTTAAGAAAATTGAACCCGAGAGTGCATTATTTTAAAGGAGACGGCGCATATGGAAAAAATAGTAAATGGGAAAAGGCGTATGAGTAGAGATGAGAAAATCGTGAAATTTATCTGTTATCTGTTTGTTGGTATTTTCTCGTTGATTTGTTTATTACCATTTCTTTTGATGATTACATCTTCCTTTATGAATGAAAAGGAAATTGTGACAGAGGGTTATAAGTTAATTCCGAAGCAGTGGAGTTTAAGTGCGTACGAATTTTTATTCAATAATTCAAAGAACCTGATTGCTGCTTACAAAGTTACCATCATTAATGCTGTAGTAGGTACTTTGCTTGGACTGTTTCTGATGTCAATGGCCGGTTATGTACTCTGCCGAAAAGACTTTAAGTACAGGAATCAGATTTCCTTCTTTATTTATTTTACCACGTTGTTCAGCGGCGGCCTGATACCATCCTATATCTTAATGGTAAACGGATTAGGTTTAAAGGATAACATTTGGGCAATGATTCTTCCGGGATTGATGAGTCCGTGGTCCATCTTCCTGATGAGAAATTTCATGAAGGCAATTCCGGATTCTTTATATGAATCTGCAGCAATTGACGGAGCAGGAGACTTTTATGTTTATCTAAAGATATTTATGCCATTGGCAAAACCATCACTGGCAACAATTGGTCTGTTTTTGGTATTGGCCTATTGGAATGAATGGTATAACGCAATGTTGTACATAGAGTCTACTGCGAAATACCCGCTGCAGTATTTCCTGCAAAGGATTGTAAGTCAGGCAAATGTGCAGCTTTTGATTCAGAAAGGTCTTACCATTAATACAGCAGATTTACCATCTGAATCCATCAAGATGGCAACTGCAGTAGTAGCCACAGGCCCGATTATTTTGGTTTATCCGTTTGTGCAAAAATATTTTGTCAGCGGTCTTACCATCGGAGCCGTCAAAGGGTGAGTGCAACTGTTAATTTAGCCGGAATCGGCTGATTATATGCAACTAAAGTTAATGAAAAGAAAGTACGCCTGTAGAAGATGCTTTAGAGAGCAAAGCAGGCAGATGGGAGCAAAAATGAAAAGAAAAATGATCGCGGCAATTATGGCAATTACCATGACTGTAACTGTATTGGCAGGCTGTACTGCAGGCAGCGCTGATACCACAAACGCAACAGAATCAAATGCTGTGGATACGTCTAAAGCAGATGCTGTTGATACGTCTAATGCAGATACCATTGATACTTCGAAAGAAGTTAATGTTGTGTTGTATCTGTATGGTTCTGAAGGTGTGGCAAGTCCTGATATCCTGGCAGAATTAAATGCTATATTAAAGGAAAAGATCAATGCTACGCTGGAGGTAAAATATATTGATTGGGGAGACATACCGACCAAATATCCATTGTTATGGGCTTCGGGCGAGGCTTTTGATATGGCATATGCTTCCTCGGCAGCGCCGGTTCCTTTTGCACAGTTGGCAAGACAGGATGTTCTGGCAGATCTGACGGAAATGTTGGATACCTATGCGCCTGCTTTGAAAGCAGCTATTGGTTCTACTGCCTGGAATAGTACAACAGTGGATGGAAAAGTATACGCTGTTCCCAGTACATACAGTGAATTCACGGCAAATGGTTTTGTATCAAGAGCTGACCTGATGGAAAAATATGAAATTGAAGAAATTGCTTCTATTGAAGACATGGAAGCATATATGGATGCGTCTGTAGCAGACGGCAGAACACCTTTAGACGGTAAATCCAATCTGTCTCTTGATATGTACAGAATGTTTACAGATCTGACCAGTGACTGGATTGAGGCGCCTGGTATACCAACATCTGAACCATGGCTGGTTGGTAAAGTTAGTGATCCGGGAGAAATTCTCCATCCTGCATTCACGGATGAATTCGAGGAATTTGCAGTTAAAATGAGAGAATGGTCTGATGCAGGATATTGGAGTAAAGACATCTTATCCGGTGCACAGGATGATAAAGAAAACTTCAACAATGACCTGAATGCAGCTTTTATTAGCCATCAGCCTGACTGGACAGGCAACAAAGGAACGCTGGATAAAAAGCTTCCCGGTGTTGATACGGAATTTTTCTGCTTCCCTGAGGTGAATGGTAAAATCATTCGTAAAATGGGATCTGAAAATGCAACTGTAATCAGTACGAATTCTAAAAATCCGGAAAGAACGCTCATGGTTATTGAATTGTTAATGACGAATGAAGAATGCTACAAATTGTTCCAGTATGGAATTACAGGAAGGCAGTATGAGTTTACAGATGGTTTGGCTGTAAGACCTGACAGTTACGATGATACTGTGGATGGAGGCGGTTTTGCAGCATGGGCATTCCGTACAGATGCTTTGAACATTCCATATGAAACAGAAGATACACGCCGCTACATTTTGAATGATGAGTGGAAGGCAGTTGCGATTGACAATCCGTATGTTGGATTCACCTTCGACAACAAGAACATATCCGCAGAACTTTCTGCAGTTGCAAATGTAGATTCACAGCTAGGGATACAGCTTCTGTTGGGTATGACAACGCAGGATCCCAGGGATGCTGTTGCGTTATACAGAAGTCAATTGGAAGCTGCCGGAATTGACAAGATTGTAGAGGAAGTAAAAACACAATATGCAGAATTTTTGGAGACATCGAAATAATAAACAGAGGAAACACAATATTGCCGTTACCAATGATTCAATTCATTGTGAAGCAATTAGCGTGAAAGACTTGTATGAAAGAATTCAAAATGTTAGAATTGATAATGATCAGAGGTTAAGAACAGACAATTTTAGCAGATTGGAGAAATGATTAATTTTGAAAGCAACGATAAAGGATATCGCTAAGCTGTCAGGCGTGGGAATTGCTACCGTATCCCGCGTGCTGAATGGCAGCGGGGCTGCAAGTAAGGAAGCAAAGGAAAGAGTAATGGATGCGGTGCGGGAGCTGAACTATATCCCCAACAGTAATGCGAGAAACTTAAAGCTTGGGCAGTCCCGTACAATTTTGCTGCTGGCAAAATCTATTATCAATCCATTCTTTCAGAAGATGATTTATGTGATAGAGCGCCAGATATCCCTTCGCGGTTATTCATTGGAAATAAAAAATGTCTCCCATATGGATGAAGAAATGATTGTGGCTCAAAGAGAAGCACAAAATGGAAATTTATGCGGGATTATTATTATGGGCGGCCGTTATGGTTATAAAGAGGAGGATTTCAAAAGACTCCGGATACCTTGTGTTCTGGTGACCATTACAGCAGACGAGTCAGTTGGGAAAGAGCTGTATTCCAGTGTGATTATTGATGATCAGAAGGAAAGCCGAAAAGCCGTGGAATCACTGATTAAGATGGGACATCGCAGGATTGGCTGCATTTATAACAATTATGGCTCTTTGGTGACACCCAATTATTACCGCCTTCAGGGATACAAGCAGGCTTTGGAAGAAAATGATATCCGGTATGATCCGGGTTTGGTATCTACGATTAATGTTATGGAGTCCGGTTATGAGTTTGGATTTAAAATAATGAAAAACATACTGGAACAAAATCGGGATATGTCAGCGGTGATTGCAATGGCGGATGTTATGGCCATTGGAGCGGCGAAAGCAGTGTTATCCAGCGGTCTGCGGATACCGGAAGACATTTCTGTTATGGGTTTTGATGGGATTGAGGAGGCAGAGTATTATAATCCTGCGTTGGATTCTGTCGGTCAGCCGGCGCAGCAGATGGCACAGCAGGCGGTGGATGCTATGATGGAGATGATAGGCTCCGGCACCACCAGCCAGATTGTGTTAGAGACTAATATAATCCGGAGAGGTTCCTGCGCCAAAGTGAATCGATAGATGGAAAGGAAGGTTGACTATGGGGACGTTTACATTAGATTATAACAGTGAGGTAAAAACGCTTAAACCCTATTGGAATATGTGTGTGGGAAGCTGCCATGCAACTACGGCTTTAAGAGAAGATTATCGGGAGCAGCTTACCCAATGTCAACGGGAATTGGGATTTCGGTACATCCGTTTTCACGGTATCTTTGATGATGATATGAGCGTTCTGAAGAAAACAGTGAAAAGGGGAAGTCATGAAGAAGTATATGTGACATCTTTTACGAATGTTGATTCTATTTTTGACTTTCTTCTTTCCATTAATATGAAGCCCTTTATTGAGATTGGATTTATGCCGGAATGTCTGCGTACCAAGGATACCACCGTATTCCATTATAAAGGTAATACGTCCAGGCCGTCCAGTTATGAAGTGTGGGACTGGCTGATAGAGTCTTTCGCAAAGCATTTGATCGAACGATATGGTTTGTCAGAAGTGCGCCAATGGTTTTTTGAAGTATGGAACGAGCCGAACCTGGGCGGTCCTGATTCAGTGCAAGGTTTTTGGGCGGATTCGATGGAAGAATATTTCAATCTGTATGAGCACACAGCACGCACGCTTAAACGGGTGGATCAGCGTCTGAAAGTGGGTGGTCCGGCTACTTCCAATAATGCATGGATTCCGGAGTTCACTGGTTTTTGCAGAGAAAAGAATGTACCGGTGGACTTTGTCTCCACACATCATTATCCTACGGATGTTATTCTGGGATACGGGGTGGAGGACAGCGTGAATTTCTTTTCCAGTAAGGAAGGAGAGTCGGAGGAAGCGTTTAAAAAGAGGCAGGCAGAATGGTTTTCTCATCTTTGGGAGCATGTGGACAGAGGCGTTTTAACAAAGATGACCCAAAAAGCAGTGGAAGAAGCAGGAGGGCTGCCGGTTTATTATACGGAATGGAACAGCCTGGCAGGTCTGGATTCTGACGGCGCTTTTGGATCCTCGTTTATCTTGAAAACGATTCTGGATGGTGTTGATCTGGCAGAAGGATACTCCTATTGGACCTTTTCTGATATTTTCGAAGAAGGCGGAATGCCGGGCAAAGCATTCCACGGGGGTTTTGGCCTGATGACGATGCAGGGAATTAAGAAAATCACTTACCGCGCATTTGAAATGCTGCATAAACTGGGAAGTAACCTGTATAAAGACAGTTATGGGGAAGGCACTGTGGATGTCTATGCCGTGAGAAACGAAGAAAGCCATTCGGTACAGTTTTTGGCGGTAAATCATCATTCCCTGCTCCATGATATAAAAGAGGAGAATGTTACGATTGTACTGGATGGAACAGAAGGTGATGTAAAGGTTACTATGGAACGTCTGGATGAAACACATGGGAATGCTTTGGCTGCATGGAGAGCTATGGGTGAGCCGGATTATTTGTCCAAAGGGCAGGAAGCTGCATTAGAAGGGGCTTCGTATACTTATGAAGAACCAATGCAGTATA
>Ga0153943_1000572_pt1 | contig 11179 bp, 10 predicted proteins | sample TSNJ027MetaG_FD_104721 | JGI IMG/M metagenome (GOLD analysis project Ga0153943, IMG submission 104721) | Attine ant fungus gardens microbial communities from New Jersey, USA - TSNJ027 MetaG | ecosystem: Host-associated > Fungi > Mycelium > Unclassified | place: USA: New Jersey, Brendan T. Byrne...
CAAGTTCATGCCATAGGCACGGCTCTGCGCACGGCCTGAGAGGCAATCCCTCACGGCACCGTACCGCGGGGGCGATCGACGTGTCAACATACAACAATATTCGCCTCACGTATCGCGGTGGTGCTGGCCGACCGCCTGCAGCTATTTTAGAAGCGACCACGCGGCTTACCGAGTCTGCACGGAGGTGGGATCTCAGCACCATGCCGAGATATTGGTCGAATCCTGTATTACGCCATGACAGCGCAGGTGCCGGGATCGTCGATGAGGTAGCGAGGCAGGCGGCTGTCGTTCTCGACGAATGCCCGCTCCCAGTTTGGCGTCCGGAACTCCCCTGGAAGTTCACTTGCCGCAGCGGAAACTTTGTAAGACATAATACGATAATTGATATATGATGTGCCACATCCCGCGTCGAACGGTGACAAGCCGCCCGCACGATCGGAAGGATCTGATCTGCACAACGATTTCGCTCGACTCTTGTGCCGCGCGCTGAGCGCGCGGACCGTGGTGGAGTTGCAGGCCCGCGACGGGGCAACGACAGCAGCGCTCGCAGGCGTCGTCCAGGCCACCGGGGGTCGCGTGATATCGATCGGCGACCCGTCGGTACTGAACTCGATCGATCAGCGGCTGTCGGCCGATGCGCTCACCGGGGTCGCCGAGCTCGTCGCAGTCGATTCGGTGGAACCCTGCACGTCCATGGTGCCCGCGGAAATCGACGTCGTATTCGTCACCCCGCCTGCACAACCCACGGACAGCTTCCTCGCGCTCCTCGGCGTGCTTACCGCGCGGTTGCGCAACGGCGGAGTTTTGTTTAGCTCATCGCGGGTTGCCTGGTACGCGGCCTACGTGCGCGATCCGGCCCATGGCTTCCGGACGTCGCTGTCGCCGCTCGGCGCAATCTCACTGTGGTCAAGGTCGGCGAAGAACCCTTGACACGCCGCACCCTTGTTCTATAGTCGGTCCATCAACATAATACAAACTCTGTTCTATGTATCTCTGGAGTCCTGGTGAACCTCGGCGAGCTTTGCGAGTACTGGGCGGTCTGGCGGCCGCAAGCCCCCGCAATCCGCACCCGCGAGACGACCACGACGTGGAGCGAGCTAGAAGACCGAACGGCACGGATTGCCGGTGCACTCAACGCCCTTGGAACCGGCCACGGTGACCGGATTGGTATCTACGCGGCGAACTCGCTCGCATGGTGCGAACTGGCCATCGCCGCGCTGCGCATTGGCGCGATCGTCGTCCCGCTCAACTTGCGGTTCACCAGCTGCGAGTTGCTGCCCGTTGTCAACGACGCCCAACTCAGCTGCATTGCTTACGATTCCGCGCGCGCCGAACGCTACGCGTCGCTGGCGGCCGACCGACCGGACATCGTCCCCATTTCCCTGGATAACGCTGTGCCGGCGGAACTGTCGCTCGACACGTTGGCCGCATCGGCCCGGGCGGGGACCCCAGGCCGCGTCGCAGCGGACGACGTAGCCATCATCAGCTTCACCTCGGGCACCACCGGAAAACCCAAGGGGGCGATGCTCACTCACGCCAACATCCTGGCTCACGTCACCCAGTGGTCGCGGGCTAATGATTGGACGACCTCGACCGCACTGCTGTGCTGTCTGCCGCTCGCTTTCACGGGTGGGATCGTGAACAACTTTCTCGGCGCTTACGGGGTCGGCGGAACCTTGGTTCTCGAAGAGGCCTTTGAGCCGGCTCGGGCACTGGAATTGATCACGTCCGTGCCCGTCACTGCGATGACCGGCGTTCCAGTGATGTTTGAGCAAATCGCCTCAGCCCCGGGCTTTGCTGAGGCCGACCTATCACACCTGAGCACGGCCATCACGGGGGGAGCGACCGTATCAGAAGCTCTGTTGCGCGCATACCAGGCCAAGGGTGTGATGATCCGTCAGGCCTACGCGCTGACCGAGGCATCGGGCAGCGTCTGCATTCTTCCGAGGGAGCTGGCAATTCAGCGACCGGACTCAGCCGGTCTTCCCAACGTGCATACCGCGGTGCGCATCGCCGACGACCACGGTTTGGAGCTGCCCGCCGGGGAAATCGGTGAGATCCAGGTTAAGGGCCCTCAGGTCTGCGTGGGGTACTGGCGCGACCCGGAAGCAACCGCAGCAGCGCGGGTGGATGGATGGTTGCGCACCGGAGACATCGGTTACCTAGGCCACGATGGCCTGCTGCAAGTCGTCGATCGAAAAAACGACAAGATCATTTCGGGCGGGTTGAACCTTTATCCGGCCGAGATCGAAAAAGTGATCGCCGGCTATCCCGGTGTTGCCGAGATTGCCGCCTTCGGGGTACCCCATGAGCGGTGGGGCGAGACCGTGGCCGTCGTGGTCGGAGGTAACGGAGTCGAGTTTGACGGGCTGCTGTCCTACTGTCGAACCGTCCTCGCCGACTACAAGCGGCCGCGGTATATCCAGATCCGATCGGAGCCACTGCCGCGGAGCCCGAATGGAAAAATCCTCCGGCGAACGTTGCGCGAAGAATTCGATGCTGCCGAGTACATGCGCACCAGCTCAACGTGAGACTTACACGAAATGTCAGCTTAAGCCTAGAAAGCCCTTGCAACTGGGAGTGGTGAGCCATGACCGTCCATGAAACTGCGAGAACCGAATTCGATCCAGCCGAGTTCGATCATTTCAGCCAAGAACACGCCGACGATCCCGATCCCGTATGGCATGCATTGCGACAGATCAGCGGACTCGCTCGCAGCGAAAAATACGGCGGATTTCGCATCGTCTCCCGCTACAGCGACATCTGCGAAGCGGCGCGAACGCCAGAACTCTTCTGCTCTGGTGAGGGTAATTCGTTACCCCGCCATGATTTTCCCAACTTGATCCCATCAGATGTCGACCCACCGCTGCATCATCAGTACCGCAAGATCCTCAACGTATCGATGTCGCCGCAGGCCGTGAAGGAGCGTGAAGCCGAGATCCGCGAACTGGCCGACGAACTTCTCGCTCCGTACGCTGGCTCCAGTGACGAGATCGACTTCTGCGAAGTGCTCGCCACCCCGTTCCCCCAGTTTGTTGCGTTGCGCACCATTGGATTTCCGGATTCGGATCGCGCGATGTTGGGCCCGTGGATGCACACCCTTACCCATCTGCGCGGAATCGACGACACCGCCGTCACCGAAGCGGCCGTCAACGTCTTCGCCCGGTTGACCGAGCATCTCGCACAGCGCAGAGCCGAGCCTCGCCGAGACGACCTATTCAGCCTGTTGCTCGACGCCGACATCGACGGCCGCCCGATGAGCGACGAAGAGATCATCATCTACACCCTGCTGCTGTTATTCGGTGGCCTGGACACCACCTCGAGCGCGATCGCGGGATCGATCTACTACCTCGCTCAGCACCCTGAGGTTCGCCAGGCGCTATTGGACGACGAAGACGCGATGGACCGAGCGATCGATGAGTTCCTTCGATGGACCTCGCCGATCCAGGCACTAGCGCGGACGGTTACACAAGACACGGAACTCGCCGGCTGCCCCCTGCACGCGGGCGAGAAAGTTCTTCTGTTGTGGGGGTCGGGAAATCGCGACGAATCGGTCTTCGACAACGCGGAAAGTGTTGTCATTGACCGCTTCCCGAACAAGCACCTGAGCTTCGGTATGGGGCCGCACCGCTGTATCGGATCGCACCTGGCCAAACTCATGATCAAGGTCGCGATCGAGCGGTCGATCCACTTGCTTGGCGACTTCTCCCTCGCCGATCCCGAAGGGGTGCGGTGGGCGATGGGAGAAGCCCGCGGACTGGAGAAGCTTCCTTTGCGTATTGGCCTGTCCTACAGGGGAACCGAGACATGACGCTGCTGCGACACGAGCTGCTCGCCGAGGGTATCTTGGTCCTCGAGATCAACCGGCCCGAAGTCCTCAACGCCGTGTCCGTGGAAGTTCAGACCGCCATCGAGCGCCGGTTGACCGAGGCGGAGAATGATGCGGCCGTCCGATGCCTCGTATTGTGCGGCGCCGGCGACCGCGCGTTTTCCGCGGGCTGGGACATTCACGAGCTCGCGCGGATGAGCGAGGAACAACACACCCTTGTCCAGTTGGAGCGAGAGGAATGGCTGTGGCACTGGGCGTCGACACCGATCCCCACTGTTGTTGCCTTGCAAGGAATTACCTACGGCGTCGGCGCGCTATTGGCCGTGACGGCAGACCTTCGCGTCGGCTGCGCTGAGACACGATTCAAAATCACGGCTTCCCAGTATGGAGGAGCGAACCTCACCTGGGTGTTAGACGAGCTGATCGGCTGGTCCAGGACCAAGGACCTGCTCATGACGTCTCGTGTGGTCGAGGGGGCAGAAGCAGAGCGAATCGGCCTGCTCAATCGTCTGGTCGAATTCTCCGACGTACGGCACGCCGCAATTGCTCTCGCGAGCCAGGTAGCTGCGCTGCCGCCGGAAGGGGTCCGCGCTGTCAAGCAGTTACTTCAGGCGGGCCCAGGACGAGACCTTCGCGCGAGATTCGATGCGGAAAACACCGCGATGATGACCACGGTGCGCCCCGGTCCGATGACCGACGTCTTCTCGAGATTCCTGGCAACGCACACCCGCAGATCATGAATGAGATAGCCAGGAATCGCATCCTCGCGGGCACCTCACACGTTCTGGAAGACCCACAAATCGAACTCCTCCTAGAACGGATGTATTACGACGCGCAAGTGCGTGCCGACATCGCCAAACAACAGTGGGATCCGCACGATCCGTACTCGGACGAGCTCTCTGGGGATTTCGGATACTCGCTTCGACCCGCGCAAGGCGAATTCATTTACATCATGGCCAGGGCAATGAACGCACGTCTCGCCGTGTGCGTGCCCGTGTCAGCAGGTGCGCCGGTGCTCTATCTTGGTGCCGCTCTTCGCGACAACTGCGGCGGACGGGTCGTCGGAGTCGAGCCGCGCGAAAAGTTCCGGCGGCTCGCGCGCGAGGCGGTAGCCGAGGCAGGGCTCGACGATTTCGTACAGCTATACGGCGGTGACCCGGCAACCGAACTGGCCGGCGTCCCAGGTTTGGTCGATGTTGATATTGCCCTCATCGATGGCTGGCCCGACCTGTCTGCGCCGTCGCGGGCTCGCTCGGTGCTCGATGTCCTCGCGCCGCGGATTCGACGGCACGGAGTGCTGGTGAATGACAACCGAGAACCCGACTACGTGGCCAGGCTCATCGAGCTCGGCTATGACAGTCTGCCAACCGATCTCGGGTTGATATCGGTTCGTCAGTAGCGGTCAGCGGCTAGCCCCGACCGGCGGCACATCTGCCGACAGCTGCCGATGAAAGTGCTGGTTCGCGGCCTCGTTGCGGCCGTACACCACTGACTCCACGTTGCCGTGAGCGATGCCGTCAGAAATCGTCTTCGCAACTACCCAGTCCTCTTCGCGAACGGTCTTGACTAGCAGATCCCAATTCTTATCCCAGTAGTGAGATTGCTTGGCGGATCGTGGTAGCTCGGGAACGAGGAACCTCAACTGCACAACGGAGCGTCGTAAGTCGGTCGCGTCCGGACGCACCGACCAGATCTCGAAATGACTCGGTTCGATCGTCATGATGGTGCCCGGATACAAAGTGAAATTGCCGATCGCGTACTCGGAGAAGTTCAAATCTGCAGCGTCATCCCGCGTATCTTCGATCCCACGGCGAGCGACGAAGAGACGTGAATGCTTCCCAAATGCGTCAAACGTATAGATGTTCGTGTGGAAAAACGGACCGACCGTTCGTGGATGAACGAATTGCAGATGGTACGCATCGAGGAAGCCATCCATCACAACTTTCCATTCGATGTCAACAACGAACGTTTCCTGCCGATAAAGTTCGGCGCTCGCGATGCCGGATGCGGCGACGTCATCCGAAAGGGCAGATCCAACGAATTTCGCCATGTCGAGCGGCTCGCCCCGCGTAGGCACAACCCACACCAACCCGGCGTATTCGTCGGCGGGAAGCTCGATCAGCCCGTGGGCCGTGCGGTCGATCGCGGCGAAACCGTCATCGAAAGGAATGGCCCGAATTGAGCCGTCCCTGTTGTAGCACCACCTGTGGTACGGGCAACTGAACATCTTGCGGCGGCCGACGGGTTGTTCCTCGACCTTCGCACCGCGGTGCCGGCATACATTGCTGAATGCCTTGAGACTGCCATCGTCTTGCCGTACGACCAGAATCGGTACACCGCAACAGTCGACAGTGACGAACGTCCCGGGGTCGCGCAGCTCGGAACCATGGGCGACGATCGTCGGCATCGTCCTGACAAAGTCCACCTCGCGGCGAAGGCGCGCCTCATCGAAGAACACATCGGCGGGGACGTAGGCCTCCGACACGGCATAGTCAGTCGTTCCCGAGTCGATGAACCCGATCAGCCGCTTCTTAACGTCCGCCTTGCTGTGGTCCTGCATCGAACACTCCGTCCGCCACGCGACGCATCTTTCGTGGAACTTACGACGAGAATTGTATCATGTATCGTAAGCCTGAACGATCCCTAGCTATGTCGGCCGGTAGTGCTGAGGAATGTCGCCGTAAGACAGCAATACACAAGTGGACATGTGATACTCAATCTCCAAACCGTAGCGGCGATGAGGGAGTGGTTGCTGTGCGTCCGCAGAGGAACGTACTGGGTGCGACCGTTGAGGAGTCGCGGGAACAGCTGATTGCCGCAGCCGAAAAATGCTTCGAGATCTATGGGGTCGCCAAGACGACCATGGACGACATCGGACGGGCAGCATCGGTCACTCGCGCGACGGTATACCGGTACTTTGCCGACAGAGACAGTTTGATCCTGGCTGTGGTGATCCGGCGGTCAAGGATGCTGTTGGATCGCGCCCGTGCTTACCTCGACTCCCAGCCCACCTTTGCCGACAAGTTGGTCAAGGGAATGGTGTACCTGGTCGACCATGGCCGTCGGGATCCCATGGTCAGGCTGCTCGTTAGCCCCGAGCATCTCAACCTCGCCACCGGCATATTGGGCAACTCGAAAGCAGTCATCGACCTCACTTATGAACTATGGAGCCCGATCATGGCCACCGCTCAGCGCAACGGTGAGATGAGGGAGGGCATCGACTTGCACAAGGCATGCGCCTGGCTTGCGTTTCAGCAATTGATCCTGATCGGCAGGCTCGATCTGGTCGACCCCTCAGATCCCCAGCACGAGGAGATGCTGCGGGAGTTTCTGTTGCCGGCATTCCTTCCAGCAGGCTGACAGCGTCTGCTGCCGACGCACCTTGGTGCGCGATCCACCGGTCAACATGTTCTGGATCGGCCTGAACTCACGCCGCCACGGCGTATCGCCTTGCTAGTCGTGTGGGCGTGACTCGGCGATCCGACGAGTTTCGGGTGACGCCGCGGCCGTGAGCATGGCGACAACGAGGTCGATGAGTTGGCTGATGAAGACCCGGTCATCTGTGTGCGGCGCAGTCGCGGCCCGGCGTGCCAACTCGCCGATGACGAAACGTATGACGACAAGGCGCCGGTGCACCTGCGCAGCTGTGCGGTCCAGGAAGGGGTCGACGAGTTGGCGCCAGCGGACAATGCTGTCTCCGTGATCCTCGAAGTCTCCTGGTGGGAGGATCGGCTGCCGTCGGTTCATCACGTCCGCATAGATGCATAGGTAAGCGCAGCCCCCGGTAGATTCGGCCAGTTTCGACGCCAGCGGTTGAACAAGCGCTTCGGCAAGCGCGCGTACGTTCTGGTCACCGGCCGCCTCGTAGCGATCCAGGAGTGCATGCCGCCGCAGCTCGACGTCATAGCTGTGCTTCTCCAACACCGCCGTCAGCAGTCCGGCCCGGTCGCCGAAGTGATACTGCAACGCGGTGGCGTTCTTCACCCCGGAAGCCCGTTGAATCTCGCGCAGGCTGACCGCATCGATTCCCTGCCCGCCATAGAGCTCCTCGGCTGCTGCGAGCAGACGTTCCCGTGTAGACATGGCGCCGTCATACTATCGATTAATGCACTCGCATTGCAATTCAATTCATATGCCTGTACGGTCCTGTGCGTGACTGAACTCGTGGACTCCGGTGTCGACTGGGGGGTGATCGAGTCCTGGCTGGCGGCCAAAGGAGTCGCCAAGGTTCGGGTCACCAAGATGGAACAGATCGGTGGCGGCACCACAGGTTCCATACTTCGAGTCGACGGAGGGACGAAATAGCATGTGGGACTTCAGCACCGAACCCGAATTTCAGGCAAAGCTCAACTGGATGGACACATTCGTCCGAAACGAGGTCGAGCCGCTCGACCATCTGACTCATCAGGCTGAGCACCTCATCTATTCGCCGCTGTCGACCGAGCTGGCCAAGATCGTGCGGCCACTACAAGACGAGGTGCGCGAACATGGGCTGTGGGCATGCCATCTCAGACCCGAGCTCGGTGGTCAGGGCTACGGCCAGGTCAAGCTCGCACTCATCAACGAGATTCTCGGCCGAACGGCTTGGGGTCCCGTTGTTTTCGGCTGTCAAGCACCCGACACGGGTAACGCCGAGATCCTGGCCATGTTCGGCACCGACGAACAGAAACGGCGCTACCTGCAGCCCCTGCTGGATGGTGAGATCTTCTCGTCCTTCTCGATGACCGAGCCCCAAGGCGGCGCCGACCCGCGCCTATTCCGCACCCTTGCGGTGCAAGACGGCGAGGACTGGATCATCAACGGGGAGAAGTATTTCACCTCCAATGCGCGCAACGCGGCATTCTTCATCGTCATGGCGGTGACCGATCCAGACGCCGGACACCGCGAACGGATGTCGATGTTCCTGGTGCCTGCCGAGACCCCCGGCATCGAGCGGATCCGCGAAACAGGCACGATCGGCGATCCCCTCGGCGTCGGCAACCACCCGCATATCCGTTACACCGACGTCCGCGTCGGCTCCGATGCGCTGCTGGGCGAGCGGGGCAAGGCCTTCCACATCGCACAGGCCCGCCTCGCCGGTGGCCGACTGCACCACGCGATGCGCAGCATCGGCTTCGCCAAGCGCGCATTCGACATGCACTGCGAAAGAGCCGTGTCCCGAACGACTTTCAATGGAACCCTCGCCGACAATCCCGTCGTTCGGGCCGGCATCGCCGACTCGTACATCCAGCTCGAACAGTTCCGCCTGCTGGTGCTACATGCCGCATGGCAGATGGACACCCACGGTCCTGTCGCAGCCATGCAGCACGTCTCCGCGTGCAAGGTCGCCATGGCCCGCGTGGCCCACGACGTCGTCGAACGGTCACTGCACCTGCACGGCGCGCTCGGCGCGTCGAACGAGACCCCCCTGGCACGGCTATGGCAATCAGTGCCGACCTATGGCCTCATGGACGGGCCGACCGAGGTCCACCAGGACATCGTCGCCCGACGAGTGCTCGGCTCCTACTCCCCCGCACCCGGCAACTGGCCCAGCCAGTTCCTGCCCGACCTCACTGCCGCCGCCCGTAGGCGCTACAGCACGCAATACGCGCAGATCGCGACCTAGAGGTGGGCCGTCCAGCGAGACGCGCTGGATTCGATGGGCAGCTTGTTCGCGACCGCGCCTGCGTGGTCATCGCCGAACCGAAGCCGTTTTTCGACCCCAACCGCCTGAAGACCACCGCCGTTCAAATGCCGGCCGGAATATTTCGGGCCCTGATGACGGAGGTAGCATGCGCGCGGTACAGGTGACTCGGCTAGACGGACCAGGCGGGATCGAGGTGACCGACGTCGAGGAGCCCACCGGGGATGGCATCGTCGTCGACGTGCACGCCGCAGGCGCGGCATTCCCGGACGCATTGCTCACCCGCGGCCTCTACCAGTACCGACCGGAGCCGCCGTTCGTGCTCGGATCGGAGATCGCCGGGGTGGTGCGGTCCGCACCGAACAACGCACATATCCGTGCCGGCGACAGAGTCGTGGGTCTGACGATGCTCACCGGCGGCATGGCCGAAGTGGCGGTCCTGCAATCCGACAGAGCGTTCAAGCTGCCGGACAACGTGACCTTCGAGGCGGGCGCCGGCGTCCTGTTCAACGATCTGACGGTGTACTTCGCGCTGAGTGTTCGAGGCCGGTTTCAGCGGGGCGAGACGGTGCTGGTGCATGGGGCGGCCGGCGGGATTGGAACGTCGGCGCTGCGGCTGGCATCCGTGCTCGGCGCGTCTCGCACCATCGCGGTGGTCAGCACCGAGGAGAAGGGTCAGATCGCCACCGCGGCCGGCGCGACCGACGTGGTGTTGGCCGAGGGCTTCAAGGACGCGGTAAAGGAGTTGACCGGCGGCCGCGGCGTCGACGTTGTCGTCGACCCGGTCGGCGGCGACCGGTTCACGGATTCGCTGCGCTCGCTGGTCCCTGGGGGACGGCTGTTGGTAGTCGGCTTCACCGGCGGTGAGATTCCTACCGTGAAGGTAAACCGGCTGCTGCTCAACAACATTGACTTGGTCGGTGTTGGCTGGGGCGCCTGGACACTGACGCACCCCAATGCGCTGGCCGAGCAATGGGCGGCGGTGGGGCCGCTGCTCAGCTCGGGTCAGTTGCATCCCCCCGAGCCAGTGGTCTACCCGCTCGAGGAGGCCGCCGCCGCGGTCGCATCTTTGGAAAATCGCACCGCCAAGGGCAAAGTCGTGCTACGCGTCCGGGATTGATAGACGTGTCACGCCGCTACCCGCGGTTGTATCGAAACTGCGGTGGGTAGTCTCGCCCGAAGTCGCGGCCGTTGGCACCCTGGTCGCGGTTGTCGTTGCGCAGCAGCGGGATATCGGGTGCCGGGCAGGCGATGCCCGCTCCTTCACCGCAGGTGTAGGTGAGGTACGACCGGGTTTGGATGTCCCGATTCCAAGCGGTGGAGTGGGCGCCGAACCATGTGTTCGGGATCGTGTAGCCGACCGTCATCGCGAGCGTGACCAGTCCGATCACCGCTAGCGCCCTGACCGCGGTGACGCGCACGGGCCCACCACCGAGCTGTTCGGCTCCCCGCTCGGCCAGTGATTGCCCGCGGTCGTTGGTGAAGTATCTGATGCAGGCGAACATTGTGAAAATCATGCCGGTGGTCAAGGCCTCGTTGAGCGGATACGCGTGGTAGGTGCCGGCGAAAATCTTGACGTGCCCGCCTGGATACTCCCAGGAACCCATGGGCATGAAGACAATTCCCTCGAAAACGATGTCAAACGGGACCATGACCGCAAAACAAATCGCGGCCAGACCCAGTCGCGGGATTCCGGGCCAGCGTGCCTTCGCGCGGCGCATGATCGC
>Ga0153943_1000575_pt1 | contig 11172 bp, 5 predicted proteins | sample TSNJ027MetaG_FD_104721 | JGI IMG/M metagenome (GOLD analysis project Ga0153943, IMG submission 104721) | Attine ant fungus gardens microbial communities from New Jersey, USA - TSNJ027 MetaG | ecosystem: Host-associated > Fungi > Mycelium > Unclassified | place: USA: New Jersey, Brendan T. Byrne...
CGGTCCTGTGAAATGAACAATGGCAGGATCATTCATGTCTTCGAGGTTCAGTAGCTCTCGATCTGTAGATGGATATGAGGCATAAGTTCCAAGTCCCTGGGCATTCCATCGCAAGGATAGAGAGACCCAGTCCTTGAAATGATGATTCAATGCATCCTGGTCGCGAAACTTGGCATTTCGCATCTCCAATAACTCAACAACTCCCATCTCTCTAATCTTCGTCAAGTCCATTAACAAAACACCTGCGTTGAAATACGGCCGTTTGTCTGATGCATTGTATCCCATCGGATGACCAACATCAGGAACAGCACCTAAGGCTTGGTCCTGGAGGTCTGTCTTCCACAGAGGCGTCAGGTTATCTCGGACCAGGATATCGGCGTCAAGGTAAAGCACGCGTTCAACTGGAAGGATCTCAAAGAGGTCAAGCTTGGCCCATACAGGACCAAGTTCTCTCGAAATACTTTTTTCTGGTAATGGAAGAAAGGAAAGTGTTACGTCGTAGGACCTAGGTAAGCATTGACGTAGCGTGCTCTTGTCGTCCTCCGTCAACCCGCAATCAACCACATAGATGGAGATGCGACCTGGTGTATGTTCTACAGCAGTACGCATCGCCACAGCAGCAGCAATGGAAAATGAAGAATCAATAGTAAAGGCGAGATTTATTCCATAACCAAATTCCTCCAATGAGAAGCTATGCTTGTCATCGAGTAGGAATCCGATTCGCATATCCACCGTTTTTCTGAGGACAACTTGCCAGTGGCTTGGTTCTGAGAGCCTAAAATACTCTCCTTCATGCAGTTTCAAAAAAGCATCGATACCGCGTTTGGGATGATGTTTGCTATCTTCCGGTTCGACACTCCAATTATAATCATCGAAGATAACGATAGCGCCTTTCTTTGCCAGACGCCAACAGAGCTCCCCGTCTAAAAAGGTATCATCTGCTTCATGAGATCCATCAATATATATCCAATCATACCCAGCCTCTGCTTTTCTTATCTCCTCATTCAATAATGACATAAGAGCAGGGAAACTGAACTGTGGGATAACACGATAATTATTTCTTCCTGCGATACGAAGATTATGCTGGATCTTCGAAAAGCGTTCCTTTCCAGCCACGGTTGTGCCGAGGTCGAAATGATCAATGCAAACGATTGATCCTCCGGTATCACAAAGTTTTATGAGGAGGAAGACAGCTGATCGCCCTTCCCATGAGCCAATTTCGAGTACACGAGGGCTAGAGGTGAGGCTCTTAACCTCTGCGATCAAGGATGTCCAGCTAGGAATGTTGTGAGAAAACCAATCTTGAGTTGGCGTAAAGTGATATACAGTCTCTGCCATTTCGAAGGCCCGATAGTATTCGTCAAGATGGATTTATCTACGTATCTAAAAGTATTTGAGATAAACCAGCTAGCTACCCTTGTGACTAGCTTTCTTCGATAGGAAGCTAGTTTGATATTTCCTTAATAAGCTGTAACATAAAGTCATCTAATTTCGAACGTGTATTCTTTCTACTACCTCATGGACGAAATCAGAAAACCTAAGTTTGGACGACAAGTTTCCAATTACCTTTGTGTCATGCCCCGAGTCTCGAGCAATTCTAGACCGCAAATCATCAAACTGCATGCTCATAAAGATTGATGTTGTCTTCAATTAGAAAGATGTTCAGCGGTGAAATTCGAAGGTATGCTCACCAGGGAGATAGAACCCCGATTGTTCACCACCAATTTATATCTCAGATGTGATTCAGGTGATGATTTGTGATAGAAGAATAATATAATGAATCACCCGAAGTGAAATGAGCTATTTATTGTCCACGACAGTTGATTGCATCAAGGGAGAGACGAAATAGGCAAAGGCATGTTAGGATTCTATCACAAAGACCCTGAAAACACTTCCAAGTCACTGGCCTTCGTTGGGCGTGAATATTTTATTCACTAGTTGTTTATCATGTAACCATTCCAATGTCATAATTCGGCTGTCATCAGTTAGAACTCAGTAATCAATCTCGTGATATAAGGGTTCAACAGCAGAGTTAAGAGTCTGTTCCAAAACAAAAAGGCCTGGAAATCAATTCAATAACAACAAAAGCACGATTATAACGCCAACACGCTCCACCGAATTCCTTCTTTCCTCTTTCCTTGGCCTATCTCCCGGTACCCGACCAACGAACCAATCAAATCGCTTTCCAATACTTCCCCATTCTCTCCTTTCTACAATTCCCCTCAATCTCCCCAGTTCGCTGAACATTCGTATCAAAGAGCTCTCTATAATTGCAATAGTCCAAAGAAGACTATTTCGTCGAATCCGAGAATCGATTTTCAATGTGACATTGCGGTCCGGATGGAGAGATAAGTGCCGATAAATATCATGGATCACGTTTGCAGCAAAAATACATAGATTCAGTTTTATGCTGAAGAGGATTGTCGTCGAAGATAAAGTGACGATGCCGAAGCAAAAGATTGACAAAGTAACCAAAAAACATTCGGCACTGTTTGGAGTATAGTCTTGGTAACTCAAATCCGGATATGCATCGATGAGATGGCCGTCTCCAATACTCCATTTGTGAAATCTCCAATAACTTCGCTTTCCATTATCCCACCAAGGATGCTCAACGATAGCGTCAGGTGCTGGAAAAAATCCTGGAGCGATATTTGAACCTTTGTAGTGAACAGACTGGTGGTTTGCTCTTTGCAGAAGGCAGTAGTCTATGTCCTCACCCCCGCCAGTCTTTGGGTATGCCAGAGAGAATGTTGTTGGAGTGGGAATTTCGTTCTCGGCTTCGATGTATTTTGGGATTAGCACTCTGCGTGAGACCAGGTTTGCTGTAACACCCCACGGTACGTCAACTTCTGTTTTTGTGGCAATATCCCAGAAGTATGTCACCCCAGCAAGGTGTACAGCAGTGGTGAATACGCTTGTTGTTGTGGGGAATTGAGTATTGCAGACAAATCCAGCAGCATCAGGATTGCCGCGTATTGCATCTGATACAGCAAACAAAAGGTTAGAGGATGGGATGATGTCATCATCGAGGAAATGAACCCAATCGGCCGACGCCTCTTCCAGCCCTCTATTACGAGAATATGATGCACCACGATTAGTGTCGTTCACTCTAATTCTGACATTTGGATTAGATGAATACCGTGCAAGGAGCGCAGGTATAGACGAGGAATTTGGTGAGTCGATAATGATGATAAAGGTTACCGCAGTAGAAGATGGCGCCTCGAGAGAAAGGATAGTTGATAAGATCTCTAGATTGACTCTGTAGCAGGGGATGATCACGTCTAAAGTCAGTTTCTTGACATTCTCAATATGGGCGGTGGCAAAACCGTGGCGATCTCGGAGATACGTTGTCACAGCGCATTCAGCACGGAGGAGGGGCGTCAATGACCACCCCTCAACATGCTGTTTATTATATCGAGCATCAATAGAACCGCCGACTCCGTTCTTTAGGCGGCAAGAAAGCATTACCGAGGTCCCCCAACGGCGATATAGCTGGAAAAGGAACGGGTCTCCATCCTGATTAACGAACACCTCGGGTACCACATGCCCCCCGAAAACTTCCATGTGAGATTTGTGAATAATTGGGAAGGTGGGCATCCCCGGAAATGTCACATCGGTGAAAGCGACACATGCTAGGCCAAAAGGAATGCCAGAAGATTCTGAGAGGGAGGAAAAAGTAGAATGGCACTTTCGCATCCATCCTTCGTCTAACAACGTGACATCATCTCCCATTAGCACAAAGTAGTCACACCCATCTTTGTAAGCCTCTCGAGCACAGTCACGCCACAGGGCACACACGTGACCTTTGGGATGATCAAAGTTGACGATCTCTCGGATTTGCGAAGGGGAATCCCAAGGTCCAAGATCACTTGATGGGCCTTATTTTCCTGCCGCAAAAACGTGTCTTCAGCGTCAACTGCTAGATAAATGACAAAACGATATTTCTGGTCTGAGGAGACCTCGACGTCTCTCCATGTCGTATCCTTCAAGGTTTGGCAGAAACTGCGCAAGTTGACGAGGCAGTCGTTCGGGTTACGCAATCCTCTCGAGGTGATGGGTAGGATGATCGCAAAAGTCAGGCGTTCTGCTGCCAGATCGATGACTTTACTTCTGAGCAATGTTCTAAGTATCTCCTCCTGGTGTAAACTCTGTTGAGCATCTTCAGAAAGGAGATTATCAAGCTGAATCTGGATCCATTCGGATGTTCTTCTCATTCCTTCTTGTAGACTGATAGACGGGCGCCAATCGAGGACAGCCAAGGCTTTTTCATTGTTCGAATTCCGAGAAGCTACTCCCACCGGTTTATTTGCATCATACGTAATTTCTGCTTGTGCTTCTGCAGAACCCAGGGCAATCTCCGCGAGCTCTTGAATAGTCACAGCCTGATCTGATCCTATGTTGACCGGCTCTGAGCACGAAGAAAATAGAAGCTTCAGGAGGGCATCTACAGCGTCATCAATGAAGAGGAAGCTTCTCCTCTGGGTCCCATCTCCCCATATCTCGAAGGAGGGTGGCTTTAATGATCGATCGCTGAGACGGCGACACGCGAGAGCCTTTCGTAGGAGCGCGGCAGGAGCTTTTTCTCGGCCGTTATTCCACGAGCCCCCGGGACCATAAATATTATGAAATCGAGCAATTCTTACCTCGAATCTGTCCGCATACTGTGCAACCAGGAGCTCCGAGTTTAATTTCTCGAGACCATAGAGGCCTTGGGGGTTGGGGAGTGAACCATCAAAAGCAAAGACATCACTCTCTTTGAGAGAAACGTCTTCTTCGTTTTGAAGTCTCTGAGGATATATGCAAGCCGAAGATGCGAAAAAGAATCTTGTCACAGTACTTCCAGGAAGGGATGCTGCCTTTAGTATATTCTGAGTCATGGTATGATTTTGTGCATAAATTTCGGCATCGTTGTCACCATGTATAGTGCCCATTCCACCCATGTTGGCGGCGAAGTGCAGTATCATGGTGGCACCTCGAGCCGCGGCGATACAAGTAGAGATGTCGCACAGATTTCCATGCAAAAATTCATGACAGATAGTGTCCGTTGGAGGAATAGATTCGATGTCAATTATCCTAACTACATAGCCTCCGCGGTCGTATAGTCGCTTTGCTATATTAGAACCCTTTCCGCTCGGTTGGTCAAAAGGCAAGGATATACAGTATGAAAACCCACTATAAATCCGCATCCTCCTGTTATAAGGACTGTAGGAGTGTCTTTTAATGGCATGAGGTCTTGGAGTCGGCCAGAATTGATGTGCAACCATTTATGAATAATTTCCTTCGGGGTCCTCATACCATTTTTGCCTTGAACAAAGCACTCACCTTTCTAGGCATTGATCAGCATGTGCGCGTGCGTTAACCATTATGATGACATAATGCTTTTGTCTATGAAGAAAGCAATGTCTGTCAGCTGACATAGCTCGGTCAGTATTACCATTGTAAATATCTTTCATGGAACATAGTCTAATACCTTAGCTCCAGCTAATATTATGAACAAATCAGGTGGACTCTAAGTCACCACTTAGATTAAATCCTCTGTAAAGCTCTCAGTGAATATTGATTCAGTATAGCTCATACCATTCTGTAGATGCATAAAAGAGGATCATTTTAGTAAGGAAATGATCAAGTACTTTGCACCGGTTATTTTGACCATCAACCCACACAATCTTGTTTGTCTTTTTCACTGTCTTGAGGCTGCTATCCTGAAATGAGGTTCCTATCACCTTGTGGTGATTCATGTTATCAATGATTAATACATTGATCAGGAATTCAATATGCCGATAACAATGTCTACAAGAAAACTACTCATACTTGACAGCAAATGCAATTCGAGGTCGGCACAAAAATTTTCAGTAGCCGGAAATTTTTTCTAATTATCATCTTTTGTCGTCATTGATTTTCTCATTAGTCATTTGAGTTCGGACTTCAGGCTCTTGTCTTGCCTGATTGATTGTTAAGCTTCATCTCGCGTTCTCTTTTACTCTTTCGTCCTAACTCTCTAGAATGCTTTCTCAACAGGACTAATTTCTGAGCAATAGATTCGAATAACATCCCTTGCAGCCAAGATCGTGTAAATTAGTCGATAATGTGCCGGGCCGAAAAGCTGTGCAATATAATCCTCCGCAGCAACCTCTGCGCCGTTGCGATGAAGTGACATTCTTGTGACAACGGGACAGTATTAAGCCCCGAGCCATTGCTGCACTATCGTTCTAACTTCCATTTCACCTTGATGAACAAATTCGTCACGGAACAACCAAAGGACATTCCCTCTGCTACCATGGATCCATACTTGAAAGATAGTCCACCTCCAATGAGTGAATTCGACTATCCAAGAAATCACCATTCACAGTCTGGGTGTTGTGTTGTTAACCACAAGGGTTGTCACCAACTGCGGCGAAGGATATTCCTCTTTAGTGTCTTCTTGTTGTTCATCATCCTGCTTGCTGGAATTTACACCTACTATTCGATTGAGGGAACTTCGGGATTCTTGGACAGCATCTCTGGAGGAGTTTTCAAACGTGCAGCGGATGATGCACAATCTTTCATTGACCGAAAATGTGAGTAATCCAGCATCCTCAGATAGCTTTGGGTATTTGACCTCGATGGTTTAGACTATCTGATTATAATCTTCGTCGGGCTGTTTTTGGTCCTGGTCTTTGGAATTATGCTAAGCGCCTGGTGTTGTCGAGGTGAGTTACCTGTGTTTATATACAGGCGAAGCTAATCATGTGACCAAGGTGTATTTGAAAATCCATGCTGCTTTCCCTGTTATCTATGTGCCTGTTGTGGAGGCTTGGGTGAGTTTTCTATGGCGAACGTCGAGGAATTCCGAAGCTGATTTGATTATAGCTTGTCTAGAATGTATCGGTTGTGGGCTATGTGTAGAAGCGGCAGAGGTTGCTTAATGATACCTAGACGTCGTTTTCAAGCTCGATTTTCAGTTTTTGATTTTTTTCAGATAGACTTTCAACTGATTCAGATATTGTACTTATGTCCGAGCTGGGCAGGAAATAACACTTTGATGTAGTATTAAAGGGTTCTTGATATACTCATCTACGAGCCCACGTTGTTTGGTTTCATCCGAGGCCTTGCTTGGTTGAATACTCTGTAAAAAAGCAGGCACGTCTCTTTGAACTCACTTGAATAAATTCAATTGGGGCTGCTCTCAGAATAGGGGTGTCTACAGGAGATATAGCCGCTGTAGAGGAAGAATGTTGAATCAGTGCAGGATCGATATTTCGGTGATTCCCAATTGAAGGCGTCAGTAAAAATGTCTTATTGCAGGATAGGCAGGGAGGCAATTGGCTTGGGCAGCCATTGGAACTGCAAGTTATAAATGAGGAGCCTTCTCTTCACTATAACCACCATATTTTCTCTCTCCCTCAAATCTTAGAGGATGTCACTTGCTACTGCTTCCGCAGCTTTCCACTCTGCCTCTTTTCATCTGCATCCCCTGGTGAACCCATCATTTAGTCACATATTCCCAACAATGGTTAGTGTGGAACTTCTAATTTACTTTGGATTTGCCTACGCGTTCTTGAAGCGTCGTATCTGCGATCCTCATAAGGAACGGCGGAAGTTATTGCTAGGTAGTCCATGCACGGTGTCAGAAGCACGGCATCACATAATCTAGCTGGCTAACGGCCCTTGATCATCTAATTCCCATGCACGGCGGACAGCCTCTGGGAAAGATCTTACCCTGATGGAAAAGAGAGACTCTTATAATACCATTGTTCGGGAAAAATGGTCTACAATCAAGTTTCGATACCCTTATTTGAGCGTGTCGTTGGAAGAGTACGACATCTGACTTCATCCATGGGAACCACACTACCAAAATGGCTTCATCGGAACTTCTATCGCTCAAACGGTAGCCCAAGGCGAAAATGGTATGAGGACCCCGAACAGAAACTATTCAGGAATGGTTTCATTGTTGACGTCGATCCAAGGCCCCCTGTGATTGCGAATATCGTGAGATTGACTAATTATATACATTTTGATGTCTGAGTTAAATTTATTCCATGATTCTTTTTGTCTTCACGTTGATCATAGAATTTTCTGTAGGATTTTATTTGGTGTTGATTATTCTTTCACACGTTTATAAGAACCCACTGTCTTCTAAAGTCCAACTAGACTTCAGGTTTGTCCGTATTGACGATCTAATCTCTCAGCCAGTACTTACCTGGACTTTTCTCTCTCATCAAATCGAAATTCGAACTTTTGTGCATATTGTGTAGCAAGGAGCTCTAACAAGAGGCCTTGCGGGCTGGGAATAGAACCCACACCCACAGGCAAAGGCGTCTCTCTTTTTGAGAAAAATGTCTTTTTGCTTGAAGGTAGACGCAAGCAGAAGATGCAAAAAAAAATTTCCTATCGTATTTCTAGGAAGGGGCGCTGCCTTGAGTACGCCCTGTGTCATGGTATGATTTTGTGCGTAAATTTCCGTATCATTGTCACCATATATGGTATTCATTTCCACCCATGTTGGCGATGATGCTATAGACGCCATTATGAACTCCTTTTCTTTGTGCTCAGAACTGGTTAACATAAAATCAGAGATTGTTTTGGGCTGTGCGAAGGCACAAGCGGAGTTGATGCATGATACCGCCGAACCGTTGGACGTCGCTTCTTCGAATTCGAACAGTGAGAAGGCCCTGGCTGTCCTAAATTGGTACCCATCTATCAGTCTACAAGAGAGAATGAGGGGAGGTCATTCGAATGGATCTGGATTCACCTTGATAATATCATTTCTGAAGATGTTCACCAGGGTCTCGATCAGGAGACCCTAGAAAAATTGCTCAGGGGTAAAGTCATCGATCTGGCAGCAGAATGCCTGAATTTTGCATCACCTCGAGAGGATTTCATAGCACGAGGAAAAGCTAAGGCGGACTCGGATTAGTCAGTTCTGACGTTGAGATACAAACTTTTCATAATTCAAAACAAGATGACAATTACTCAATATTGGCTAACCAGATTACTTGTACCCTCTTACTACAACGGGATAGATACCTTGGCTTAAAATAAGTTGTAAAACATGAAAAACGTTAGAAGTACCTACCTCCTGTAGGTAACGACCTCCTTGGGCAACCCAAGACAGATAGAAACGCATTTATCAATCCTCCATGTATTGTTAGGCAAGGATCTTTCCGGCAGGTGGTGCCATGAGCACGTGAATGATGAATATGCAGTGCATGCTCACATGTAACAGGAGGTTCTTCATTAAAGATCATATCAAAAACAGACTGCGCACGAGCCACCATTTGCGTCTTCGTCTCTCGTATATCACACAGCCATTGCATATCCTCCTCAGAGAATCCATCCTCTAAATGAAACTCGGGAAAACTGTTGCTGATGTATGTCTTCGAACCGCGTCTGTCATACGTATAGACGCCGTTTTGCTCTCTGCAATTCTGCGGATCAAAGGTTCCAAAGCAGGTTGACGGACACCATCCTTTGTACTCACCTCTACGACTAGGATTGGCAACCAAGGTTGACACTTCTTGAGCCACCCAAATGCAATATTGCAAGTTTGGAGTGCTCGCGTGAGAGGGCTTGTGTATACTTTATCAAGGAAAGGGATACCAAAAGCCCGCTCTTTCTCCCACTCGTTCTTGATACGGAGTGCTTGTGCTATTCCGGTTACAGTGAGATCTGGATCTGCTGCAGTTGATACATGTAATGATGAAACTAACTATACTTGAGGGAAACTTACGACCCCAGGTAATCTCGTCATCACCGTTCGTTCTTCTCCAATAGCTGTTTCTCATCAACACCATGGGCATGGATCTTACGAGTGCTCACCTTTTCCAGTCCACAGCATTGTACTTATCCTTTCCGACGTTGTCTGTAGAAATAATTAAGATGAAAACCAGCCAACTCTTGAAATATCGAGCACATACGGTAGCTCTGACCGTGTCTACAGAAGAAGATAAGTTTGAACGATTCCCCTGGCATTGCGGAACTGTTGAGTTCTCGAATTCTCTTCTCAAAGTTTGACCATCTTTGAGCGGTATCATCAAGGAGTCCAAATTGTGGTTGTATCTGATATGGGGTGTCTTAGCATGTCTCCTTCAGAGGTGGCAAGAATAATACTGGGAGTCCTGGTGTTGGCTCATCCTGAGAGAAAAATCCTGATACAGCCTGCAAGGAAGGTGAATAAGTAAATTAAGAAGCACAAAAAAAAGACGTTCCTCATAATTTCGTTGACATTGGGACTCCTTCATAGCCAAGGTTTTGACTTGACTTGGCTTGGCTTGGCGCAGCGCACAATTTCTGCCAGTGACGTCATATCTTTTAGATCTGAGTCACATGCCCTGTTCTTTTTTTTGTTTGGATTCAGCATTTTTATCCCGCAACAAGCAAACAGGCAAGCTAGTACTAAGACGCGGAGGGCCTAGAATATGGTCCATCAACTGGGGGTGTATCTACAGGAGGCTTAGTGCCAAAGTATGGTATGGGCGGAATTAAAGTGTTGTAGTGATGATCCTTAAGCCCACTGTAAAGGTAAGACCTAGAGCACATCCCACTGCGCAGCATGGATGCCTATTCTTCATCAGAAAATGAGAAGGTATTAGAATTAAACTAGTCTTATGTATCGAAAAAAGGGTAAGTCGTACCTTCAATTTGCATTCAATTTGCTTTAGTAGGTGTGCAGAGGATCTTTGCCCTCATCATGCACTTGTGCAAGGTTATTGATAATGCTGAGATATGCCCATCTTAGTGAGTCAGTGGCACCACACCAGCCATGTTGAGTTAAGAGCAAGCAAAAAAAGGGAGAGGAAGTTGGCAAATGTGCAATGAGCCCTTTCTTACCTAGAGTGAAATATGCGAATATAAAAACATGAGACAAAACCTAATTTAACACAGTGTTTAATATTTCAACAAACCATTCCTAAACCTTCTGACATTTGATGACAACCGGTAGAATACCTTTGTAAAAATCAACCAATCAATACCTAGCACGTAGAATTAAGTGTTAGCTTACCCCCAGTAGAAACTCCAAATGGTTGACGTCCAATTGCCTGGAGAAATCCGCTAATGATTCCCCCATGTGCAGTAACTGAGACACCTGCAAGCCTGTCAAAACATACTTGTCCGCCGATAGCTACCAAACATACAGTATGTCGCAGGATCCTCAAAAATATAATCCAATACCCTTCGAGCACGCTCTACTAC
>Ga0153943_1000588_pt1 | contig 11073 bp, 11 predicted proteins | sample TSNJ027MetaG_FD_104721 | JGI IMG/M metagenome (GOLD analysis project Ga0153943, IMG submission 104721) | Attine ant fungus gardens microbial communities from New Jersey, USA - TSNJ027 MetaG | ecosystem: Host-associated > Fungi > Mycelium > Unclassified | place: USA: New Jersey, Brendan T. Byrne...
AAGAGAACGTTGATTGGTGCTGTGTCGACTGGGGGATTCCTAGATAATAGTGTACCCCGATTCAAATCACAGTAGCTCTCTTGTAGTCTCAGTGTGTGTGCGTGACATGAAAAAAATCCAACGAACTTGCGTAAACTCATTGTTCCTGCCGTTCTAGTAGTTACATTACAGAGGAGACTCGCGCAATAGACGATGGTACTCCAGGAAGTCTACAGTCAGTTCCTATCTTGCGATAGCGGCTTTGCTGAGAACTATGCAGAGTGCAATGTAAAGCGCTTATGGTCTAGTCCATTAACGGCAATTAAGATTGCATCAATCGAACTTGTGTCATCTTTGCTTGATCAAATGGAGAAGATGTTGCAAAATGTAAAGAATATGGCCAACGTGGGGATCGAACCCAAGACCTTCGCGTTATTAGCACGACGCTCTAACCAGCTGAGCTAGTCGGCCACTTCTCAACTGGAAGATTCCAATTACATAAACAACCTACATAATACGAAAAACATTGCTATGACTCATGTGACGTGATATCACCAAAGTTTGTATCACGAGGTCGTGCTCGACGGCAAACCCCCAACATGCTTATCATTCAACTCTACTCTGATTCTAATTTGGCAGCGCCACGTCTAAACGTCAAGTGACAGATGTTTACGGCCGCTAGGTTTCGGTAGCCCACTAACAGCCTTGATCAACACTTGGTAGAAGAACATACCTTAATGGAGATTGCGAAACGATGACAGCTTTCAATGAAGCCCCACAGACTGATGGTGGCACACTATGGGAATTACTCTTTTGCCAAGTCGAAGAAAGAAAGTAAGTAACCTTTTACCTACGCGGCTATCTGAATCTTATATATATATATATATACAATCTACGCCAGTTTCGAGCATCCAAAGGCTGAGGGTGGTCTTTGATTTTTGTGAAAAATGCTGTATAGGCTTTTCGAAGCGGCTGTTTCAGCGGGGTTCTGGAGACCGCCGTGTTCACGATGGGTGATTAGAAGTTGTTCGCGACCGGATTTTGAGCGAAGTGGAATCAGAACTACTGCATTTGTTCTGATCTTATGACGTACAGACTATGTACTCACCGTCGTCTTCGCTCTTTGGCCAACAGCGGCTCGATGTGGCCTTCCAGTTTTCGACAGAGAAGCCACATATTATTATCACATTGGCGCGGTCAGAAGACCTCATGATTGCGAGCCGTTATGTAAAGGCGTGTACCAGCTTCAGCCATACCTTTAATGGTTAATTCAACCTCGAATTAGTTGGAACGGACTGGTATAAAAGGAGACCAGAACATCTTGTTGGACGGCAGAGTCGACCCCTGTTCTTCATACCAAACAACTCGACATCGTCTTCTAATATGCAGTTCACTGTTTACGCTACTCTTTTCTTGTCCTTGATCACCTCGTCCTTGGCGTACCTCGTCAAGTCTCCCAATGACAATGAGGGTTGGTACTCTCACCGCGGGGGCCGGTGAGTCTAAGAACTCCTCCACCGTCGAGTGGCGACCGATTAATCATTCATTTTATGCAGTCTTACCTGGAACCGCGTAGACACCGACGCTCCGGCTTTTGCCGTTAGACTGGTATATACCGACTCGTAGACCGACAGTCTCAAGGGCTAACTAAGAATGGCTGTCTTTTTTCAGACGCGTCAACAACCTCCCTACAGTGCACAGATTTCCTCCTATGTTGATGGTGGATCTCCGGGTCAGGACCACAGTTCGACTATCTTCCCTCCCCAGGGAGGGTTCCCGACTGGAGACCACTTCCGCGTTAACTTAGTGGACGCTGATGACCACAGCACTATCTATGCCCAGTCTAATGAATTTAGCATCAAAAATTGATAGTTTTTTTTTTGGGCACTCGCGTTTGTATGTAGCGCGCGTCTCTGTGGTGTATTTACGGAATTTCAGTTTTTCCCCTTTTTTTTTGCGGAGATGCGTGCATGTACTTAAAAGTCAGTACATAGGCTAGCATTGTGGTATTCTTGATGCATCGCTTCTTACTATTCCAGTCTCTCTTGGCAACTGAAATTGCAAGATTGGGGTTTTTTTTTTGAATAACGTAGGAAGATGAATAACGACCAGGTAATGGTGAATTGAGAACAAGAAAGGAGATTAGATGTTGCAGTTTCTGTAACCCTGATTTGTAGAGGAATAAGCTTTGAAGACATGAAATAGTCTTGGTGGTGTATATTCATCCAACACTTATATATTTGAAGAGTAATATATAAGAAAAACTTGGGATACTCAATCCGACCTGCCTGGTTCGAACAGGCGACATTCAGATGAACTAACCAATTACAGTCTGACGCTCTTCCAACTGAGCTAAGGTCGGCACATCATATGTACAAATATCATACAATATAACCAAAAACTTCTTGGGCTGCCAGTAAATAAGCAAATATAATTTGTATGCGTATCAAACAGCAGAGCAGGACGCATTTGGATGAATAAATTTACATATCCTGTAAAAGCTCAGTCGAGGTATAAAAAAGGCACAATACTACAATATACCTCAGCGTTTTTTCTTTCGCTCGTCGTGGAGGGCATCTTTGAGCTTCTGGAGCTGAACAGTGACGGCAGTGTTGCTGCCCTGCGCCGTGGTAGACCTCGCCTGAAAGTCGTCAATAAAGGCCTCAATAGAATTTTCTGTGCTCTTCTTGGAGAGAGGAGACGATGCGAGGGTCTGGATACGAAGGGGCGGGTGCAGCGGAATGTCCATGACCAAGGTAAGAGAGGTCACGTGTGAAAGACGCAACTCGTACGAGACCGATGCAAGGTCAAATCGTCATCAAGTTGTTCTGTTATTGTACATTTTCGCGACAATGGGTCTTGGCCGGTGGCTCACTCTTCTGGTTTTTCATCCTTTCGAATTCCGAATTCTCCTTCAGTTTCATCTCTATCATGAACAAAAACGTGACATCAAGGCCTTGAAAGAGCATCCTACGTCTGGCTGGGACCGCAAATCTATGCGCAGATGCTGGGACTTCCTGGACCAGACAAGTAGAAGTTTTTCTGCTGTTATTAAGGAGCTCGACGGTGACCTTGCGCGCACGGTGAGTATCGTGCAACTGAAATTTTGAGCCAGGCTGCATTGAGTTTTTGAACGTCATGACCATTGTTAGAGTGCTAAACTGACAAGCACATTTTTGTTCGTCTAGATATGTCTCTTTTATCTCATACTCCGTGGTCTGGATACCATTGAGGACGATATGACGATTCCTGACAACGTGAAGCAACCTATGTTACGAAAATTTCATGATTTTACAGTAACACCGGGCTGGACGTTTAATGGCAGCGGACCCAGTGAGAAGGATAGACAGCTGTTGGTTGAGTACGACATCGTTGTTGACGAAGTCAACCGCCTCGATCCTGCGTGGGCCAAACAATTTTATTGCAAGGAACAGATCTGACGTTCACCTCTCACAGTTATAAAACCATCATCCTGGATATTACACAAAAGATGGAAAACGGTATGGCAGATTATGCCCACCAGGCCGCTACTGCCAAGGGTATCGTCTATCTCGAAACCATTACCGACTATGAGCTTTATTGCCATTACGCTGCTGGCCTTGTTGGTGAGGGCTTGTCCCGTCTCTTTTCCGCATCAGGAAAGGAAGCCAGTTGGCTCGGAGATCAACTTGAAATATCGAATTCAATGGGCTTTCTCCTACAGAAAACCAACATCATTCGTGACTATAGGGAAGACGCAGATAATAACCGATATTTCTGGCCAAGAGAAATATGGGGCAAGTTTGGTTTCAAGGATATGAAAGATATGTACGAACCCGAAGCGGCGGAGAGGGCCCAATGGGTTCAGAGTGGAATGATTGCTAATGCGTTGAGGCACGCGACGGATGGTCTTGAATACCTCCGATGCCTCAAAAATCAAAGCATTTTCAATTTTTGTGCTATACCAGCCTCCATGGCCATTGCAACACTTGAACTCTGTTTCATGAATCCCCAAATGTTCCAAAGAAACATAAAGATACGCAAGGCTGTCGCTGCACAGGTATTATGCTCTCATCGGACATCGATCATCAGAAACCTGCTTACATGGACCTCTTAGTTGATCATGCGATCGACGAATCCGCGTGACGTCGGTCTGATATTTCGCGAATATGCACGCAAAATTCATGCGAAGGTTGTCACTGCTGATCCCCACTTCGCTCAGATTTGTATTTCCTGTGCAGAGGTGCATACAGAATTTCCATACTACCAATACATTCTCTGAATTATCTCCAGATCGACCGATGGTTCGAAGAACGCTACCCCTCGTTCATTCAACTCCCTAATAGCACGAGCAACGAACCTTCGCTTGATCCATCTGACGCACGTTCCATTATTGCCAAATCTGACAGTGAATTTGACAATGAGATCGCCTACCGTAAACGGATGATCGAAATTTGCAAAGGTGACCGTAATCTTGCAATGGCGCGTATCAATGCTGCGAACGACAAGCACTCTGCTGGTTATGGTACAGGACAAGAATTTTCGATGGCCAAATTGATGATCTATGTGTCTGCTACGTTTGTACTGCTGATCGCTCTTGGTTTGGGCGCTGCGTACGGTGTTACAGTATTTTACAAATAGATGGTAGGTTGTGAGTCTGATCAGATTCTGAGTAACCAGGAAGATGTTCGTATTTTCTGATTTTTTGATTGATACCCAGGATCCTTTGTGCTGAAGTATTTACATAAAATCAGGTTTTCATTCATGTTCTGGACTTATTGAGGCTTCACCATGAACAACATATTATTAGTAGACCTATTCATATATATGATGCGTATAATAATATCAATTTTGACAATGACGCTGAGATTTAATTACGTCCGCGGCCCGCTCGGCAACTACATAAACAGGTGCCTGAGTGATGCCACTCGGGATGAACGGCTACAACCATCAACGTTGATCTAGTCACACAGATCAAAAAAAGAGGACTTACGAAGATAGAAGCGTCAACAATACGCAACCCACAAACTCCCTTAACTCTGAAATCAGGGTTCACGACACCGAACCCAGCATTCTCGGCTGTCATTGCGGCAGTCCCAACGGGATGATATATTGATCCAGTGGCTTGGCGGAAATAGGCGTCAATCTCGTCGTCGATTGGTTCTCCATCAAGTTGAAGAGGTTTCACAATGTAGTCTGACCACGCAGGCCCAGAAAGAAAACGACGAGACATCTTAAATGCTTCTCGCATGGTGTACCTGTCAAACTCGGTACTGAAATAATTGGGGTTGATGATGGGATGAGCGAATGGGTCAGATGAGCTCAAGGTAAGATTACCGCCTTTGAAAGATGAAGATGAGTAACAAAAAATTAAGGTACAAAAATTGTGTCTTACGAGACATTGGCGTAATGACGACAGTGCTCATGGAGAAGTAATTTCCAGCGGGTGCTGGTTCAGGACCAATGTAACTGTTCTGTGCCATATCTGTGAAACAAAGGCGGGATACATGAATTAAACCACTTACATGGAAAATTATCTCAATATGTGCAGCACCCGGGCCAGAAGCAGGATCGGAAGTCTGTTCAAAGATTGATGAATTGGCGGGAAGCCTCAAGAATCCAAGTGTATTGGCAACACTGCCTGTCATGATTCCCTTGTGAGTCTGATTCCAATCCTGTACTTGTTCCTCAAAGAATGTCTCGTTATTCAATTTATCATACGTATCGGTCGAATTTGCAGCGTATTGTACGATGCCAATGGGATGATCAGTGAGATTGCGACCAACAGAAGGAAGGTCGACGAGAGTCTTGATGCCGAAATGTTTGAGTTCCCCGCTATCGCCAATACCCGAATTCATAAGAATTTGAGGAGTGCCAATGGATCCCGCAGAGAGGACGATGTCAGATTGGGCCGTGACCTTGTATAGAGTCTGTGCGGCTCCAGTGCTTCCATATATTGCAAATTCGACGGTATTAAATTGCAGAGTATTCGAATAGGACGTCTGCGGTAAGACCCTGGAAACTTGGGCATGTAGCAGTACGTCAAGATTTGGACGATTCATATATTGGGGACTCAAATAGGAAGTAGCAGAGCTACTACGTGTGCCATTGCCAATCGTAAAGTCTATCCATCCTTTATCAAGTGTGAGAAACTCCTTGGGGAGTAAGTGAATTAAAGGGACGTACCAATGCCGAGGGGGCTGCCGCTATTTAGATCGAGATTGAAAGGAAATTCCTCGGGCAAGTCTTGGGTGGTTTGGATCACACGGTCGTCGACAGCGGGAGCTGCAAAATTTGCGAGACTCACGGAAGTCATGCCACCGGAGTAGTGATGACGGGGATCATATTGACCAGTTGTGTTATGTCCATCAGCAGGAGGAACAAAATTTTCGTTCTGAGGGGACAGGGATCAATTCTCACTGAGACTACTACACAGAAACACTTACTCGCTTCCAGTATGGTTCCAAGTTCTCCCATGTCCAGCCGTCGTCGCCAGTGAAAGCAGCAAGCCTGTCCCAGTCGTCGGCAGGGCCTCGAGCATATAACATATAATCTACCGGGTACCTCAGCCTCATTCCAGATGAGCTGCGAAAACAGTACCTACTGACGGAGCTGCTTCCACCAAGGAGAAATCCACGAGCAATAGGGATTTCTCGATTATCAAAACCAGGTTGCGGAACGGTGGTATAATTCCAGTCATATTTCGTATCAGGAGTGATACGTGTACAGAGGGCTGGGATATGAGGCTCAATACCAGTGTTTCTGGGGAAAAACGCAAGTTCTGAGTCAGGAACAAGTGGATCTCGTCTATATCAACATACGCATTTCCAGCCTCTAAAACGAGGACAGAGACATTGGGGTTCTCCGTGAGGCGGTTTGCAATGACGGCACCAGCGGTTCCGCCTAGAAGACATACAAGAATGAACAGAGAGTCTCAACATATGGAGTCTGACACATACCTCCAACAATTATAAAGTCGTAATACGCCTTCGAAAGATCTTGGGGCTTCTCAAGAAGTGCTCCAAATGTACTCGATGTTGCGATCAAGGCTACAAAAAGTAGCTTAAATTGAGAGAAGCGACCCATTATCAGTAGCTGCCAAGGAAGCTGCAACTCACAACGTGGTGAAAACAGATGTAATTTAAGTAGGATTTGTGAAGTGGATATGGTGTATCCATCCGGGCTTGCGCCCATTGACATCCATAGCAATCAGGCACACTTACTAAACCCCGAGGTACATATCAACTCCAATTAGTAAGGCCTTGGATCGTGAAGAAATCTGGTACGCTCGAGTTTGCCGGTCAGGACAGAGGCTTTCAAGATGATGCTAAAATCATCATCATCAATCAATCACAAGCATTCAGCATGGACGAATAGCCCAGATGTCAAAGCAGATATAAAAAAAACAGGGTCGAAGGAGACTAGCTATTTCAATTTGCTGTCAGTGCTGTCAAGATGCGTTCAGGGTTTACGAATGGCATACAGTTGACACGAGTAAGGTGGCAGCGGCAGCGACATGTGGGATGTACCTGTGGCCGGAGTCCACGTTGACAGTAGATACGGGTGTAATCGAGCATTTAACTTTATAGAGTCCATAGCTTCATGTTAGCTTCATGTTGTCAGAATGACCTCCGAATAAATTAAAGAAAATCAGTGTATGAGTGATTGTACAGGTGGAACTCACGATTGGCTACTTTGACTATGTCGAGCTGTAGTTCTTTTGACAATGTGTCATAAAAATGTGTCGCTATCATGTGAAATACTACAATTTTTTTACAATGTTAGATGCAGGTGCATCCGCTTTTGACTATCACCAGGCAACCAAGCTGCCCTGATGGTCTCGGCACATTGTGCCGAAAGCGCTCTTTGCCGTGAACCAGCCGAAATTTTGCTTCATTCACCTGAAAATGTATCTAGTACCTGTAGGCACAGTGCTCAGGGACAAATTAATAAAGTGAAAATTACAACATCATATCGACAAGATCTTCTGCAAATAGCGAAGTGATTGATCTGGCCAAGTAGACTTTCTAACTATTTTATCATAGTATGCATTCTTTTACCAATACAATCATTCTATTGATTACACCTCCTTTGCTCGATGTCATGAATCATTTTGTAGAGAATTGGGACTCAATAGTGCAGACCAGCACTACTCCTGGGAATCCCCTTTATGTTTTAACATCCTTTTTATTTCATGCTACACATTTAATGACTATGGAACTAACATAACTCTTTTCTACCACATACCACCATCATTGATGGTGTTAAAATGGACTTTAACTTTGAAAAACCAGCTTACTTCTCTGTACAACTCCTACACATCAATAGTCCCGATACACAAGCACACAAGTGTGATGAAACACATAGAAGAGCAGCCTCCCACCTTTAACACCAACAATTGTCAAATGGACAGAGTCCCACAGTGTCCGTTATGTGCAGTCCATACGCAGTCATATTTAGCATTATTATTTATGTTACTGTATTCACTTATGCACTTACATAAGAAGTTTTTACCCACTAGGCCCACGGGTCTGTGCCTCTCTCAAATATTACTATCATAACCCATAATCACAAAATCAGTTGAATGACATAGGTGCTTATTTTAGTTACCAACTTGATGATCCATTTCAACAACTATGTTCAACAGTCCAAGCTGATGGGCAGAGAGGGAAATCATGATTTCACCCGTATCTGTGGCTTTTTCCTGATGATGGATGTTTTGTGATCAGAGGTTATGATGATCATGATGATATTGAGAGATGGCTCATCCGAGCCTTTATAGTCCATAATGAGTACATCGGATGTTGTAGAATACCGACAGGCCAGGGTGTTGGTATCATATGCGAGTGTCGGTATCATTTACTGATGGGAAATGAAGCAGAAGGTAGAGATGGTAAATTATGGGCTGTTGAATACGGACTGGCTCACTCGACCTGACATCATGTTCTTCTACGGAGTACTGCATTGTATCATGTGCCAGCTTATTATATCTGAAACATTTTGTTACTATAAATAGGTAGGATACTGTAGAATTACCCACCTTTCGTACCCGAAGCCAACCATCATTTGCCACATGCGGTTCCAAATGCATGTTCAACAGCCCCAGATTATAGGTATCAGAATCTTTTAGCAGCAGCAATGATGACCTATCAAAGAAGTCAAAGAACTGTCAGATATTGAAATAAGAGAAACTTACGAGAAGTTTACCTTGATTGAGGTATTCTAGAATTGTTTGCTAGCTAAACATAAAAAAATTGAGTCTGACATCATTCGGAGGGGATGAGTTAGATATGTAGGATAAATCGGTGTATATCCAAGAAATAGACCGTCGCGTTTCGATGCCTCCATTCCAAGCCACGGATCCTCACAGTCGATGGATGGAGACTATTGTTGTTTCGACATCACTCGCTCCCATCATTACATAATGATGGCATAGTACCAGTACCTCAGTCGTCGCATGTCGTCCTCTATACGATCATCACCTGGATTCCTTTACCTCAGTCATCAATCTATTGTTGATTACTGAGTCGAGTCTTATATTGTAAAATACCTTCCACACCAAGAATCAATGCAGTTTCTTCTTTCAGGTGTCTTGTCTTGACAAATCTAAATCTAAACAACGCCCGCTCAGTAACATTAGGTCAGAAGTGTCAAACTTTCGGGGGGCGGTTCGATCCGGAATCAGCAGTGTCTGAACATCATACGCCGAGGTGCTTAAGATATTCCAATCAAGCTATACACAGGTTCAAGAGTACCCACCCTATCTTCGTTTCATGGAGCGATTGTGTTCTGATTGATAGAAAGAGCCACAGCGCAGCCTTGTTTACGATGATCATTTATATTAGGGTCGAGCAGATGACCTACATATAGCTGGGAGGTAGGGGCTGCATAGAGCTAATACAAGCGATCATGCCCGATATCACTCTATTCATACATCTGCAAGCCGCACGATACCTGGAAGGTAACTTTGGACCTCTGGACTCTCTGTGAAAGGAGTTCATAGAATCACCCTAGCTGTTGCTTTGTCTCTGTTTGTTTAGGAATACCTCATTACGTTCGACGAAGAGGTTCTTGATGGTTATATGCTCGCAGTCTGTCGCTGACGTCTTACCCAGCTGAAATATTTTTGGGCATCTTCTCGATGCTCACTAGGCAATATTATCTAATGGCAGAACAGCGAGTGAACTGGTCATGGCAGAAATTCCTTTTCTTTATGGTGAAAGCTCCTGTCAACTACTGTTATTGAACACTGAAAGAAGTACCCACAGAATCGGTACTTCACCCTCGTGTTTCTGGTAATCATGACAGCCGGTGAGTGTCCAACTGCGCATCAATCATAATTATCTTCATTTTGTTCATCGCCCTTAGATCTAGGTTTTATGAGTGGCATGATAACAAAAAAAGTGGGCAATATCTGGTTTTTTTCCCCTTCTGATTAATCTAATGAGTATGTTAGTTGTAAGTCACACAGTATCTAAATGATGGGTTGGCTCATCACAATGTTCTCTAGTTGTGAGTTGTCTGAGAGGCTTTTTAGCATAGACTCTGAACACACATACTAGGCACCATCTTCACGCGGTACTTAATCACCTACTTTGGTAAGAAGCAAGTCAATATAGATCGTTCCTCTGAATTTTCAACATGTCAGGCCTCATGAATATATACGTGGCGCAAGGAATATTATCCAACAGGGTTTATGTGATTTATAGGCGACCTCAAGTGCTCAAATATTGTTTGATTGTACTGTTTGGCTGTTGCTCGATTACGTCCATTGCCCTCATTGCCTTCGCAATGCATAATATGCCAGGTGAGTATCGAACAGATAAAGTTGACATTGATCTTACTCGTTCCAGTAACGGCGCATCCTTTTAGTAGACTAACTGTTTGTACCATGTTAGCCGATCCACCCTATCTGTGGGCAATCTGGTAGGTATTTATTTGAGTCGAGTTTCCATCTTCATGTCTCATGCCGTGGTAGTGTCCCTCCCCTAGTATATGAGGGACTCATTTTCCTCCTTGCTTCCTGGAGAGCAATCAAGCACCTTCTTGAAAGCCCCTTCAATCGATCGCGTTCCCAATCGATCATGAATATTATACTTCGGGATTCTCTTATCT
>Ga0153943_1000589_pt1 | contig 11056 bp, 10 predicted proteins | sample TSNJ027MetaG_FD_104721 | JGI IMG/M metagenome (GOLD analysis project Ga0153943, IMG submission 104721) | Attine ant fungus gardens microbial communities from New Jersey, USA - TSNJ027 MetaG | ecosystem: Host-associated > Fungi > Mycelium > Unclassified | place: USA: New Jersey, Brendan T. Byrne...
CCAATTGGGGTAATGCATGTTTATCCACCGGCAAAAGGGGACAAAGGATCTCCCAAGCTATTCTCCAGCCCTTGGGAAAAGGCACTCCAAGTAAGCTGCCCCAACGATCACTTGATTGATTTTGCAAACATGGAGAACCACACAAGACAAGCTGCCCTTGGAAAGTCAAGTCGTCGACGTGACTCCATTTGTGATACCGTCAATTGCCGAATCTGAATGATTGCGTATTGTTATATCCAGTCAAATCAGAAGGGGAATCCATAGGTCCATTCACTTCGTGTTCTCATGGAAACGATCCCATGTGCAAATGGTAAATATTATCCACCCTCAGAATTCAGAACTTGATCTGGTTCAGGATCAAGCGAGAAGTTGTGACGCCAGCTGAGGCATGAACAGACTTTCTTGAGAATTAATGTGGATCACTGAGGTCATGGTGAAGAGTTTTGACGAAACAGCTGAGTACGAACAGTATTGATTTTGCAATATGAGGAGATACACCTTGCAAGTAATAGATAAGATAAAGTGTCAACGTCATTGATATAAATATGTATACTGTCACATTTATATATAACTTGAATGCTTCGGACACGGACCGACTCAATGATCAGGTCTTATTTAAACTGCTTGTAAGACAGATTACTCATAACTAAGTGTAATTTCTAGATCTTTGATAAGAAAAAAAGTCGAGTAATAGTGTCTCCACTTGAACTCATATGAGCATCCTGGTGCTCAGATTATCATGAGTAAATCCCCTATCACTGAACGATATACACATAACAGCCTAGCTATTTGTTGACAATTTGCTCTATGATTTCAACTGCACGCTTAAATTCCAATTTCTGCTCTTCTGAAGCCTTGACTTGGCTCACACCGCCTCCACAACCCTCAGGGCCGCTATTGCACCACATCAGGTCATCACTTCCCCAAGCGATGCTGATGCCAAGACCATAGATATCCTCACTTCCAGGAGGACTTTCCATTGGGAGCTTCTTGAGGATGCTGTGCAATTCATCGATGAGAGTTTCAACAGCGGAGTGGGGAAGCGCCTTGGGGGCGAATTCATCTAGTGATGGTGCACCAGGGTTGCGTTCAGCACAGCTGACGTTGAGAGTGGACTGATCCTTGGGTCTTGTGATGGTGTAGATAGCATCGGGTGTGGCTGGTGCAAAGCCTTGGGTGATGCCTAGTAGGGAGCAATTTAAGGGACTGAGACTGGTAGAACCCAGGGTTACCTTTTTGAAGCCTGAGTGAATACTCGGAAGGTACCATGGCAAGTAGAAAGGAGAACTATTGTGTGGAGTGAGGTTAGGGTTTTGATCGTTGTTAAAAGTCAGGAGAATTGTAATAACCCCAAGTATGCCTGGTAACACATTCAGTCAGAGTCCCAAAGCCAAACAGCCCCCTCAGGTGCAGGCCATGACGGTCTCTGCAGAGAGCAGACCTATACAGCATGTGCAGACCGAGGAAGAGGGCCCAGCTGCACGGATGCGCGGTGGTTGTATCCCTTGTCCAGTGAGTACGTTGGTTTTTGTGCGGGGGAGGTATACTGAGTAGCCAGAGGGGAGGATTTTGCTTTATCATCCCGTGTCCTTGCCCCTAGTAGTGCCATCAGAAGTATTCTACTATGCTTGTATTTCAACCATGCACAAGTTCAAAGCTCTTGAGCCAGTCCGGCTCCAGCCTGGCCACAAAACCCAGAAACTCACTCCGCAAAATCTTGTTGGTTGTCTGCCGTCTGACCTTCACCTTGCTATCCTTTCACTCCTCCCTGTCTGTGATATTCCGGCGTATGCCTGCTGTTCTCATGCAACTTCAGCACTGGCGCACAACGATTCTGTATGGCAGAAACGGTGGTCTTCACTGGGTGTTGACAAACACGGCCTTTCTTCCACACTGAATGACCTTGAGTCCCAACAAAAGGGACAGGCAGCTGCTTCGAGAGCGGCTGCGCCTCCCACTATCCCGGTAGACGATGATTTTGGTGACTTTGCATCAGTAGATATTCTTCAACCACGTCCGGATGAACTTGGAGACTTTGTGGGCGCTTTCGGTGAATTCGCAACCAGTTCAAATACACCGACGATTGCATTTGCACCAGCGAGGGATACGTTTAGAAGCAAGTACATTCGAGCACACTCTCTCATCAAACCTCTCCTCAGATATTTCTCTTCACCACCCCATCTCATCCTCTCCCAGCTTGCATCCGCCGTCTCGCCATCTCTTCGTTCTCAAGCGAAGCTTCTGCGTCTCATATCTCTTTTTTTGACGCCTGCGATTCAGCCTGTGTTACGGTACGATGCGCTGGCATTGTCGCTCCGTTCCGCAATGGATCGTTTCGATGCAACTCTGCTTTCAGCGTTCGATGTTGCGGATGGAAAAGGAGATGAAGCTGTGATGAAGGAGGCAGCTGAATCAAGTTGGGAGTTGTGGGACGGTGTTGGCGATTGGGAGATGGGTAAGGTATGGGCAGAGAAACGAGAGATTTTCTATCAACATGGATGGAAACCGCTGGATAATATTACGTGCGTCGATATCGGTACAACCCTTCTGTTTGTTCAATTGTTCTTTAGGAAGGATGGGCTTGATTTTACGTCTATGGACGAGTTCATGGCCCAGATTCTTGACGCTATACATGAACATGGATCTCGTGCTGTTCGTATATTTCCTCCTCCTGCTCAGGTCTTAGTTTCATTTGCTGACAGGCTGGCAAATGATGTGGTGCGTCATATTTTTTGCCACACAATGTATTATTGAACGTGAGTTTAGGTTGGAGAGTATATCACTTCCTTGTTGGAACGAGCCAGAGAAGTCTCGACAGTCGTATTCCTCCAGGCTACTGCTGCTTGTTTCAGGGTGTCGTGGAAGATGGTAGATGCCATCATGCACGCTGCCGGGCAGAGAGAGGATTCTGAGACGACTTTGACCAAGGCCGAAGATGTTGTGTATGTGTTCTTTGGCTTCGTTGAGTGACTGCCAGCTGAATAGTACCAGTTATCGCATGTTTGAAGTCAACATGGATGAATATCTCGACGAGGAAGTTGAGTATCTCAAGCTAGTCTTCGACAACATATGCAAAAATTGGGAACGACAGGTACCCATTACATGTTCATTCCAGTACATCTCTATTAACTATCACTAGACGGCAAAGTCGTCGTCATCGACAAAAGCAGCAAAATCGACCACTCGTTTCCTATCCTCGCATAACCCCGCGCAAGTCAAAAGAAACGTCCTCACATCTTTCACGAATGTTCTACTTCTTCCTGTTACGATTGTTCCCCGTACGGTGAACGCTGTAGGGGGAGCACTGATGACAGGTGGTTCAGCTGCAGTTCAAGGCATTTCGATGTTGAATCCACAAAGATGGGCCGGTGGGGCTTCTGAAGGGGCCTATTCAAGAAATTTTGACAGTGAGGGAGGAGGGATCTTGTTTGAAGTTGACAGGGAAACAGAGATTGAGGAGGACAACAAGACGTTCGTAACGTCAACGTCAGACAGTAAGTATCTACTGCGATGGCCTTTGAGATTCTGTTGACGGTTCATTTGAGCTCTCACTTTGGCGGGCGAACCTGCAACGAAGGAAGTGCAGAAGTCGGAAATGATGGCCAACCAGTTGGATCTACTGCTTTCGCTTGATGTTGCGCTGGAGCTTATTCATGCTGATCGTGAAGCTTTGAAACGCGTGGAAGCATTTGCTGGATATCCAGGACATTATGGACATCGAGTAAGGGATACGATTGAGGAACTTTTCATAATGGTATTGCAGACTCTTGGAGAACAACATATCGCGAAAGGATTCAATCAGTGAGACTTTGTTTTCAGCAATTATTTCCGTGTGTAGTTGAAGCTGAATTGCGGGGATCTCAGGGCCACGGAGAAGATGAGAGAGTATAAACCCGCTGAACATCAAGAAACGACCAGTGTTGCTCCGCTTGTGCAGTTCTTCGAACTGGTACATATTGGAGATATGATACAATCGATGGTTCAGGTGTATTTCGATAAGGAACTGGTGAGTGCTGATTTGAGTGGATATTTTGTGTAGCTAAGGAAGTAATTCGTAGGCTCCGCATATCGATAAGACAGATTTCTTGAATGCGGTGGTGAGAGAGAAGAAAAGATTTGAGAATACTCTGGATGACAGCGTGGCAGGTGGGTTGAATGCCGGGACTGATGTGTTGATGAATCAGGTGAGTGACTTGTTGCTCTGAATGACGTTGATGCCGAGTAAAAGTATCTAGGTTGAACATATCATTCTGACGCTGACGGGGCCGAGAGAATATTATCCGTCTGAAGATGCACCATTAGATCTGGGACCAACGAGAGCGTGTACTGAAGCGATTAGCTGCTTGGAAAAGCATTGTAAATTGTTAAAGGGAAGTACAAGCAAGGAGGTCTTGGAGGTGTTTCATCAGGAGATCGGGATTCGGCTGATAGCGTGAGCTATCTCCATCCCCTGAGATTTTCTAATATAACAGGACGGTCAATGTAGGATATTGCAGAAGCATATCAAAAGGCAGATCATCTCACTTAATGGAGGTTTCCAAATCATTGCAGATTTGAATACGTATCACACGTTTATTTCGTCACTGAAGGTAAGCAACAGCACTTTTTTTCCAGGCGTTTTTGACGGTGTCATTTGTAGGTTCCATCGATTGCCAGTGAATTTTCACATCTCAAAATGCTGGGCCATGTCTACGTCGTGGAGGATGCGAAGGATCTAGCGCAGATTGTGAGAGACGTGGCGAGATATGGTGGGGCTTATAGGACAGAGGTTCGTTTGTCCCTGATCCTTATTAGTACAAAAGTTTTTATGTGATTAGGATATCTACGAGTTTATCCAGCGCCGGTCGGACTGGAAAAAGATTGAGAAGGTCGTGGATAAGACTATGTACAATTTGAGTTTCAAGGAGGATTGTGTTATTTGTTGATCATGTGCATATCCTGGGGGTATTTTGGGGATATTCATGTCGAAAATTCTATCAATCAATTGATGTGACAAGCGTGACAGAAGATCGCAAAAAGTGTTTGAAAAATATTTTTGACATTCGACATTGCCGATGGCCACTGTGCAGACAATCAATGTTGTAGCTCCTCCCCCGAGCGCAGATTACGTCTCTCCAGGAGTCCCAAACTCTCGTCTGTCGCGTAAGTATTGCTGTATCGCCGTCTTTGTTCTTTTCTCTCATCGATGAATTTCAGCGCCTCACCCGGTTAGAGTGCTTCCCGTCGGACCTGCCTACCTCGAATATCAAAAGCTCTCCCTCAAACATGCAAACAATTTTTCGGCTTTGGATAGGCATCTTGAAGAGGAGCGACAACAGAAACTGGCTCAACGGATCAATGATACTGGTGCTGAGGACGATCTAGGTGTTGGTGATGAACCTGAATCCGAAGAACTTTTGAGCCTTGATCCCAAAGAGTGGAAGGTGATTATTTACATGAGGGTGTCTGCATTCTGATTACCATATCTGAACTAGAAACACGACTACTATGCTGTGCTTGGTCTATCCCACATTCGATGGAAGGCGACGCCTGAGCAGATTAAGATTGCTCGTATGTCTCATTTTTTTTATTCATCTGACTCGTTTCCAGTTCACCACGGTTAGATCACAAAAAGGTTTTGAAACACCACCCGGACAAAAAGGTTACCCCCGCTTCTGCGAATTCCACTACCAATAGCTTGCTTCAGTTCACTGGGACCAACACCAATGATGACTCGTTCTTCAAGTGTGTCTCAAAAGCTAACGAAGTTTTGACGCATCCTGAGAAGCGTCGTCAGTTCGATTCTGTGGATCCTAAGCTCATTGAGTGGGAGGAGGATCTGCCTTCGAGTTCGATCAAAGTGAGTGATGATCGAGCGTAATACAGGTATATGATTTCTCAATACGGAAATAGAACAAGAAAGAAGTAAATTTCTTTGAAGTGTTCACACCCATATTTGAGACGTACTCGAGATTTTCTCGTGTGCAGCCTGTACCTGGTCTTGGGACCATGGACGCGACCAAGGCGGAAGTTGAGGAGTTTTACGATTTTTGGTACAACTTTGATAGCTGGAGAAGCTTTGAGTGGTTGGATAAGGAAGTGAACGAGGGCAGTGACAAGTGAGTTTTTACTCGTTTTGAGCTGTTCGCTAAGTAGCCTGGGTATTGATTTATTGATTTTTAGCCGTGATGACAAGCGTTACACGGAGAAGAAGAACAAATCTGAGCGTGCACGAAGAAAGAAGGAGGACAACACCAGGCTTCGTGGTCTCGTCGATATCTCCTCTAGCCTTGATCCTCGTATCAAACGCATTAGACAAGAGGAGAAGGAGGCGAGGCAAGCGAAAAAACGTGGAATCACCTCTCCTGGACCGGGTCAAAAGTCAAAAACAGGAAGAGGAAGAAAAGAAGAAAGCAGAGGAAGAAGCACGCAAGAGGGAGGAAGAAGAAAAGGTGTGCCTGATTATTCTTTCAGTTTTCAGTTCTCAGAATCTACTGTTGGATAGGCTGTTAAAGCAGACGCCAAAAAGGCAAAGGCTGCTGCTGCAAATGCTGCTAAGAAAGCCAGGAGAGCAGCAAGGGCTGCTGCCGACGGACCTGCTTGAAATAAACTGCATTTCAATTAGGCATCATGTGATTTCAGGAGTTACTGTGCAATCATCATTTAAAATAATCATTCGCTTCACTCGAGTCAAATCATTAGTCTGTTGAGTGCCCTTGACTTGCTCAACCTTGAAACTACACAAGTCCATGCAATAGTGAGCCATGAGGTTGAACACAAGAGCTCTCTTGAACTGGACAAGGATGCCCTCTAAAATGAAGGAAAACCTTGTGTTCGCTTCAACCAGGGTTCATCCGTTCATGTCAATAGCCAAAGAAAGAACCGTAAGTGGGTATGCAGCTTGGAAGGACTCGCCGTCCATCGAGGTTGGACAAGAAAAGACATTCGAAGACGTTCTACCTATCTATACTTACCGGGATTACAAACCCAAGCCCTTCATCGTCTATACGAGACACGAAGTAGAGACAAATGATTTGATTGGTGGCCTAAGATCGGGGTTCGGCCTTACTTTTCTGCTTGTGTTACCAGCTGAAGAACATGTCTAGACCTGTTGCTATGGACCTCGAATGGTGTGTTCCTTGGAAAGCCGTTGGATGGAACGCCTGCTCGGAGCGAAAGACGGCAGTGGTCCAGATCGCTGATAGTGCAGGTCTCATCCTTGTTGTACAAGTGAACAATATGCGAAGTATGTGATGGTGTCATCCGGGTCCGGAGTTTTTGTTAAATTCTTTGCATAGGATTTCCTGAGCGTCTACAGGTACGAGTCCAATACAAAGCAGTGATCTCCAAACCTATATGTAAAGATAGGCGTTGATTGAGAACGCTCATATTCCTAAGGTGGGGGTCAACATTCTGAGTAAGTAATCTCCCATTGATATACGAAATTGACCGATGCAAAACTACACAGGCGACGGCAAGAAACTGTTCAGGGATTATGGGATCTTAGCAAAAAATCTAGTCGAGCTCGGTACAGTTGCGTTGATGGTCGACCCTGCGCCCGTCTGGAAGCGCAAAATTGTGAGCCTTGCTAAAGTATGTCCACACCGCCCTTGAGATCTGGATGTCTAATAATCTTGATTGACCAGCTCGTTACACATTACTGTGGTAAAACCTTAGCAAAAGATCTCACACGTACGAGCGACTGGGAGAGGATGTTAACCTCCAGACAGATAGAGTGTATGAAGTCTATTGTGCGAAAGGAATCTATTCTGATACAATGTAGATGCCACGAATGATGTGCATGCATCATGGATGGTGTACGAAGAGCTTCTCAAGATTGGCAAGATTCATTCTCGCTCACTTGAGAATGCTTCTGCTCACTTGAGAATGCTTCTGCTCAGTACACACGTGAAGTAACGTGGCCCAGTGCAGAGAGTATCGATGAGAAGGTCCCTTTCAAAGTCCATAATCGCACACAATATCTCCGAGCGTATGAGTGTTGGCATCGCAAAAAATTGCCTTTGGAAGTTATGTGTCTCAGTCTAAGATCCGAGAGTTATTCAGTTGGAGCAAACACAATAGCTTTGAAACCTGGAACTGTTGTGTAAGCCATTTCTGTGAAATTACAGTTGTGACTGTCATCTCATACTGTCTTGGAGTGATTATATATTAGGAGCTCTTCAGAATGATCCCAAGCTTGAGTATAAATTGGATAAAGTTGTAGAGCTGGTTTAAATGGATCTAGATTCTTGGAGCAAGCATAGAAATTGGATCATACAACAGCAGAAATTGGAATATGCTCAATGAATAGAGTTTGTTGAATTAAAGAGCTATATGACTATCATCACACTAGATTTTTTTTGGGTCAACAGTTTATTACATGGTGCTTGATTGCAGTCTGTAGTAGAGAGCTCTACTTAAATACAGAACAACAACTATGGAAAAGGGGTAAATGAAAGGAATCTAGTTGAGTAGGGGATAACATCTGTGAGACATAATTATATTATTCTTATTAGATTGGCAAACTCACAACACTATCTCTTAGTACTAAGTCTTTTTCAGACACATAAAGTAGCTTCCAAAACTTTAGTGTTTTTGAATTAATCATCTAATATCACTAAAGATATAAATTCTAAAACTCTGAAATTAATATATGTTATACTAGAATCAATTCCCTAGAGCCCATCCCCTTCTCTTCCTTTAACCACCACCATCTCCTCCCTTCTGGCCACAATGGCTGTTGAGGGACCTGTATTATACCTAACACCTCACACTAATATCATTATTATTCACTATCCTTCTTTATCTTTTGAGACAGCAACATCTAATACCTATGTTCAATACATGACATGTGTTAGACACCTTTTGTCATAAGTCACCTCAACTATGACAAGAAGCTATAAATAGAACAGACATGGACTGGAGTTGAACCAATAGCCAATGGACAACTTGTAGTTTAAATGAGGACAAATAGTATACTTGTATATATAGTAGGCTATAATTGAACAAGAACTCCATTGAGTTCTCTTCTAACCCTGAAAAACTGCCTTGAGTTAAACCCTAACTTAAGGTTCTTGAGTCAGTCACTGACACTTGCTTGAAGTAAATGATCACTTGCACTTAATAGCTGTTGAATTGACATATTATCTAGAATAATCATCCATTTGGTAGAATTACAGTGGTATTTGAAGGGGATTTTTATTAAACTTTGCCTGTGGTACCTAAAGAGACACATCAACAAGTGGTAGCAGCATCTCTTTGCAAAGGAAATCTATGGAGACATATTAAGTTCTTATATCTCAAACATAATATGTACTTGGGCCACTCTAAAGCTGATAATCAACATGCTCAGTAGTTGTTGGAAATTGGTGCTAGATTAACTATGGATGATAATGAGATGATATAAGCTTCTCAGTCTATGGTTTGTACTTGTTAAAGCCCTAGACTGGGTTCTTGCACCAAAGGGCAAATTCTGAGAGTAACTGTTTCTCTACCAATTGATAAAGCTAATCTGCTCTCCCACAGAGCAAAGGATGAGATAGATAGATTCTAAGATAGCCAGATGAGAACAAACTAGAGTATTACTGTTAATCTAACTATTTAAGTATTTGTTAGAGAGCTTTTAAAATAAACAACTGCAATTATGGTAGGACAAGCTGTGACAAGCTCTTAGGTATGCTGACTAGTCAGGATCACAACTGTGATAGTACTCCCTCTCTAAAGCTACATTCTTGTGGTCTTCTAGCATGCATATCACAACTAGTAAGGATAATTGGTTAATCAATCTATATAGGAGAAGAGTGGAGTGATATAAGAGAACAACAGTTATCTTAGGATAAGGCTTAGCTAAGTGTCTGATTTGTAATCTATCTAGTGGATCTTATCTTATGACATATATTCATCTATTTCTTTATCTCTCTGTCTATATACCATTGCAATCATTCTAGTTACTCTAATTAGAAAGTGCTATTATTGGACTGTAGCTTATATAACTGTGCACAGACTGTCTCTTGTAGTATATATAGGAGCCTGTATTAGTAGATCTACCCTTACTCAAATATCACTCTAGCTTCTGGAACTCTTATCTAGTTTTCTGGTATGACCTCCAGTCTTCTGTCTAATATTGCCCTTACAGACAGGCAGTAACAGAAATTAGGACCTGGTTTCTCTGGGTGCTGTTAAAAGGGTACAAAAGAGAATTGTTTACTGGAATAGAAAATAAGGTATGGTACCAGCTTCTAATTGTGTGCTAAAGATTCAAGGAGATAAAACAGAAGTAGAGGATTAAAGAAGGGTATCAGAAATTATATACAGCTTTATGTAAGTTTTATTGTTATTTGGTGTTAAACAAACATAAGGTTATTTTAGATCTATATTGCATATCCTCCCTAAGATATCAACCTTTACACACCATAACAAAAGCTCCTCTGGAAAATACAGTTAGTTGATCCCCCTGGACCCTTCACACTCAGTTACTCCCTTGTCCATACCCCCAACACCAAACCTTACAGATATAATGCAATCCAAGTGTATACCTAGCCAAGTTTTCCTAGCTCACTGTCCTCTCCAAAGCCTGCCCAAGTTGAGTCTGCAACTTGGTTCTAGATCAAGTCTTGGTATATTTTGTGTTCTGATCCTAACACTATACTGGTTCCAAAAGTTGTCACTCAAGATATACTGCATTAAACAATTCCAGAGACAGTAGAGATAGAGATATGTGCTAAGATAAGTCCTTATTGCCATCCCATCTGCTCCTAGAACTATATATTAAATGTTACAAATTATGGAGACTCAATGAAATAAAATGATAAAGGAAATTATTACTACTTTTGGTACCATCTTAATTTCCTTCTCATGCTAAGTCCTCTAATTCCTAAGATAATATATCCCTCTTCTAGAGTCTTCCTATCAAAGATGATATATACTCAAGATGCATTTCTTCCAGAACCTTTTCCCTCCTTCCTAGTTTATCCATCCTACCTCTTTTTAGCTTTAGTCAGTATCCCAACCATCCATTAAATATCTAGTAATATCTATTTGAAATACTGTACTCTTCCAAGTGGCAACCTATATATCC
>Ga0153943_1000592_pt1 | contig 10985 bp, 6 predicted proteins | sample TSNJ027MetaG_FD_104721 | JGI IMG/M metagenome (GOLD analysis project Ga0153943, IMG submission 104721) | Attine ant fungus gardens microbial communities from New Jersey, USA - TSNJ027 MetaG | ecosystem: Host-associated > Fungi > Mycelium > Unclassified | place: USA: New Jersey, Brendan T. Byrne...
CTGTAGATCTTGCTTGCGGATTATTATTCCGGTGCAGGGGAATACCTTGAGGAATTGTATTGTTGTTTGCACCGAAGGTGTGGCTGTAAAGATGTGTATGCTTCAATGTAGTATTACATATAAGGAGAGTGACTCATATAGAAGGAATTCATTATGCATAACAGAGGAGTGTCTGACATAACCGGCAAGATTAATCTGGTTATGCGGATTATACATAATATAGCAGGGTTTAAAAGTAAAATCAATCACAGGATGGAAAGAAGGTATTCCCCCACCCTGATTGCGCTGGTATCAGCAGCAGCAGCGGCGCTTTTGATGATAAGTATGCTTTTCCTGCCGAATTATTTAGGGGTGGCCAATGATGGTTCGTATGACAGAGTGATGAATGCAGCAGGGATCTATCATATTGAGAATCAGGTTGATGATATTTATAATAATTATTTTATTAAGACATATTCTAATGTCTTATCAGGATATCATCAATCTGATTATTGGTTTAACAGTCAGGTTTTGATTGTTAAGGCAGCTGTATATTTTGATGACATTATTACAGGAGACAGATTTTTCGACATACGTTTTTTAGGTTTGATTTATGGTATTCTCTATGTTCCGGCAATCTATCTTTTGATAAAACAGGCCTGTATGCGGGTAAAAAGCTTTTCAGAGGGAATTGTAATTGGTGTTTTGGGAGTGCTTGTATTTGCTGATGTTGCATATGTATCCTATTTTAATTCGTTTTATCCGGAAGCGTTATGGCTGATCAGTTTAATGTATTGTGTGGGGGCGGCTGTTTCTTTTCAGGAAGACAAGAACGGTTATATAGATTTTAGTTATCTGATCTTGTTTATTATTTCTGGTGTTATACTAATGACCTCCAGAAGTCAGTGTGCGGTTATAGGAATTTTACTGGCGGTATACTGTTTGAAGCTGGTATTTGTAAGAAGGAACTGGATGTGGGGCGTTATCTGTGTGTTGTGTGGTCTGGGACTCAGCTTTATATCCATTACCTGTATGCTTCAGATGGAAAGTGATTTTAATGATACCAGTAAATTCCATGCAATGACCAGAGGTGTTTTGTTTCAATCGGATAATCCTCAAAAAACCCTGGAAGAATTTAATATACCTGCGTCTTATGAAATGCTGACAGATGCTTCGGGATATGATTATTTACCGCTGGTGAAACCAACTGATCCGATTATGGAAGAGTTTTTAAGTATGTATACAATAACAGATATTGCTGCTTATTATGTACGGCATCCGGGGAAATTTTTTTCAATGATGGATGTGTCCATAAAATCCTGTTTTGGAATTCGCAGGGATTTTTGCGGTAATTATGAGAAGAGTGTGGGACTGCCGGAGAAAGCCAGAAGTATCTTCTGGTCGATGTGGAGTACCTTTAAAGTGAATTCGGCACCAAAAACCATTGGTTATTTACTTGTGTTGTGTGCTGCGGGTTTTTTATTATTTGGGAAAGGATATTCTTTACGGCCTTCAAATGACAGAAGAAGTACCGTATTTTTAGATATTCAGATTGTTGTATTGCTTATTTGTATATCCCAATCGGCAATTACCATTGTGAACAGCGGAGATGCGGAAATGATAAAGCATTGTTTTCTGGTAAGCTATGCAATTGATTTATTGACTTATTTTGTTTTAGCAGAAATCGTACATAAGGTTAATATATTCTAAGGAATTGTTTGAGACCGGCATGATGAAATCGGGGGATGAAAATGGTTAGGAAAAGAGCAACAGGTTATTTAGTACAGGATATGGGATTGATTTTATTCTTACTGTGTGTGGGTATTATGGCATTTACGGTGGGTAATGCGGGGTCTGGACTGATGTTTGAATTTGTAATTTTGCTGTTGGGAACTTTTTTGGCAATATTGCTTGCAGGTTTTAAACTGATTAGTTTATCAGTGGTTACAGTTGGTTTTGAAATACTCGTTTATACGGCATATAAAATATTTGAAGCATATGCCTATTCCAATGCCATTGATGCGTTATGTTATGTCTGGATTCTTGTTCCTGTTATTTCAGTGGCATCCATGTATATGTTTGTATACGGGAGCCGACAGACCGAAATGGAAAATGATGTGCTGCGGGAGCAGGTCGAAGAATTGGTTATGATTAATTCCCTCACAGGACTATATAATCTGCGCAGTCTTTACATGGATTTACAAAAACAGGCGGCATATGCGGAACGTAATAATATTTCTCTTTGTCTCATGATTGTGCAAATCCGTTATGAACAGGAATTAAAGAATATTCTGTCAAGAAGTCATTATGAAGCAATGATTCAAAAAATGGCCAATATTATAGTAGATACGGTACGGGTGGAGGATAGAGTGTACTCCCTGGATAATAAGGGTACTGTGGGGATTATGCTTACCTGTGACAAGGAAGGAAGTGAATCTGCCAAAAACCGAATCAGATCAAGAATAGAAGAAAAAGATGCCTTCAAGGGAATTACAGACTCTTCCATCAATGTGGAAATAAGGATTGCATGTCTGCAATATGATAAAGAACAAATCGGTACTGACATGATACTATTTAAACAGAGGGTAGAAAATGAGCTTCAATATGACGTTTAAAAAAATCATTTGTGGAATTATCCTATTGTTTTTAGCAGTCAGTATGAAAGAGGATGTATATGCAGAAAGTATAAGTATTCTTCCTGATGGTGAAATTTTAATTCTGTACGCTGATGCAGCAGATCAGGAAACTATGACAGCAGTACGGACAATTGTGGAAATTTTAACATACCAAAGCTTTCAGGTTACTTATGCGCCTGCTTCTGAATGTCTCGGTCAGCTTGATCGTTTTTCCGATATTATTTGCTATAAATTGGAACGATATCCTCTTAAGATAATCAATGAATTATATGAATTGGAAAAAAAGGGGCAGGAAATATTAAATGCAGCCCCGGAAGGTGAGGCAGTGGAAAATGGTATCCAGATCATGTTTATCGGCAATGAGTTTCTTCGTGACTATTTGACCGCAACTGCAAGAAGCAGCTATTACACGGATATTGAGAAAACGGTTGGAAAGATTACTTATTATTTTAATGATTATACCTATAAGGAAGTATTGGCGAAAGAAGAGAATTACTTGTTTTTAAGCGGGGACACAGATTATTCATCGGGCGTAATTCAAATACAAAATGAAGAAGGCTATTTTTGCGCCGCAAAGGGAGTTTTAACACATATTCCGGTTAGTGATATGGAGAACAATTTGATTCGGGCAGCATTTACCAGAGAAGTATCTTTCTGGAAATGGCCTTACAGCGGAGAACCGCACATATATGCACAGTATATGGTACTGGACAAAGTATATCCCTTTCAGGATCCTGATAAATTATTAACTATTGTAAATGCATTCATTGAAAAAAAGGAACCATTTGTGATATCGGTTATGCCAATCTATGTAAACAGCAATTATCCGGCTATGCAGCATTTTTGTGAAGTGCTTCGTTATGCCCAGAATCATGGGGGCAGCATTATGATACATAGTCCGATGATTCAAATGAGTAAAATAGATGTGGATCTGGTTAATGAGTATATGAGTATCGCAATCCAAAATTATATGGAACATGGCATATATCCGCTGGGGATACAGGTCCCGCACAACTGGCTGTTTAACGATGATACGATTGAAATTATGAGCAGGTTCCGTACTGTGCTGGTTTCGGAAGAAGAGGACCCGTACATTACAGCTGACAAAGGTATATATACCAACAAAGTATATAAAGACGGGCATCAATGGATTGCGCCTGCCATTTCATTGGATGAAAACGGTGTCAGTTATATCAGGGCGCATTCCACAGCGGTACTGTTTGACATTACAGAGGATTTAAGTACAATTGAGGCAAAAATAAATGCATGCAGAGAGTCCTATGTACCCTTAAAAAATTTATGGGATATTGAACATGGTTTTTGGACGGACGAAGATATTATGACCTATAAAAATCATATCATTCTTGTAAATAACAAGCGCGTGGAAAAGGATTATACACCCACAGAGTATGAGGAAGCTTTTACATATAACAGAAACATGCTGCAGCGTTTTTCCAAAAATCTGGCAGATCAAAATTTCAAATTGATGGTTGTGGTAATAGTTGTCTCGGTTTTATTTCTTTTGTTTATTTTATCGGCAAGAAAAAGCAATAAAAGGCATTTTTTAGAGAAGCATATGGATGAAGGCTGTACGGAGGATTAGTTATGTTATTGGCAGATTGTCTTTCACTCTTTGCTATTGTAGCCATATGGTCGCTGATGTTCTTAAATATCTTTTTAACAATTGGCGGCTTTATTTATATGATTAAAGTGAATAAGACCGATGGACACATTCCCTTGAAGGAATATCCCATGGTAAGTGTTTTAGTGCCGGCGCACAATGAAAGTCTTGTAATCCGCAAGACGGTAATGGCACTGCTTCGCTTTGACTATCCAATCGATAAATATGAGATTATTGTGATAAACGATAACTCTTCGGATGATTCTGCCAGGATTCTTCGCGGTATACAGGAAAAAAATCCAAATAGAAAATTAATTGTAATTAATACGGATCATGTAATGGGCGGTAAGGGAAAATCCAATGCCTTGAATATAGCCCTATCGGTTGCAAAAGGTTCCGTAATTGCAGTTTATGATGCCGATAATACGCCTGCGTCCGATGCACTTGGAATATTGGTAGAGAATTTAATGGCAGATGATAAATTAGGTGCGGTTATCGGAAAGTTCAGAACAAGAAACAGGAATGCATCGCTGCTTACGCGTTTTGTAAATATAGAAACACTGGCTCATCAGTGCATGAATCAGGCAGGAAGATTTTTTTTCTTTAAGTTATGTACCATACCCGGAACCAATTATGTGATCCGCAGAAGCATTATCAATCAAATGGGCGGTTGGGATACAAAGGCGTTGTCGGAAGATACGGAAATCAGTTTTAGAATTTATCGAATGGGATATTACATCAAGTTCATGCCGCTTGCTTTAACCTGGGAACAAGAGCCGCAGAAGCTGAAGCAATGGTTTAAGCAAAGAACACGATGGGCAAAAGGAAATATTTATGTACTTTTAAAAAATTTCAAATATGTATTTGATCATAATGCAGGTCCTATGAGAATGGATGTTTTATATTTTGCGCTTGTGTATGTATTGATGTTAACCTCGCTGATTTGCTCCGATGCCATTTTTGTATTGGGAGTCCTGGGGCTGTGTTATGTAACCCTTGGCGGGTTTTCCACAATGTTGTGGGGGATGGCAATTTTATTGTTTGTTCTGAATGTATTAATTGCATTGTCGGTGGAGAAGAATGAGTTCAGCTTTGAAAGTGTAATGCTTATACTGCTTATGTTATTTACCTATTCAAAATTGTGGGTGGCAGTTGTCGTAAATGCTGCATTGTTAAGCATTCAGGATAAGGTTTTTGACAAGGAAATGGTTTGGGACAAAACAGAGCGCTTTGATGAAGAGCAAATAAAGCAAAAAGCAAACTGAAAAAGCAAGGCAGTAACAATTAAAAGAGGAGCTGTATATGAAACGAGTCATAAAAGAGAAGGGTATTATCTTTGTACTTTTGTTAGCAGTTATAATAAGTATGTTACCTCGGATATCTGTAGATGCTGCGGCTGTTGCGGGAACAGAAAATGCAGACAGTATGGCAGAAGACAGCAGTGAAACCGGTGGAGAAATGCCGGAGGGTGAAGAAGAAACGGAAGATTCTGCGTTTAGCGAGTTGGATTTGGAAGAAGCCTCCAGGGAAAATGCCATAATGGGAATTTTATCCGAAAATCCGGAGGATAGTGAAGAACCGGTTACAGTCAGGCCTTCGGTTGAAGAGACTTCCTATACAAAGGATGTTTCCTTCTCCAAGACAACATTGCAGGGTATTTTCTCCAGCAGCGAATTATATTTTTATGTTCCTGACTATTGGGATACAAAATATGTCTATGTGGAGATTCAATATAATGTCAGTCAGCTGATTCAAAGCATTGCATCTTCTATGACTTTTTTGGTGAATCAGGTACCCGTATCTTCCTGTAAAATATCCTACGAAGCGGGAAATACACAAATTACTTACGTAAAAATACCTATGGAGCTGATTCTGGAAGGTTATAACTCTTTTTCTATTTCGGCTTACGCAAGATTATATGATGAAGAGGGATGTATTGACGATTTTACCAATGCCAACTGGCTCAGTATTGAAGATACTTCCTATATAAGATGCGGTTATGAAATAGTAAAACAGGCAGATAAGATTTCCTATTATCCCTATCCGTTTATGTCTACAGTAGAAGAAACAGGAAAAGGTCTTTATATTGTTGTATCAGATAGGGCATCCAATGGAGAGATTGCAGCAGCTATGAATTTGATGGCAGATTTAGGAACGGAAACAGGAAAAGAAAATAACATCCGGTTTTGCCTGCTGTCTGACTTACAGAGTGCCAAAGCAGACCGGACTATATTGATTGCCAATTACGATCATCTGACTTCTGCGTATCAGGATCTGCTGACTGACACAACAGATTTGGATAACAGAGCAATTGTTCTTTTGACGTCTGACCAAAAAGGAAATCCGTTGCTGCTGATCAGCTCTAAAAATGATGATTGTCTTTTGGAAGCGGTCTATATGCTGATGGATGAAGACCGTGTGTCTCAGGAGAAATCCAATCAGGCAAGTGTATGGCTTGGCAGCGGTGATATTGCTGTTAATTCAACATCCTTAAGCCAAATGGTGGCAGGTAATTATACCATCGGAGATATTATTGGAAGCGGTTTGGTTTATGTGGGGCCTTTTCATCAGGAGAAATTTATTTATCTGCCCTTTTCAGAAGATTATTTTCTTTCAGATGCAGGTAAAGTTACATTAAATTTCAGATATAGTGAAAATCTGGATTTTGACCGGTCACTGATTACTGTATATTGGGGAAATATTCCGGTCGCAAGTAAAAAACTGGAAAAGGAGAAAGCAACAGGAGATGAGCTGATATTTGCAATGCCCGCTGATGTTGTGGGTACGACCACGGGAGCCATCCGGATTGCCTTTGATCTGGAGCTGAAAGATATGATTTGTTCGCCAAGGCAAGAGCAGGTGCCATGGGCTTATATATCCGACCAGTCAATGCTGTTCTTACCGGCGTCCACAGGAATGGTGCTGACTTTTGACCTGAAGCCGTCACCTTTCAGAACCGATGGAAAATTCAATGATATGATGCTTGTTATTTCTGATAACCCTACTGCTGATGAACTTAATCTGTATGCCCAGATTATTGCAATGTATGGTGAAGGTGTAGATCCGTATGGTACCTTTTATGTGAAGCGGGCAAGTGAATTTTCAGAAGCTGATGCTGATTACAATATTATTACAGCAGGTACTTATGAGAGTAACTCCCTGCTCAGACTCCTGAATAAAGATCTTTATTTTACATATGACGAAACAACCGGGGGTTTTTTAAGCAATGAACAGTTAATTCTTTCAGATGCTTATGCCCAGGATATTGTAATCATGCAATTATTGGAATCACCTTTTGCAAATAACAGAGGTGTACTTGCCGTAACAGGATCAAACAGTGACAGCTTGAGAACACTGGAAGATTTCATGAGAATATATAAAATGCGATACAGTTTATCAAAAGATTGTGTCGTAATAGACAGTGACTTTGAGACGAAATCATATCGATTTATCACAGGACTTGCAGAAACCGAAAATCCAACATTATTGGGAAGTATTGCACAAAACAAACAATCCCTTATATTTACGGTTGTATCCACTTCTGTTATGTTGATGCTGTTGATTGGCGTTATTATCATATTGATCCGTATCAGAATGTACCATGGGAAAAAAGATGATTAATCAATAGATAATGAATGAAAAGATGAAAGGTAATCTGGTTGAAAGAAAAGATTAAGAAAGTGATGCTTGTATTTGGAACAAGACCGGAAGCAGTTAAAATGTGTCCGTTAATGAAGGAACTGAATAAGGAAAAGGAATTTGAAACTATATGCTGCGTAACAGGACAGCACCGGCAGATGTTAAAGCAGGTACTGCAGGCATTTCAGGTAGAGCCGGATTATGATCTGGCAATCATGAAGGACAGGCAGACGCTGTTTGACGTAACGGTTAATGTCTTGAATGGAATGAAAAAGGTGCTTGAAAAAGAAAGACCGGATGTGGTATTGGTACACGGAGATACCACCACTGCCTTTACAGCAGGACTGGCAGCTTTTTATGCAGGGATTCCTGTGGGACACGTGGAAGCCGGACTTAGAACTTATGACTTATCCGCACCGTTTCCGGAAGAATTTAACAGACAGGGAATTGGAATTTTAGCAAAATATAATTTTGCACCTACAGAAACAGCCAAGAACAATCTGATACGGGAGGGAAAGGAACCGGAAAGTGTTTTTGTTACAGGAAATACCGTGATTGATGCCCTTCAAACCACAATCATACCGGAATATAACCATCCCGACCTGGAGTGGGCGAAGGGGTCCAGGTTAGTATTGTTAACGGCTCACAGGCGTGAAAATTTAGGACAGCCTTTATATGATATTTTTAAAGGAATCAAAGACACGTTGGATGAAGTAGAGGACATAAAGGTAATCTATCCCATCCATATTAATCCTGTGGTGAGAAAGATAGCCCGGGAGGTGTTTGGAGATCACCCGAGAATGCGTATTATTGAACCTTTGGATGTATTGGATTTTCATAATTTCATGAATCAATCTTATATGATTCTGACCGACAGCGGCGGAATACAGGAAGAAGCACCCGCACTTGGGAAACCTGTTCTTGTAATGCGGAACACCACGGAAAGACCGGAAGGTGTGGAAGCAGGAACCATAAAATTAGTGGGAACAAATGCAAGTGTAATTCATGAAGAATTTCTAAAACTGCTGACCAGTTACGATGAATATATTGCTATGGGCAAAGCATCCAATCCGTATGGAAACGGAACGGCATGCAGGCAAATTGTATCTATTTTAAAAGAAAGAAGATAGAGGATGTAAGCTTTATGCAATGTAAGAAAACATGGTTTTATCACTTTACAATTTCATTTTCCATTGTTGGGTTAATTTATATCTTCGTATGCGGTATTACTTCATTGGGAGAAGGCCAGGAGTATCCTTATCTGCCAAAGGGAATGTTGATTATCGGATTATTTTCAGGCTGGATACTGATTACCCTTTTAGCTAAAATTGCAGCAAGGGTTAATCTATATCAATATTTTACAAGGGAAAAGAAAATTTCCATTTTAATAGAGGTTGTTATTGTGGGGCTTATACTCATGGGGGCTTTGGTTATACGTATTATTGTAATAGACAAATTTCCTATGGAACCTGCATCTGATTATAAAACGTATTATGAAATAGCAGAGTTATTATGGAAAGGAACGATCCAGAAGGAAGGAAAGGGATATTGTGACTATATTGCAATGTTTCCTCATGTTATCGGTTATTGCTATATTTTAAAAAATGCATTTTCACTATTTGGAAACAGTGTACTTACAGGGCAATATCTTAATGTTGCTTTTTCCATAGGCACCTGTTTTGTAATGTACAGAATAGGCAGAAAACTGGGCGGAAGAATATCAGGTGCTGCGGTTCTTATACTCTGTGCTTTTTGGCCGTCACAAGTGCTTTATATTACATTACTGTCAGCTGAATATTCGTTTACCTTTCTGTTTTTCATATGTGTATGGCTGTTTTTGTCACTGGTTATGGATTATGACAAAGATAAAGGAAAAGCATCACGGTGTTTTATTCTTCATATTGTATTGGGTGTTTTAATCGCATTAACAGCAGCAATCAGACCTATGGCGCAAATTATGCTGATTGCGGTTTTTCTTTGTTTCATACCGCAAAAAATGGAAATGCCCAATAAACCTGATAATGAGATTCCTGTTATGCTGCATATCATTAAGAATGGCTGGGTAAGGTGTATCATAATCTTTATCCCGTATATTATTATCTCAGGCATAATAAATACGAATATTGAACTCACTGTGGACAGGACACTTCCTTCGGGAAGCACATCCTTCGGCTATAACCTTCTGGTTGGGCTGAATACGGAATCTGTCGGCGGATGGAATGAAGAAGACAAGGATCTGCTCTATGATACCATGTATGAAACAGGTTCGGCTGCACAGGCACATATTGCCTGCAGAGATTTAGCAATCGTCAGATTAACCTCTGATCCGGCAGGTATCTTAAATTTATTTATCCATAAATATGAATTACTTTGGGGAAATGATGACTATGGTTCTACATGGAACATTACCTTGCTGGATGAACAGGGTAATCTGACCAAAGAACGCAGTGACTTTTTATATTCCATACGTGATACAAATAATATTATTTATATTATTACGATCTTCTTTGGGCTTATGTCACTTGTATATATCTATAAAGGAAAAGGCACATATGTCTATGTTTTGGTTCTGGTTTACTTAGGAACCGTTGCCATGCATTTATTGGTGGAAAGCCAAAACCGGTATCATTTTTTTGTATTGGAAGTATTCATGGTGCTTGCAGGAACAGGAATTCAGTTTATATTTGATGATGCCAGGAACAATCAAATGAAGATTACCCAAATAGAAGCGGTGCAGGCGGAAAATGAACAAGCCGGACAAATCATGGAAATTTATGAGCAGGCTGAAATAGAAATAACAAAAATGCGTGAAGAGGCAATGGAAAATGTATTCGATATGCAATATGCATTGGAACATGGTCACATTGATATAACAGTATCACAGGCATACCTGCTGCAAGATGAAATAAAAGAAGAAACTACAAAAGAAGAAACTACAAAAGAAGAAAAAGAAGAAACTATAAAAGAAGAAACCACAAAAGAAGAAACACTTCCCGAGACCGAGATAGTAGTTGAAGCGAAAAACGCAGCACCTTTAGATACCGGGAAAATGGTTGGAGAAGAAATACTTTCTCTATCAAATGAAATAGCAATAAAAGAAGAGGAAGCAA
>Ga0153943_1000595_pt1 | contig 10968 bp, 10 predicted proteins | sample TSNJ027MetaG_FD_104721 | JGI IMG/M metagenome (GOLD analysis project Ga0153943, IMG submission 104721) | Attine ant fungus gardens microbial communities from New Jersey, USA - TSNJ027 MetaG | ecosystem: Host-associated > Fungi > Mycelium > Unclassified | place: USA: New Jersey, Brendan T. Byrne...
AAGAATCATCTAATATCAATATCTCTGGATTTTTAATGAAAGCTCTAGCAATGCTTAACCGTTGTTTTTGCCCACCAGAAAGCATTGTTCCATCTTCACCACAAAGTGTTTCTAAGCCATCTTTTAAATATTGAATATCTTTTTTGAAATCCGCTAATTCAATTGCTTTATTCATTGTTGCCTCATCGACTTGAACTTGTGCCCCTAATAATATATTTTCCTTGACTGTTTTAGAGAATAGGATATGTTCTTGAGGAACATAACCAAAGAATGATCGAATATTCATATAATCAAAACAATCAATCGATTGATGATTGATTAATAAACGACCGTTACCCTTTGCATAATAACGTAGTAATTGCATGATAATTGTTGTTTTGCCACTACCTGTTTTACCAACAATTCCTATGGTTTCACCTTTATGAATCTCTAATGTTATATTTTTTAAGCTTTCAAATTCGCTTTTTGGATAGGTAAATGAATAATTTTCAAATACAATTGAATTAATTTCGTTTAATTGCGTTTGACAAGTGTGTTCAACAGTTAAGCTAACACCGGTATTTTCTTCAAAACGATCATAGGCAGCATTGGCTCTTTGTAAACGATTTAACACTGTTCCAGCCGACCATAATGGCATACGTAACATCGTTAAGTAAATATTAAAAGCCACTAATTGCCCAGCTGTAATTTGTCGATGAAAGACAAGATATACTCCATATGTAATTGCAATAATTAAAGAAACAGAAAAGACTGCACGAAATAATGGTCCAAATGCAGAATCTAATTTCATTGCTTTTAATTCTTGATCTCGTGATTTTTCAGCAACTTTTTTTAATTTTTTAATATCATATTCTTCTTGTACAAATGCTCTAACAACTTGAACCCCAGCAACACTTTCCAATGTTGTATTATTGAATTCTCCAAATGCATCTCTTGCCTTTACAAACAATCTTCGTATTCTTTTTGACATTAGATAAATAATGATAATAGCAAAAGGCAATGGTAAAATAGTAACAAATGTCAACCGAGTATTCACAAAAAATGCCATTTGAAATACGACAAAGAACATCATAAAAATAGCGGAGAGTAATTGTTGTAGTATTTGAGCAGCTGCTAAGCAAATAGCGTTAATATCCGTTGTCGCCACTGCCATTAAATCTCCAGTTTCATGATATGCAAAATAATGAGCATCCATTTTTGTAAGATAACTCATTAATTGATTACGTAATAAATATTGTAATTTATAACTACCAGTTTGCATTAACCTTGTTCTTAAATTCATTCCTACATAGAGAAGAATAGCTAATACTACCATTATTCCAATAATTCTGACTAATCCTTCACGATTCATCGTTGATGAAGCAATCGCATCTATTGCATTCGATAGGTATTTAGGTGGTAATGTCATTAAATAATTTGTTAAAATACTTAAAACAACAAACCAAAAATATCGCTTTTTTTCTTGGACAAAATACCATTTCAATTTATTATAAACACTAAACATACTTATCCCTCTAACCTATTTGACGCTAGAAGAGAAAGAATTAATAATACAACTGCAATCATAATCCATCGAACAAAAAATTCAATGATGTTTTCCGTTTTTCTTTCTCCTCTACTATTGTAAAATACAATGATAAAGCTTGTCACAAACGTATGTGTTAGCGTATACGCTAACATATAATTATCAATTAGTAAGCCTAATGGATACGCTAGAATAAACGATAAGCCAAAAAAGGAGATGGTAATTACTAAAATGTTTTTCCAATTTGGTTGAAACCATCGCAATGATATATATTTTTTTACTTTATTGAATTGCGATGGTTTTTTATTTTTTTCTTCAAATACTAACGTCTGTTCTACTCGATTTCTATTTATTTTTCTTTTTGCCTTCCCCATCTTTTACTAACCTTTCTTTTCATGTAATAATCTGATTTTTTCATCTAATAATCGTTTTGTTAAATCTACATAGTATAAATGAGGAAATTCTAATCTTAAAACTTCGTCCCATAATTTTTCTAATGATTCTTTAGAATACTCTCGAATTTGATCTAATGTTGGTAAATCATAAATGCATTCGCCATTTTTAAATATAGGAACTTGCAGCTCTTCTACACTAAATGTATTGGCTTCAAGTGTTTTATACTTCCAAGCATCTGATTGATGATAGATAGTTAAATCTTGTGTTTCATCAATCACATCATTGTAATGAGCCATTAGATCTGCAATCGCTTTACCAGTTTCTTTTTCATATAAACGATATAATCGTTTATATCCAGGATTTGTGATTTTCTCTGTATTCTCAGAAATTTTAATTTTTGAAATAATTTGACCATCTTTTTCAACAGCAACCAATTTATAAACTCCACCAAAAACAGGTGAGCTTTTTGAAACAATTAAATTTTCTCCTACTCCATATGAATCAATCATTGCCCCTTGATCATTTAATGAACGAATTAGATACTCATCTAATGAATTTGAAGCTGTAATTTTGCAATCTGTTAATCCTGCAACATCTAACATCATTCTAGCTTTCTTCGACAAATAGGCAATATCGCCACTATCCAAACGAATACCAGCTAAGCGTTTTCCGCTTGGTGCTAATACATGTTGTGCTACCTTAATAGCATTAGGAACTCCACTTTTTAGTGTATCATAAGTATCCACTAATAAAATACAATGATCTGGATATATTTCAGCATAGGCTTTGAAAGCCTCATACTCACTATTGAATAACTGAACAAATGAATGTGCCATGGTTCCCACTACTGGAATATCAAACATTTTTCCTGCACTAACCGTTGCAGTTCCATCAACACCTCCAATATAGGCAGCTCTTGCTCCATAATTTGCTGCATCATATCCTTGTGCTCTACGTGCACCAAATTCAAAGACAGCATTACCTTTTGCAACTCTTTTGATTCGATTGGCTTTTGTCGCAATTAAGGATTGATGATTAATTGTTACCAATAAAAATGTTTCAACGATTTGTGCCTCGATAATAGGTGCCTTAATTGTAATTAATGGTTCATTAGGAAATACTGCGGTTCCTTCTTTCACAGAGTATACATCTCCGCTAAACTGAAATGTTCTTAAATAATTCAGAAATTCTTCATCAAATTTATGAAGAGTTCTTAAATATTCAATATCCTCATTACTAAAATGCACTTGTTTAATACACTCAATTAATTGTTCTAATCCAGTAAATATAACAAAACCACCATTGTCTGGATTACTTCGATAAAACATATCAAAATAGACTATTTGATTTTTTAAGCCTTTCTTAAAATATGTATAACTCATCGTAAGTTCATACAAATCCATCATTAATGTCATATTTCTAGGACTATTTACTCGATTGCTTAATTCCATAATATCGTCACCTCTCATTAAATTTATCTACATAAACAATTTACTAACTTCTATAGTAATACTTTTAGAAAAAAAAATCCATCTTTTTGTTTTCTTTAGCTATTGAAAAAAGCGCTATAAGCGCTTCTAGTTCACTATTATATAATCAAATTTAACTTATCTTATTTATTTTCTGCTTGTGTTTTAATTCTATCAAATGCATCAACAATACCTTCACTTGTCACTGTTGCTCCACTCACCATATCTGGAGTATTAAATTGAGTACTTAGGATATTTTCTCTCATCTTCTCAGCTGCGACCCCACCAATTGATGGAGTTTCATTATTTTCACCAATGACAACACTCGTTATTTTATCATTTTTAATTGTGACAGTTAAATTAAAATTTCCAGCATAACCAGTAACTGCTTCTGTGTATTCTCCATCGTTATATTTTAATTTAGTGTTTGTATCATTATCTGAGTTTGTATTATTATTTGTGCATCCACAAATCAATAAAGATAAACAAAATATTGTGATTAATTTCTTCATATCATTACCTCCAATAGTAGTATTATCAATATTTTTCTTAATATACAAAACGGTCATAGATATTTTTTGATTCTATGACATCTTTTATACAAAAATATAGATAAAGAATTGTACTACTTGGTATATCTTTTATTAGCTAGTTTTTAAGCATCGAATCTAATACTCTCTAAAAAAAAGTAAAACCGAATATGGTTTTACTTTAATAATAAGTGTCGTATGGATTAATTGTTCTCATCATATTACTTGATTGATACGGTAGCATTGCCTCATTTTGCATTCCATCATACTGTGGCATTGTTGGTGCTCCAGTTTGTGGCATTGAATACATTGCCTCGTTTTGCATTCCATCATACTGTGGCATTGTTGGTGCTACAGTTTGTGGCATTGAATACATTGAATTTTGTGGCATTGTTAATGCTGCGTTATCCATATACTGTTCATGAACCACAGGTATTAATAATTGATTCCCTGGATAAATCGTATCATTTGCTTGCATATTATTTAATGCAGCAATTAATTCCATTCGTGTATTAAAGTTTTTTGCAATTTGATAAAGATTGTCTCCTCTTTCAGTAACATACAGATAAATTTCACCGATTTTCTCTACTTGTTTTCTTGGAAACATTTGATTCATATACTGATCATACATTTTTATTACCTCCCATACCTAGCTTATGTATAGGCATACGTATGGTGCAGGCAAAAGCCTAATATTTAATGTTATTTCCAGCAAGTTTTTCTAACGCATTTTTTGCAGCCTGTTGTTCTGCTCTTTTTTTACTAGAACCACTACCAACTCCTAATTTCATATTATCAACAATCGCGGCAACAGTAAAAATTGGTGCATTACTTGGTCCACTAGTAGAGAGTAGTTGATAGGTGACTGTTCTTCTAGTATCTGCTTGTATTAATTCTTGTAGTGTTGTTTTAAAATCCTGAATCTCTTCACGATCAATATCATCGGTATGTTTAAATATCGTCATTTCTAGTATCATTAAGACATATTTTTTTCCTAAATCTAAATAGACAGCTCCAATAAAGGCTTCAAAAACATTAGCTAAAACAGAATTTCTGTTTCTTCCACCATTTTTTTCTTCACCGATACCAAAGAAGATTTGTTCTCCAAGATTTAATTCTTTAGCAAAGATTGCTAAAGATTCTTCCCTAACTAGTTTCGAACGTTTTAATGTTAGTTCTCCTTCTGGTAAGCTAGGATATTTATTAAAAATGTATTCGGAAACATATAGTTGTAATACTGCATCACCCATAAACTCTAAACGTTCATAATCTCTTCGACCATAGTGCTTTTCATTAACATAGGAAGCATGAGTAAATGCTTCTTTATATAATCCTAGATTTTTATATGGTATTTTCAATTCATTCAAAAAATCAATTAGTTTCATCCTTTAACAATCCTGCCTTCATTTTTTCAATACTTTTATCTTTCACCATTGATTTTGCTAACTTCATTGCATTTAAAAAAGCAGTCGCATCACTAGCACCATGTGCTTTAATTACTGGTTTTTCAAATCCAGCCATGAAAGCTCCACCAACTGATTTATAATCAAATTTGTCTTTCATTGAATATAATGATTTCTTTGCAAATAATCCGCCAATTTTCCCTGAAGTACTACCTTTTAATGATTGACTTAATAATGTCATAAATGTTTTTGCAGTACCTTCCATTGTTTTTAAAGCAATATTTCCACTAAATCCATCAGTAACAATGACATCAGCCTCTCCAGATAATATTTCTCTTCCTTCAATATTGCCAACAAATTGTATTTTTTCTAATTCGTTTAGCAATTTATATGTTTCCTTATGTACTTCATCACCTTTTTTATCTTCTGTTCCAATATTTAATAATGCAACCCGTGGATATTGAATATTTTTGACACTAGTAACATAGCAAGAACCCATAATAGCAAATTGGGTTAGCTGTTCAGGACTATTCTCTACGTTTGCTCCGACATCCAACATAATAACTCCTTTTCCATTAATTGTTGGGATGCTTGCTAATAATGCACATTTTTCTACACCTTCAATTCGTTTCATAAACAACATTGCAGCTGTATAAAATGCTCCAGTCGACCCACAAGATACAACCGCATCTGCTTGATCATCATTGGTAAGTATGACTGCTTTTACCATACTGGAATCTTTTTTTCGACGAACAGCCATAATACCTTCAGCCATACCCATAATATCTTTTGCTGGCACAATTTCAATATTATCAATTCCTTTCAACTCTGCCAATGCTTCTTCTCTTCCAGTAACAAATAATTTGACATCTTTATTTTCTTTAATAAATTCTTTACATGCTTCTACAGCAATAGGAGCACCTAAATCTCCAGACATAGCATCAATTGCTAATTTAATCATTTTTTCCCACTCCTTTTTATACACATTATTCATAATTATAGCATTAATAGTTTAAAAAACAACGAAAGTAATTAATCAAAATTATTTATATCCTGATTTGATTTTTGATAAAGATAATCACGTATTATTGGATATTTGTTTAATTGTTTTACAATTATTAAAGCATCGTCCTTCGCTTTCTCTAAGATAGAGAAATCTTCATAAACATCTGCAATCATAAATGTTGGTATTCCACTTTGTTTACTACCTAGTACTTCTCCAGGTCCTCTTATTTTTAAATCATATTCAGATATCTCAAAACCATCATTTGTTGTTTCTAAAAACTTGATTCGATCTAGTGAATCTTGATTATCAATAGTTGAAAACAAAAAACAATAACCTTGTTGCTTTCCTCGTCCTACTCTACCCCGTAATTGATGCAATTGTGATAAACCAAATCGTTCAGCATTATAAATAACCATAACATTAGCATTACTAACATCTACACCAACTTCAATGACTGTCGTTGAAACAAGGATTTGAATTGCATTGTTTCTAAACTTCTCCATGATTTCTTCTTTTTCATTATCCTTCATTTTCCCATGCAGTAATCCTACATGACAAATATTGCTATAGTATTTAGCCATCTCCTGATATATAAACGTTGCATCTTTTAGTTGTTGCATTTCACTATCTTCAATTAAAGGACAAACGACATAGCATTGACCGCCTTTTTGAATATATGTGTTAAAGAATTTTAGAATTGGTTTTAAACTATTTGACTTATAAAACTTTGTAATCGTCGAACTTCTACCTTTTGGCATTGTTTTAATCGTTGATACATCCATGTCACCAAACAATGAAATAGCTAAGGTTCTCGGGATTGGTGTTGCACTCATTAATAGAAAATCAACTTTATGACCTTTTTTCTTCAATGCTTCTCTTTGTTTTACTCCAAAACGATGTTGTTCGTCTGCAATTACCATTCCTAAGTCATAAAAACTTACTTTTTCTTGAAGTAATGCATGTGTCCCAACGATTATATCAATTTCATTATTTGATAATCTTTCATACACATCCATTTTTTCTTTATTCGTTAATGAACCAATCAATAACTCAATTTTTATAGTGAATCCTCCAAATAAATCTTTGATTGAATGAAAATGTTGTTTGGCTAAAATTTCAGTTGGTGCCATTAATGCACCTTGATATCCAGCTAAAAAATTGGCATATAGACCAATACAAGCAACAATGGTTTTTCCACATCCAACATCTCCTTGTAATAATCGATGCATTGCAGTTGTTCTTTTTAAGTCATTTAGTATTTCTTGGACAACATTACTTTGATCTTTCGTCAATGAAAATGATAAAGATGAAATGAAATCGTTAATTTTACTATCATCAAATTCTTTCTTAATCCCTACATCCTGCTTCATTGAAGAACGAATATACTGCATCATTAATTGAAATCGTAAAAATTCTTCATACTTTAAATGGCGTAATGCATGTTTAATCTGATGTTTATCTTTTGGATTATGAATAAACAATAATGCATCTTTTCTACTAACCAAACGATATTTCTCTAAATAATCATTAGGAACAAATGCTTCAATTTGATTATCTAAATAATCCAATGCTTTCAGAATATACTGATGTAATGATTTTGAAGTAATTCCTTCCTTTGTTGAATAGACTGGAACAATTGATTCTAAACTTGATAATGGTTGCAATTTAATATCACTAACAGTAATAGCATTGGAATTTACTTCACATTTTCCTATAATTGTAATCTCTTTACCAACTGATAATTGATATTGTAAAAAATGACGATTAAAAATAGAAGCACGAAACACCTTATGATCAATAATTATATCAAATACCATTTTTGATTGATTTCCTCTTTTATAAGCAAGCTTAGGTCTAGATAAAACAATCGCTTCACTAACTAATTTAGTATCATCAATCGATGGCATCTTCTTTTCATATATATCATATCGATATGGATAATATGTAATTAAATTTTCAATAGAATCTATATTCATCTTACTTAATAATTCTCTTCTTGGTTTAGTAATCCTCAATTTAGCTAAATCACTATCCATAATTCACCATCTCTTTCTCTAATACAAGAAAGGACCTCTTTAGAGATCCTTTAACCAACCGTTTTTTGTAATTCATTCAAAGCGATATCTAACACTTTTTTACCATCCATTTTAATAAAATCTTCATCATCAATAACAATGACTGGAATACGATTTTTTACAAGTTCTTTTGTACTAGGTAATAGATGTCCTATTTGCGGACTTAATAATATTATATCTGCTTCAGGCCAAGCTATGTCCAAAGCTGTTTCTCCAACAGCCCAAATAATAGTTTCAATATTTTTTAATTTTGCCTCTTCCTTCATACTATTTACTAGTATACTAGTAGAAATTGTTGATGCACAACATAGTAAGATATAATTCATAGTCGTCATCCCTTTCTTTAAGATGTGAAGATTACTCTACACCAATAATAAAAGAATATACTGGCTGAAGTCCTCTATTAATTTCACATTCTATTTCATCATAAGTATCCTTAATATAACTCTCAATTGTTACTAGCTCATTGTCTTTAACATCTTCTCCAGCTATAATTGTCAGAATCTCACTATCATCATCAATTAAATTATCAATTACTACTTTTGTCGCTTCTATTTTATCTGCTATACAAGCGACAATATTTTTTTCAACTAATGACATATAGTCATTCGCTTTAATATCTATTCCATCTATATTCGTATCTTTAATAGCAAATGTGACTTGTCCTGTTTTTACTGTTGATAATGCTATATTCATTTCCTCAATGTTATCTGCTAAGGAAGCATCTGGATTATACATAATACAAGCAGATAATCCTTGCGGTATTGTCTTACTTGGAATCACGATTACATTAATTTCATCTTCTAGAATAACAGCCGCTTGTTGTGCTGTCATAACAATATTAGAATTATTTGGAAGTACAATTACATTTTTGGCATTTGCATTTCGAATTGCTGCCACTAAATCTTCTGTTGATGGGTTCATTGTTTGTCCACCATTTACAATTTGACTGCAATGTAATTCTAAAAACATATTTTTTATGCCTTCACCTGCAGCAACAGAAATAATTGATATTTCTTTCATATCTTCCTTTTTCGGTTGATCCTTCTTTTTTGTTGCTTCTGATTGAATAATAGTATTATGTTGTTCTTGCATATTTTCGATTTTTAATTTAATAAACTCCCCAAATTTTTGAGCAGTATTTAAAGCATTACCAGGTCTTAATGTATGAACATGTACTTTTACAATATCTTCATCTTGTACAACAACAATCGAATCTCCAGGTATTCTAGCTAACTCCCTTTTTAATCGTTCCTCTGTAAAATTTTTTGCTTTACGAGGATTTAATCTAAAAATAAATTCTGTACAATAACCAAATTCCCCATCTTCTGAAACAGAATCCCTAGTCATGGTTAACGCATCGTTTATTCCTTGATTATTAATCTTACTATCAATTAATTCAATCGTATCTCCATGTAAACTAGCTAAGAACCCAGATAAAATTAAGACTAATCCTGCTCCTCCACTATCGACGACACCGACTTCCTTTAATACGGGTAATAGCTCAGGAGTATTATCTAAAGAAACTTCAGCTCTTTTTACAAAATAAGCAAAAACATCTTCAATCTCCATACCATTTTTAGCATATGTTAATGCATCAGCACTCGCTTCTCTTATCACAGTTAAAATAGTTCCCTCTACTGGACGCATAACAGCTTTATAAGCTACCTCTGCTCCTTTATTTAAAGCCATTACTAATTCAACAGCATCTACCTCTTCTTTCCCTTCAAATCCCTTCGATATGCCACGGAAGATTTGTGATAGGATAACTCCAGAGTTTCCTCTAGCTCCCATCAATAAACCTTTTGATAACAATTTAGAAACTTCAAAAATATTCTCTGAAGTCATTAAAGAAATATCTTTGGCACCAGAGGAGAAAGTTAAACTCATATTTGTTCCTGTATCTCCATCAGGTACAGGAAATACATTTAATGCATCTATTTCAGGATAATAATTGTGTAAAGTGTTTGCACCATTAATTACCATTAACTTAAAATCTTGCCCATTAATTTTTTTCATTGGTGAAACCTCCTACTATTTAACGACTCTAACACCTTGTACATAAACATTGATTGACTCAATATCTACATCAAGTGTAGTTTCTAATACATATTTTACCTTTTTTTGTACTTCTGTCACAATTTCGGAAATTTTCATCCCATATCCTACAATAATATATAAATCGACGATTAATCCTTCTTCTCCTACAGTAATAATGACTCCTCGAGTATAATTATCTTTTTTTAATAGTTCATAAAAGCCGTCTTTCAAAACTTGTTGACTAGCCATTCCAATAACTCCGTAACATTCAGTTGCAGCTCCACCAACGATTGTAGCAACTACTTCTGAAGTAATATTAATACTACCATACTTTGAATTTCTTTCAATCATATTTTACCCCTTTCTAGGTTTAATGTTCATATTATAATTTACATACGCAAACATTATATATTAAATTAACCCAAATTTCAAATATTTCAATCGTACTTACTTCTTTATTATTACTTATATTTTATATCAATGGTATAAAAAATACTACCTTTTTCTATTTATGAAAGGAAGTA
>Ga0153943_1000606_pt1 | contig 10910 bp, 11 predicted proteins | sample TSNJ027MetaG_FD_104721 | JGI IMG/M metagenome (GOLD analysis project Ga0153943, IMG submission 104721) | Attine ant fungus gardens microbial communities from New Jersey, USA - TSNJ027 MetaG | ecosystem: Host-associated > Fungi > Mycelium > Unclassified | place: USA: New Jersey, Brendan T. Byrne...
ATGAACATCGATCTCAAGAGCTTTCGTCCGGAATTTTACCGGGAGATCGGCGGTCGTCTGGAAGATGTGCAGCGCACAATCGCATTTGCAGCACCACGTTGCCACCTGGAAGTGACAATCCTGATAATCCCCGGCAAAAATGATAGCCCGGAAGAAATGCGATCTCTTTCCGGGTGGCTGGCAAGTATCAACAGAGATATTCCTTTGCATGTCAGCCGGTTCTTTCCCGCGCACAAGCTGCGGGATATTCCCGCCACACCGGTAGAAACTGTCTGCCGGCTCGTGGAGGTGGCGCGGCAGAGTCTGCGCTATGTCTATCCAGGAAATCTGTAGTATACTCATTTTTAAGTACATATACCATTATTATGAGATAAATTTTTTTCTGCAAATTATAGAGGCTTTTTAGGCACTGGCAAAAGAAAAAAAATAAATACCGCTATTCAAACAAGTGCAGAAATTTGGTATAAGATTTCTACTTGAAGAATTTTTAGTATATAATATGAAAGTTGCAATTAATCAGGTGGGAACATGGGCGTTAATGGAAGCATTGCAAGGATAAGTCCTGCTAGATTCCTTGAATTTTATAAGAAGAGAGAATTTTGTTACAATTTACGGTCACTGAATAATGCGTTTTTACACAGCCTGGGCTATAATACATCATGGTACGAATTTGAATTAGTTTTAATCAGTTATAAGGGAGATGGTCATATGGGAAAGTTATACGTTGATCAAACAGAGATACAAGTTTATAAAATTGAAGAAGAAGATTATATTTCAATGACTGATATGGTAAGAAATATCGAAAATGGTCTTTCTTTGATAGAAAAATGGCTCAGGAATAAAAATACAATTGAATTTCTTGGAATATGGGAAGAGATGTATAATGAAAATTTTGATGATAATGCATATAATGAAATCATGCGTGAAGCTGGGTTAAATCGGTTTGTTTTGTCGGTAAAACAATGGGTGACAAGAACGAATTCCAGAGGAATTGTTGCAAAAGCCGGTCGTTATGGTGGTACATATGCGTATAAAGATATAGCGTTTGAATTTGCCAGCTGGGTATCTCCGCAATTCAAATTATATTTGATTAAAGAATTTGAACGCTTAAAGAAAGAGGAACAGGCACAATTAGGATGGAATGCAAAAAGAGAACTTGCAAAAATTAATTATAGGATTCATACAGATGCAATTAAAGAATATTTAATACCGAAAGAATTGACGTCACAGCAGACTTCCATTGTGTATGCTTCCGAAGCGGATGTTTTGAATGTCGCACTTTTCGGAAAAACAGCAAAGCAATGGCGGGAGGAAAATCTGGACAAAAAGGGGAATATAAGAGATTATGCAGGCATTAATGAGTTGATCTGCTTATCAAATATGGAAAATATAAATGCTGTATTGATTGAGGAGGGAGTCTCACAAAAAGACAGATTGATAAAGCTAAATCAAATTGCAATACATCAAATGTCGATACTGGAAGAAGATATAAAACTCCGATACCTGAAATGATTTTAATTCCCCCGAATTCGGGGGAATTAAAATAAAAAAACTAAGTACTCTCTTACTCGCACTTTATCTATATAATGAGCATATAGTGATTATCCATATTAGATGGAGCCTTTTATAGCTTCTCAGTTGCGCATGTTTAATACAGGCTGTACAGCCAACTACGCTTAATCCATATTAGCAGGATCTTCTAGTTATACAATTAATGTGTGAGGGGGGGCGGATTATGAAGCTTAGAAAAAGGAAACTAAATTCACATGAAACGTATGCATGCAGCAGTAAGGATGTAAAAAGTATATTTGGTAATGAGAATGTATTCATTAGTTTCGGATTTCTCTCCAGAGGCTTTAGCTTTGATTATTCAGATCGTAAAAGACCACGAATAGATGGAACCATTATAGCATCTGCTTCAATTAATAAAAGAGATAATATGAATCCTGATAACGAATGCTTTATCTGCTTCTATGTTATTAAAGATTTAGAATATAATGCTAAAAATAAAAAAGCTTTTACGGAGACTTATCTGCCACTATTATACCAATGGTATCAAGAGATGCTGGTAAGGCCTGAAACATCATTGTCGGGAGTGGAAAAATTTCTTGTTGAGTGGTCTCATGATGATTTCAAGGTGCATTGTTACAGGTACCATTAAATTGTTTTATCTGACTATAGTCTGTATCTGATAATAAACAGCTGATTAAAATTCTTGGAGGGAGTAAAGATGACCAAGAAAATTGTAAAAGAATTGATAAATAAAGCGACCAGAAATTTACAAGTTGCTAATGTCTATATGGTGTACAACGAAAATTACTACAATCTTATTCCTCTAAAAGCGAGCGAGCAACTATTTTTAGCTATTAATGAGGACGATTTCATCTTTGATGGATTTCGTGTTTCAAGATTTAGAGACGTGAAGGAAATTCACATTAAGAGTGATAAGTGTGATGAAATAATTCGGAATGAAGGACTTTTTAATAATCTGTGCATCCCTGAGATTAACCTGAAAAATTGGACTACTGTATTTGAAGGGCTTAAAGATATCGGAGAGAATGTTATCGTCGAATACGAAACAGCAGAAGGTGAGGATGACGACTTTACAATAGGAAAAATTGAACAGGTGTATAAAAGTTGCGTATACATGCGTTACTTTGATGCAGATGGAATATGGAATAATGATCTCTACCGCATCCCATATAATGAGGTGACCAGTGTGACTTTTGATAGTCGATACATTAATGTTTTCTCAAAGTACATTCCCCAAGCACCAACATGTTGATCTTAAATCTTGTAGATGACCGGATTAAAAGAGGTAAATCCTATGCGGCGTACAATTGTTATTGACGGAAATAAGTTCGATGATATAGAAGGTTTTTATTATGAAATGGACAGCCTTTTGACTAAAGATAATTTTGCGGAGTACAGATCAGTTACTTGATTCTTTTGCATATCCTATAATGGGTAAAAATCCATCAAGAACTGAACTTGACGTCGTACTGAACTTTGGAGATGTTGTAGTTATGATTGAGGATAAGTTTTTATGACCCGCTTTTCTGTAATTTAATTGATTATAAGCAAGTTGAAAATAAGTATAGTGGGCATCCTGAGGCACCGCTTGACAAGTATTATGGTCTAAAGAGTGTTATCGGTTACGAGTTGCCGCTCTCGGAGATAACAACGGATAATATATATGAACAAATCTTTGGAAGATTTAGAGAACTTGGGGAGGTTAACGATTCAAAAATATGGATATGAAGAATCCTAACAAGTAGATGCAGGAAAATAGAATTTTGTGAAGGATACGTGCTGATGGCAAATTATAAAATTATTAGAATTCAAGAACACAAGGAACTGATGGAGCAAGCGGCAAAGTGGTTTCATCAGAAATGGGGTATTCCAAAAGAGACTTATATTGAAAGCATGGAAGAATGTTTGAAAGATAATTCGGCTGTGCCGCAATGGTATGTTGCCTTGGACGGACAGAAAATAATAGCGGGATTAGGAGTGATTGAAAACGATTTTCATAATCGTAAAGATTTAACACCGAATGTCTGTGGTGTCTATGTTGAGGAGGCCTGCCGAAATCAGGGAATAGCAGGGAGTATGCTTCGATTTGTCTGCAGTGAATTTTCTGTAAGAGGAATTGAAACACTTTATCTTATTACTGACCATACTTCTTATTATGAGAGATATGGATGGAAGTTTTTGTGTATGGTTCAAGGCGATGGAGAACAGTATATGTCAAGAATGTATATGCATAAGGCATAAATTCCAGTTAGTAAATTCGGGGAATCGGAATTAGTTTCAGCCGATAAGATAATTAAAATCAGTCCCAACCTTACGAAAATGTAAGGTTAAAAAGAGAAATGTAAGCCGGAATTATGGCATTTCATTTCTTTTTTTATTATACTTGATTTATAAAATTGAACTGGAGGTTATTAAACATGGCATTATTGGAAGTGAACAATTTAAAGAAAATATATACCACACGATTTGGCGGTAATCAGGTGCAGGCATTGACAAACGTGAATTTTTCCGTTGAAGAAGGTGAATATGTGGCAGTTATGGGAGAATCCGGTTCCGGGAAAACAACTTTGCTGAATATATTGGCCTCCCTTGATAAACCTACCAGTGGTCAGGTATTACTGGACGGTAAGAATATAGCAGAAATAAGAGAAAAGGAAATTTCAGCATTCAGAAGAAATAATTTAGGTTTTGTATTTCAGGATTTCAACTTGCTGGACACCTTTTCCCTGCAGGACAATATTTTTCTTCCTCTTGTATTGGCAGGAAAGTCTTATGATGAAATGTATGCAAAACTTCTGCCGATTGCAAAAAAGTTGGAAATCAGTGATGTTTTAAATAAATTCCCATATGAAGTATCCGGAGGTCAGAAACAACGTGCTGCCGCCGCAAGAGCACTGATTACCGATCCGAAACTGGTTCTGGCAGATGAACCTACCGGTTCCCTGGATTCAAAATCTTCCGGACATCTTCTGAGAATTTTTTCTGATATCAACGAGGATGGACAGACCATCGTTATGGTTACCCACAGTACGAAAGCGGCAAGTCACGCAAAGCGTGTTATGTTTATCAAAGATGGGGAAGTATTCCACCAGTTATATAAAGGGGCCATGACGAATGAACAGATGTTTCAGAAAATATCGGATACATTGACGGTCCTGACTACCGGAGGTGAAAAAAATGCGTAAAGGATTTTTCCCCAAATTAGCATTGATAAATATAAAGAAAAACGGACAAAGTTATTTTCCATTTATGATTTCCTGTATTTGTACCGTAATGATGTATTATATCATGCATTCCATTTCAAAAAACAAAGGTATTTTTGAACTTTACGGTGCCGCATATATTATAGAAACACTGAACTTAGGAACCGTTGTCATTGCCATATTTTCAGTGATTTTTTTATTTTATACCAACAGCTTTTTGATCAAACGCAGAAAAAAAGAACTGGGTCTGTATAATATTCTGGGATTAGAAAAAAAGCATATAGGTAAAATGATGTTTTATGAGACTTTATTCATTGCCGTGGTCAGTATTGTAATCGGTTTGGCAGGTGGAATACTTTTATATAAACTCGTATTTTTGCTGCTGCTTAAGATCTTGAATTTTCAGATACCATTGGAATTTTCCATCCCTGCATCTTCCATAATAACAACGATTGTACTATTCAGTATCATTTTTACACTCAGCTTACTGTTTAATCTGGGGCAGGTACATCTGGCAAATCCTATTGAATTATTAAAAGGCAGCAATCAAGGGGAGAAGGAACCGAAAGTAAAATGGCTTATGGTGCTGCTGGGTGTGGTCACTTTAGGCGCTGGCTATGCAATAGCCCTTTTAATTGAATCACCGTTAAGTGCTCTCTCATTATTCTTTGTGGCAGTAATATTAGTTATGATCGGAACTTATTGCCTTTTTACGTCAGGAAGCATCGCTCTATTAAAAGTACTGAAAAAGAATAAAAAATATTACTATAAGATCAGCCATTTCACATCGGTATCCGGTATGATGTATCGGATGAAGCAAAATGCGGTGGGGCTTGCCAATATCTGTATTCTTTGTACCGGTATATTGATCATGATTTCTACTACGGTGTCATTTTACGTCGGACAGCAAGATATATTGCATACCCGCTTTCCAAAAGATGTGATGATTACCTGTAATGATGCATCTGATAAAAATATTACGAAAATAGAAGAATTAGTCGGAACCTGGAAAGAGAATGAGGAAATATCCGTATCGGATGTCCTTTCTTACCGACAATTACTCCTCATAACCGATAGAGAATCAGACAAATTTGAAACGTTCGTATATGAGGGAAATAATTATGCAAATATGTACTCCGGTTACTTACTAAGCATCATTCCGTTAGAAGATTTTAATAAAATGGAAGGCACTTCTCTGGTACTTCAGGATGACGAGGTATATATTCACTGCACAAAAACCCCCTATGAACATGAATCGGTTTCAATTAACGGTCAATTGTTTCAGGTAAAAGATACGTACCAATCATCCAATTTGGAAGAGGATTTAACTGCATCTATGGTTAAGGGGTCCTATGACATTATTGTAAAGGATGTAAATATTTTAAATCAGATTGCTTCTTTTGATACGAATGAAAGCTCAAAGATTTCTTATAATATGGACTTTGATGTGGAAGGAAATAGAGCTGCCATAGTTGAATCTACGAATGCGTTAAAAAATCAAATAGGAGATCAGGTAGGAGATGCTTATATGGAATCACTCGAATCCGAGAGAGAGTCTTTCCTGGCACTTTATGGAGGACTGTTGTTCCTGGCAATCTTTCTTGGCATTTTGTTTATGCTGGCTACGACATTGATCATTTATTATAAACAGATCTCCGAAGGATATGATGACAAAGAGCGCTTTGAAATCATGCAGAAAGTGGGTATGAGTAAACAGGAAGTGAAAAAAGCAATTAAAAGTCAGATTGTTTTGGTCTTTTCATTACCTTTGATTACTGCGATTATCCATATAGCCTTTTCATTTAAAATCATTACAAAAATTCTTGCCGTGCTGAACTTAACGAATGTGACGTTATTTATCATTTGTACGGTAATAACAATTGCTGTTTTCTCTATTGCTTACAGAATCGTTTATGCGCTGACAGCAAGGACATATTATAAAATTGTTGAATAAATAATTAATTATGTTATAGAAGATAAAGAGCCGCGTTTCCAAAGGTCAGGAAACGCGGCCGCTTGTATATGGTATTATAATCCCTCGTAATAATTAATTAGTGAAATATTAAAATAATAGTTGATATACATAAATAAACAGAGTATAATATTATCGTAATGTATCAAACGGCAGGTTCCTGCCGATGATCCCTCAAGAATATAAAATATTAAATAAATAGTAAGTATATCAACAGAAATATTTGCCTGTTTTGCAATCTGTGTTATAATAATAGCTAAGTATATATTAGCATTACTATTCGGTGAATCTAATTTTGTATCATAGAAGAATCTAAATCAGTTAATACAGACAAGTACATATGTTATATTGAAAATCAAGATAAGGAGTGATTATATGACAGATAACGAATTATTATTATCAATTTCTGAAATAATGGATAAAAAGATCGAACCACTAAAAAAAGATATGCAATCAATGAAAGATGAGCTAAAAGAAGATATACAGACAGTCAGGCGGGATATAGAAAATAACATAAAACCAGATATTCATAAAATCAAACTGGATATAGAAAATAATATAAAATCTGATATTCATAAAATCAAACTGGATATAGAAAATAATATAAAATCTGATATTCATAAAATTAAGCTGGATATAGAAAATAATATTAAGCCCAATATTCGTATATTAGCTGAAAATTATTTACCTTCTGCGAAAAGATATGAAATGGAGACAAATAAAATCGAAGCACTTGAATCAGATATAGGATTAATGAAAAAAGTTATAACGGAACATAGTGAAAAATTACAAAAAATATCTTGATTTAAAAGATGTGGAAAAACTGTATAACGCAGAGTTGAAAATATTAGCGGTAAGAAATCTCCTGCCTTCAGGCATGGGGAGTTTTAGCTATCCATATAGTAACGGTAGTACCCCGGGGATCTCTTTTACTGATTTCAAGCGATTGTTTATCACCAAGCAGAAAAGACAGTCTCCATTTAATATTTATGCTTGGGAATTTCCTGATTCAAAATGCTTTCATCAATATTCCATTCAACCGCCATGCCTTGCATCTGAAAATCCATCCTCAGCACTTTGCATAGTTTGCCTTAGAGAAACAGCCGGGAACCACCGCCGAAGGAGTCCGGTTCGCGTAAGAAATTCGGCGGTGGTTCCCGGCGTCCTCTTTTCACTCAACCTAGAGTTACAACTCCCTATTCACCAACTATGACCCGTGCACGGCCAAGATTATATGCTCTCGCAAAAGTTGTATCAGTTTCACCATCACGCCTGGACGCAACTCGTACTTGTGGGAAATAGGTGCCTCCTTTATTGTAAGTATAGCTTGCGTTAACTTCCCACGAGCCGTCGGGCAACACATCGAAATCTGCTTTAACAAAAGTGCCGTTACCCAGGAAATCCCATTCAACGCTTACGATTTCACCAGTCCCTTGTGGAACCTGGATTCTTGCCGATAAATTAACAGACCCGCCTAATGTAATGTTTGCACGCAAAGCGTCGTTAACGGTTAATTCAACTGCAGGCTGTATACCGCCGCGCACCGCAGCATTTTCCTCCAAAATAATCTGACTGTCAACCATACTGTAGGAGCTCGAATTTGGAGGTTCCACACCATCTTCTACCCAGGCACTCAAATCCAGAAGCGCCTGCTCAAGTACGCCGGTATAATCAATTAATCGCTTAACACTATTTGACGCATGATGATTCGCATTTTCATTAAGCCAAATACGGCAATCGTCTTCGAGGCCCATCGCTTTCACTCTTTGGTAATAATAGTCGCCGTCCGATGGGAATGAATCAAGATCCAACAGGTTTACGACCATTATGGTCTTGCAATTTATTTCCCCGGTCCACCCCGAGCCGCCTGCAACGTTCAAGGCTGTTTCAATAGCATAATGAGTGCCTGTTGTCTGTGCATATAGTGGATCACCAGCAGCATTCCTTAGATGACTCCAAGTATAGAAGGTTTCCCCCGGATCCTTATGCCTGTGATATGCAATTTTCGCAAGAGCCCCCTCACTAACTCCGCGCGCCCTTAAGCTATAGAATAAATCGCGAAGCTCCGAATCATACGATTCCAGATACCCCGGTTCATTCCAAAAAGCGTTTGTGTATGCAGCGTTTACCACGCCAGTTGAATTCAGCCCCCTTATCAGATCAGGATAAGAACTCGTTGAGAATAAATATTCGTAGTTTTCCCAAGCTTCAAGCGGTATGCCCAGCTTCGTCACTTCTCTAAGGACATTGCTTTCCATATCAGTAAGCGCAGCATAAGGATCGCCGCTGCCTCCCGGACTCACAGCATCCGCAATCAGCGGTGCTTTGTCTTCTAAAACGGCGCGCGCAAACCATCTTATATCGAAATTGCCCAATGAGGCTGGTTCGGCTACAATAAAAGGAACTGCCCCATCCCAGACCGAACCGGTGCTTGCCTCAATTGCTCCGATAGTCTGCATAGAGCCGCCGCTGCCGCCTTCTAAATAGCCATATATTTTTTCGTCGTAATCGTAATAATTCTTTGCGATTGTCCTGGATACATGAGCTGCTGACGCCTGCTTTATATGACCCATCGCGCCTGCCGGTATTGTTATCGAATATGCACCACTGTCTAAGTCAAATGCTAAATCCGTAGTGACAGCGTCAAGACCAAACTGCGGATGTGTTCTCTGAAAAAAACGCCCCTCCCACTGTTCTTCTGGCGGAAGATAAATATTGAACTGAGCAGCAGTCCCATCTCCAAAGCAGCCTGATACCCGTACATGCGGCGACGGGGTGTCGAATTCTTGCATGGAAAGGATGTGTGGGGTATCCTGATTAAGACCCTCCATTGGTGTATAACCTTCCAACAGCGTTTCAACAAGTGTTGCCTTTACCGTAATCTCTACCGAACCATATTGGTTGCTTTCATCATTTGCAGTGGCTTTGACCGTGACTGTCCCTACGCTTAATGCTGTAATCTTACCCTCATCGTCTACCTGTGCCACAGACGCATCGCTGCTGCTCCATGTTACACTCTTGTCCGTTGCATTGGATGGTGTGACTATCGCAGTTGCTGTTGTTGTCCGTCCTGCCGCCAAAGTAGTTTTTGCTGCAGATACGGTTATTCCAGTCACCTTCACAGCTTCCACGGTAATCTTTACACTCGCTTCCCTGCCGCTTCCATCCTTCGCAGTGGCTTTGATCGCGGCCGTCCCTACGCTTAGTGCTGTAATCTCACCTTTAGCGTCTACTTTTGCCACAGATGTATTGCTGCTGCTCCATGTTACACTCCTGTTCGTTGCATTGGATGGTGTAACTATCGCAGTTGCAGTTGTTGTCTCTCCTGCCGTCAAAGTAGTTTTTGCTGCAGATACGGTTATTCCGGTCACCTTCACAGCTTCCACGGTCACATTTACATTCGCTTTCCTGCCACTTCCATCCGTTGCCTTTACGGTGATGGTTGCAGTACCTACCTCCCTGGCAGTGATTTCTCCCTTGCTGCTTACACCGGCGACCTTCGGAGCGGAACTTGTATAAGACACCTTTTTATAGGCTGCACTTTTGGGAGTTACGGTTGTACGGATAGTCTGAGTCTCTCCTGGTTTTAATGTATGCTTTGACTTATTCACAGTGACTCTCTTTACCGGAGTCCCTACCCGCACTGTACACTTTGCCTTAATGCCGGTTCCCTTTACCTTTACCGTAATGATGGCAGTACCCTTCTTGATACCTTTCACCACTCCCTTAGATGAAACAGTCGCAACTTTATTCTTGCTGCTGCTCCACTTCAGCGTAACTTTTCTGGCTGCACTTGCAGGATTGACAGTTGCTTTTAACTTTACTTTCTTTCCTTTTTTCAGGGTATAATTGGAATGATTCAACTTTACTGAAGTGACTTTGCCCGCTTTCGTTGCTGCAGCTTCTGCGGTAGCAGGTGAAATCATTAAAGAGCTGACTACCATAATTACCGTTAACAACAATATCTGGACCGGGCGAATTTTTGACATTTTATTTGTCATTTTCATATAATACCTTCTCCTCTTATAAAATAATTTTTCGGAATCTTTAGCCCTTGATTCTGTACATGATGCCATGCAGATCTATGAATACTGTAAGCGTATGCATCCCACTCCATTTATTGACTTCAATGAAAAGAAAGGCATTACACTCAAATATAAAGATGACTTCATGATTGGCAAAGATGGGATGCACAACTGCAG
>Ga0153943_1000609_pt1 | contig 10891 bp, 10 predicted proteins | sample TSNJ027MetaG_FD_104721 | JGI IMG/M metagenome (GOLD analysis project Ga0153943, IMG submission 104721) | Attine ant fungus gardens microbial communities from New Jersey, USA - TSNJ027 MetaG | ecosystem: Host-associated > Fungi > Mycelium > Unclassified | place: USA: New Jersey, Brendan T. Byrne...
CTCTGACATTGCCGGTGTCGGAAAATCGAGTTTGTAGAATGAGGGAATACACACGTATGGGGTTGAAGAGCGGCCCGCCGACTGACTGGATCCTGTGCGACGAACTGGTCCAGAGCTGGGGGGGATGTTCATGCGCTCAAGAAGAGAGGCCATGGCGACAATATCAGAGAGAAGGATGAAGAAGGTGGCAAAGGCGAACGGCGTTGGTCTCTGTTTGGCAGAGCCAAATATGTGAATTTATAGCACTCTATCTATCATGTTTCTTACTTACAATGATACCCCAGAAAATCTATACTTCCCATCTACCACCTGTGCCCATTGTTGAACAATCCATTTTTACTTTTTTGCTCAGCTCCAATGACCCGGGACTCGTCGGACCCTTCCCCGCATCGCAGCCCGCATTTATTGACGCTGGTACTGGCACAACTCTCACTCGCGGTCAGCTCAGAAACCTTGCACTTCAGTTTGCCTTTGGTGTGCGCTCCATACTGAGTGCTAAGCGCGGAGATGTAATTCTTGTCTACTCACAAAACTCAGTTGCCTGGCCCGTCGTTGTCTTTGGATCAAGTATGTGCATCCAACATATCCTCAGATTTTTCTAATAGTATCTACTATCTCTTAGTTGCAGCCGGCTTGAGATGTACACTGGCAAATACTTCCTACACTTCCCGTGAACTTGCCTTCCAATACACCGACAGTAGTGCTAAGCTTATCTTCACAAGCGAACAAGGCCTTCCCACTGTTCGCCAGACTTTTCACGAGCTCGGTTTTAGCAAGGAAGAAGGCGACAGACGCATTGTCGTACTCCCTCAAAGCTTACAATGGGCTGGGGGGCCCGACGCCCCACGGCGCTCCGAGGCTAACGGGCTTCTTGAGTTGGGAGACTTGCTTGGAAAGGGCACACTCCAAATGGAGGAACGGTTTGATGGTAAGGATGCATACGAGACCGTTTACCTTTGTTATAGCTCAGGTATGCACTTCCATCAAGATACTCCAATACTTGATGAGACCTTCTTCTGAAATCTGATCTAGGAACAACTGGGAAGCCCAAGGGTGTTAAAGTGTGCCTGTTCATTTCCATGCCGTATTCTGTCTCCGATCTAATTATGACATTGTGCTCAGACAACGCACAGAAATTTGACTTCTGTACTCCCAATGATCAAATCAGTATTCCCGCTCATCGATACATCCGACAGGCTACTTGCGATATTGCCGTTCTTCCATATGTACGGTAAGAAACCTTTATGATATATTTTTTGAAGTCAAGATTTTTACTCCTATTTATTCCTCAGGTGCTGTCAAGCTCATGCTTTTTCCTTTCATCTGTGGCACTGTTGTAGTCGTCATGCCTCGCTTCGACCCCATTGAATTCTTTTCCAGCATTGAAAAGTACCAAATAACCATTACATTGGTCGTACCTCCTGTTCTCGTTCTCGTGGCTAAGCACTCTGGTAGGCTATTTCATAAATCACCATTTTCATGCCTCTCCTACGTTCTTATCTCCAGCTGTCGACAAGTATGATTTCTCGACTCTCAGGGTCCTCAGCTCGGGTGCCGCCCCACTGGGAGAGTTTTTGATAAAAGCTGTGGGCTCACTTGTACTGCTTCATCATTGCTGTTCACATAATTGATATTTGTTGTAAAACCTAGGTTAAAGACCGTCTAGAAGCCAAGCGCACAAATGGACTTCTGTTGTGTATCACCCAAGGTTACGGTCTAACCGAAACTTCGCCTTCGTCTCACATCCTACCTGCAAGTGGCGCCCACAAGTATGGAAGTGTTGGTTTCATGCTACCCAATCTTGAAGCTCGACTTGTTGTTGACGAAGAAGGCGGAGTTGATGCCGAAGAGGGCCACCCTGGAGAGCTGTGGCTTCGTGGGCCTACTGTCATGAAGGTTTGTTCATTATCTGTCCGTATCTGTGAAGGGTGCTTTGAACCAGAGCTTAGGGTTATCTCAATCGCCCAGATGCTACTAAAGAAGCCATTACTCCCGACAAGTGGTTCAAGACTGGTGATGTTGCTATTCGGGACGAAGAAGGTTACTTTTATATCATTGATCGCCGTAAAGAACTGATCAAGTACAAAGTGCCTATCACCCGTTCATATGATTACTGATGCATTCTGACCATTTTCTTTCACCAGGGATTTCAAGGTCTGCTACCTCCCAATCTTCCATGATCGAATCACTGACCCCTCCCGCAGTACCTCCGGCAGAACTTGAAAGTGTACTCCTTACCCATCCAGATATTGCTGATGTCGCTGTTATTGGGATACAGTGTGAGAAGGAAGCGACAGAGTTACCTCGAGCATATATCGTCCATGCGAGACCGGAAGAGATCAGAAATGAGGCCCAGAAGATCGCATTTTCACAGAATGTGAGGAGTTGGATGCAGGGAAAGGTTGCAAACTACAAATTCCTCAGAGGAGGTGCGTTTTTTTAGCTTGGTTCTGGGACCAGTGTTAGAGGCAGTTCATCTAGGTGTTGTGGTAATTGATGCCGTACCGAAAAGGTATTTTTCTATTTGCAGGCTTTGAAAAAGTCTAACAGTTGGTTTCAGCTCTTCTGGGAAGATCCTCCGTCGTCAACTCCGTGATATCGCGGAACGGGAGCTTGCTGGGCGTGATCCCGCAGATGTGGAAATCAGATCCAAGCTTTAAACTTCAGTTGTTGGGGAACATCAGTACACTTATCAATGTATCTTCTGACAATATAGTTCTGAGATTGTATACTACTGTTGATTGACAATCTACGTATGCATGTATCTTGAACAAGCTCAAATATAGAGATGCAAGGGCACTCCAAACGGAGGAACGATTAATGGTAAGAACGCATTCGAGACTGTTTACCTTTGCTATAGTTCAGGTACGCATTTCCATCAAGATACTCAAATACTTGATGAGCTTTTCTTCTGAAATATGATCTAAGAACAATTGGGAAGCCCAAGAGAATGTTGGAATGTGTTTGTCCAATTCCATGCCGTCTCCTGTCTCCAATCCAATTATGACATTGTCAACAGACAACACACAGGAGTTTGACTTTTGTGTTCTCAATGATCAAACCAGTATGATGTATCTGACAGGATACTTTTCCATTATTGAAAAGTACCAAATAACCATTCCATTGCTATGTGGGTGAAGCTCAATGAAAGCACGAGCTAATGAATTATGAAAGCAATAATGATAATGGTCAAACACTAGCCGATCAATGCATAATAACCCTAAGTCTGATTTGCCGTCTGCAGAGAGTTCCTCAGCATCATATTCTACATCGTCAAAGTCGTGACCAGCACCATATTGATACAGGACATGAGAGAGTCTTGTGAGTTATGGCAGACTTTGGGCGCAGTCTACCTTCATTTTGACCCTCAGCGCTGTACCTTTGATGTCATCAGTAACACTCAGTTGCTGGAACCTGTTCGAACGTCCCTAGACGATCTCACTGGACTATCTTTCAATAAGCATGATAAAAAGGTTTTATCGTCGCCTGAGCCTGAATGAACTGATTCTCAGTCAACCATCAATTACTACTTCTATTGACGGGATCCCAAATTTAGAAGTGAAAATCAGATGCAAGTTTTGAACTTCAGTTGTTGGGGAATATTGATACAACCATATATTCTGACAATATGGTTCTAAGATTGAAATTTGTTCATTGACGATCTACATAGACGTACAGCTAGACACTCCTGAGCAAACTCAAATCTAGAGATGCAAGATTAGTTAAGGATATCAGCATGGAGAAAGAGAAAGAAAAATCAGATTTGTCAAGTTCTGGTGCATTTCCCCTCATTCGAGATACACCCTGAAGAAATTCAAAGTATACAATGAAACATCATTTAATATAAACACAAAAAACAATAGACAACTCACTCCGTACAAAAATCTAGACCAGACTTCTGAACAACAAAGTTCAAAGGGATAGGAAAAAATATGATTTGAGATCCACGCTGACCAAGAGTGAGCCCCATTGTGTTGAAGACACGCTAAATGCGAGTCGACTATCGTATAACTGTCGATTATGAGCACCGGAATGCTGCCTCTCAGGTCAAGGTCAGCGAGCACCAAGAACACTCGTATCTTTGCATTCCTGATGCCATTCACCGCCGACCAGCCTTCGAGGACAAGCTCAGAGTGTTCAAGCAGGCGTCAATAGTGAACATACGACAAGGCGCACATTCAATACAGAACAGCCTGGGTTCTTGAACTGTCACTCGGTCCATAAACTGTCGTGCTTGGAGCCAGTCGTTTTCCGCGGAAAAGACCGAGGACATGCTCTGTGATCTCCGGGGACTTTCCCCACAGCCAAAATTGAGAGTCAAAAATGACTCTCTGTGCGGAAGCTGCGATGACGATACTTTGGACAGCGCAAGATCGTTTGACGAAGAAATCTGACCATAAAAATTATGAATCAAGTTTCAAACTCCGACACCGGCAAATCGCTGACGCAGGCATATTAGGTAAGCGTACCTGGAAGTTGTGATTCTGGGCATCAGACGCCATTGTTGTATCGTTCTACACTTTGAACATCGCTCTTCATCGCACCTATGACTACCGGCCAAGCTCAACCTGCTTCCCAGAAACAACAAAAGCAAGTCAATAAACCACCTTTCGCTGACTGGCCAACAATCAAGATCCTTACTCCTCCTCAAGGTGAAAACGTTTGCTATTTCTGATTCATATCAGAATGTTGACTCCTGGTTGGGTATCTAGGCCGATTCTCATTGGAAAACGATGAATGGTGTATGACGTATTGCTCGCAATCTGTTACTGGACGCATACACGGCAAGGAGCCATACTGCCGTTCGCTATGTGTGCGCAAGGTCTTTCCGCATGAGGTCCGTAATGTCATCGCGTTCAAGCAACACAAACAAGTGGATCAAAGTGGGAAAGCAGCATACCCTCTGCCCACCGAAGGTCAACCAGCTAATCTACCTCGTATACTCGGCGGAAAACCTCCAGAAGATGATTCGAATCATAAACCTCAACCACTTCATAATCCAAAGAACTGGGACGAAGGACTCTATTTTTGGACTGGGAAAGGACCAATGGCTGCTCATCAGAAGATAGACTCGATGTCCTTGGACTTTGAACACCAGCGGCAAGTCGTAGAAATGATGGAGCGGCGGAGGGAGGTGTGGCAGGATTATCAAGATAGTCTTCGACAAAAAAATGCTGCTGGCAAGGAGGATGTCAGAACGTGGGTGCCTAATGTTCCACCTCGACCGGTGCCAGATACAAGGTGTGTTTCGCCTGTGTTTCTAAAGGCAGGTAATGAATCTTCGGTGTTGTAGTTCTCAGTCGTTGCTTGTGCCCCTACCTCCCAGTTCCTTGTCCTTTTGGGAGAGGATCAATAAGTTGCTGACCCCTTCTGTCCATGTCCTCGGTATATTGAGGGACAGCTTCAAGTCAGGGGAACAGAGGCAGTTCGCTCAACGTGTCTGGGAGATGGCACGGTCGAATGAGCCGTTTATACTTGCAAGTCGTGCGCTCAATCAAACCTACGAACTTTGGAAGGAGAATGACGAGACAGCTGATGAAGACGATAAGAAGAATCCCCCTTGATGCTTCCAAGCCACTGAATATGTGTTGGATACCTGCTGTATGCACTGGATCCTCATACTGCCATCTGATATGCTACTTATTTTGGAGATTTCCCTTTGCTACCAATGCATCATAATTTTAGTACACTCAATTCTAGTCTGCTGTATAGATACTTAGATAAATATCATAGTTCAGCACTCCCTAAATTTTTCCTATCTGCGGGGTACTGAAGTCTTGAGGTAAGAGAAAGGTCATTTTAGCTATTACCGGAGACGTTATTGTGATGAAACCTTCTGGCTCCTTATGAAAGGCCATGGAAGCATGATTTATGTTTCATCACCACATAAAACGGAGCGACGACGCAACAACAGACCTAAGATGATTTTGAATGTGCTATAAAGAAGAAATTTGACCCCTATCAAGATGACCCAACAGCGGGTGTGTGCCCCATTCAGGCTGTGGCTTTGACCGCCGCTTTTACGGGGGCTTGTTTGGAAGTGGATACAAATGGCAGGATAAAGCAACTTGAGATAGTTGCTATACAAGTGAGCGCTTCTGTCTAGCTTTTCTTATGGTAATTGACGTACTCTTTAGAGAAGTATCACGGTCATATTGAGAGATTTATTCCAGCCTCCTCCTGAACACCGTCAGGAGCTTGGGCGAAACGAAAAACGAGAGTTTTCAAAGGCACTCACCCTCATGAATGCTTATGCCCTCTTGCCTCATATCGTTAATACAGGGGTCCATTTGAATGCATTCAACCAGTCAGACAAAAGCGCCAAACCTATTTGATTGCCACTCAAGGGACACCCTTCACCAGATGCTCCGTGATTATCCTTTGGGGCCCAAATTTCATTTTTATCATCGATCATACATTGGTTTTGAAGTAGAGATTTATACTCTTCTTTCATTCCCAGGTGCTGTCAAGCTCATGCTTTTTCCTTTCATCTACAGGACCGTTGCAATCGCCATGCGTTGCTTTGTCCCCATTGAACTCTTTTCTAACAGTGCAAAGTACCAAATGACCACTGCCTTGGTCCTGCCATGTAAACCCAATCTATGAACTGTGTGGGTGAAACTCAATGAAAGCATGGGCCAATGAATTATGAAAGTATCAATCATGAAATTGTTAAACTTCAATATCTACATATGACAAGCTATGTGCTTTTGCTGTTGGAAACCAATTTGCTAGCCGATTAATGAGTAGTAACGCCAAATCTGATTTTCCATCAGTAGAGAGCTCCCCTAGCTCCACAGCACCATATTCTACCTTGTTAAAGTATTGACCAGCACCAGATTCATACAGGACATGAGCAAAAGTAGTATGAGTCTTGATGAATTGAGGATCAGGTGGCTTCACTCCTGATTCATGCTCCGTTCGGAACTCTACATCATAACTGAACTCTCCAGCAGTGGATGGATGGTTTGGGAGAGTCCTCCGTGCCTTGTACTTATTTGGATTATCAGGATACTACCAATAATCAATCAATCACTCAGGTAGAATAAATTGAAAACTTACTGCCTCCCTGTCAAGATACCACCGGAAACGTCCAAATTGTTTATCTTCATTACTGGTCATCAAGATAGCATTTTCAGGTGAATTAATATTTGATCCAGCAAGTTTTGTCACATCAATTTCGGTCCATGATCGTAGCATATCCCATGCTAAAGCAGCATCGTGCTGTGGGACGGGTCAAAATATTTGAAAGGTACAAAATGTCAAGACCTACAAATTCAGAAGCCGTTTGAAATTTATTCAATGAGAGTGGAAGGATATGGGCAGCCTGAAGGGATAGATTCAAGCCCGAGAGGGCGGGTCTTCCTTGGTCCTGTAGCATAGTAAGAAGGTCACGATCAAATGCACCAGTGATGGCACAACGATTATCTTCCCGCTTTTGAACCTGGAAGACGGTTAGAAATGAGAAGGGACATACTATCATGTTCCTCACAGAAATTCGGAGTTTTTCCTGCTCTGTATAACCAGCATTCTCAATTTCCTGCGCTGTGTTATCGAAGGTAGGAGCGGGACTCCTTATGACTTCAGTTGTGGCTTTCTTTGAAATGGCTAACGCTATTGAATATCAGATCAGGTACCTGAAACAGGTAGATAGCGGATTGCTCACTTTTGAAAAATATATGCTCCAACCATGCATCTGCCACTTTTTCCAGACCCTTAGTGTAAGCGATATGTAAAACAGTTGCAACAGATCTCTTTCCAGATTCAGTGGGAGCATGCTCCAGCATGGCAGTAAGGAGTTTGTATGCAGAAATTCCTCGTCGATTGGGTTCCAAGTCTTTGAAGTGCTTATCAAGATCTTTTTGCACATTGGAAACTAGTTGGGCTGTTGTATATGAACCTTTGTAGAAATCTTCGAAATCTCTGGAAGTGCATGAGAGGATACTGCAAAATGACTCGTAAGAAGATTAACGCTGATGGCCCATGATGGATGTAGTGCATTTAAACTTTGCTTTAATTCTCACGCTCGGTCACTGGAGATTATTACAGGGTCTCGTTTCAAGACAATGTAGGTGTACTAACCGGAGCGAAGCTATGAGAACACTACGAGCATGTTGTGAGTGTAAAACTGGTGTTTCATCATAATCCCAGGCTTTATTATGCTCATTCCAAACTCTCTGAATTTTTTCACTCAGCAATTATTACAAGTTGGTCTGTAGCAAATGAAACTTGACAGTTTTTCCTTGTTGGTCTTGTGTGGCATTGCGTGCCCATCAGTATTTGCTGCCCTCCTGTCTGGGTTTCTGTCTCACTAAGGTCAATAAATATGAATATGGTACGATAAAACTGTGACGGCAATTTATGGCTATACTGATTCAAGTTATATCAACTGTCTTCATTGGATTTCTGATGCTGCGTCTCTAGTTCTGAAACAAGATAAAAGGTCACGTGTACATCAGCACGGTTCGAATTTCATCGTATTTGTTGAAACATTGAGGGTACCCATCTAGCTTTCTTCTTGACTATCAGTAGATCATACATATGGAGCCTTCAGCACCCCCTCGCCGGAGGACATTCGATCTTCCCAAGCCAGAAGCTGGACTTGCAGAGTGGATGACTAAAATCAAGGCACTTCAAAGACAAGTTGACGCTGATGAAGAAGCGGAGCAAAGGAGACTAGAGGAGGAGATTGCAGCTGCCCGTCGAGCGAGGCTTCGAAGAAGTCGAGGTGCTGGCTACGGTGGTGACAGTATAGATTTCTGTAAGTCATGCACCCCGACCACGAAGGTACATGAAATTGATCACGTTTCCTGCACGCATCAGCGATATCTCCGACTAGTATCAAGACCCCTTCACACAAGTCACCCTCAGCCGAAATGTTCAGCTCTCCATTGGACAAGTCGATTGGTGAAGATCCTCCGAGGAAACTGACCAGCACTCCATCTTCCTCAAATATCGATACATCATCTATTACTCGCGGAATTTTGCCTAAATCAGGTCATTTTCCCGCGACTCAACCTCCCCCATCCCAGCGACCAGAGCCAATCTCCCTGGCTACATTCATCGGAGGGCGAGCAACTGGGCCTCGACTCAATCGCCATGCGCCGCAACAAAATGTTCATGATCCTACACAGTTTGAGCAACGGATCATCAACGCTCCTCACCCTGTGTTTGGGAAAGGTGGCGTGGCCATGCCAGGAATGGTTACCAAGTTTGGCAATTCTGTTCGTGACTCAGTCAACACGTCTGGGGCTATTGAGCGGTATCAACCTCGTTTGACAAAGCGAACATCAGTACCTTCGTTTACAAATCGGGAGGAAGAAAGTTTACCTCAACCCATCTCTCCTCGAAAGTCAGGTCAGCGCGACAGAACTATCAGTACATCTTCAGCTGCCAAATATTTGCAGCAGAGTCAGCCACGTCCACCATCCCCTCAAAAGTCAGGAGTCCGTGAACGAACTCTAAGTACACCTGTTCCATCAACACCAAAGTCGAGTGAGAATGCACCAATCTCTTCTAGACTGGAGACTGGAGCATCAAAGGTCGGGCAACGACCGGCATCTTCGACCAAAGACCGACTATCGACACCCTCACAACCAATGACTTCGTCTAGAGGCATGTCCGAGAGACCAACCACGCCTCGCGAGCCTCTATCCAGTGTTATCGCGCCGGTTCCATCAAACAAATCTTCAATCACTACACCCTCTCTTGCCCGTGCCATTCTACCTGAGCCTCGTTCATCGCTCCAAATACCTTTCATTCCCAATAACACAGTTCCTTCGCCTGCCTTCCAGAAATCCCCACCGCCCAAGGACTTCACCCCTTCTATCAGTCGGCTTCAAGGTCGCGGTTTCGTGCAAAACATGGTTAGAGCCAGTATTCAGCTGGAGAATGCATCAAAATCTTTCCCGAGTCCCTCGGCATCGAGGCCTAGCAGTGCACGCAAGAGTTCCGTCTTGGATCGTTGGCAAACAAATGTTAACCCATCTTCTCCAGCACCAGCGACCATATCTTGCCCTACTACCCCGCCTCGTAAGGCTTATTCAGAGACATCAGTAAGATTTGAAACTCGGCAATCGCACATCCCCACCCTGGTGTCTACAACGCCCCCGCCCTTGCCAAGCAAAACCTTGAAACCAAAGGCATCTCATCCGCATCTACACCCCGATCTTTTGTCCCCTCAGGAACCTCTGAGCCCTCGTCGCGCCAAACTAGCTGAGCAGATGCTTCCTCCTGAAGGCGGCCCTAGCTTTGGTTCGGCGACAACCATGGTCGTTTATAAACCAAAGACTCCAGAACCTTTGGCTGCAAACCCACCTTCTGTCGTTGACGAACTTGGTGTCAAGCACGATCATAATTCCAGTTCAGATGGGAATGGTAGACCAAGGTCGCTCGTTCCCTCAGAACTTCCTGGTCCTTCGGGAAAGCCGCTAAACCATGTGCGTTCATTCCGGTGATATCTACGTCGGTGCTTACTTACAATGCTTGTTTACTGTATTACCCAATTATTGGCATTTGTAATCATAATTGTTATGTTGGAACCTCAGCCAACCAAAGATCGAGCCCGAAAACCTAAGAAGAGTAATGGTGTTTCGTCATCAAAAGCTAAGTTGACTCAACCTGCGAGAGGCCTTGGGCCAACGAGCGAAACTATCTTCTCGTTCCCACAAGTGTCGCAGCTCTCCCCTACACAATCCTCCAGATATGGGGATGACCCTTCACCTCAATTATCTTCTTCTACCCCTTATGATATTTCGTCAATTCCGACGCAATCCACAGAGAAAGAACCTGCTTCTAAAGTAATTCAAGCCACCCAGAAATGGGGTGTCAGCGTGCCCATCAACATCGATACTTCATTTCAGTCTAAAGTCCAAGGTTTCCAGTCTGAGAC
>Ga0153943_1000616_pt1 | contig 10839 bp, 6 predicted proteins | sample TSNJ027MetaG_FD_104721 | JGI IMG/M metagenome (GOLD analysis project Ga0153943, IMG submission 104721) | Attine ant fungus gardens microbial communities from New Jersey, USA - TSNJ027 MetaG | ecosystem: Host-associated > Fungi > Mycelium > Unclassified | place: USA: New Jersey, Brendan T. Byrne...
CATCCTTTATTTGATGATGACGAAGCAGATATAATTCTTTCATCCAATGATCATACATTATTTTGTCTTTCATCCATCACATTACGAAAATCGTTGAGTTATTTTTGTAATCAAATTCAGTCCAGCGAGTCGACATCACCAAGTCAACAACCCCATTCTTGACTTCCATTTCCTACATTATCAATTGACCACGTTTTATGTTTGATTAGTGCATTACCTCTATTGAACAACTTTTGCTTCAAGAAATAGAATCAATATTGGATGTTATTCAGTTTCTTGATGCTCCAGGACCACTTTCAATGTTGCGCTCCTCCCTTTTTCATTGTGGTGAAGAAGAGCCTATCCTAGTTTACGGCCTCGCAATAGAATTCAATAGCTCAAAAAGCTGCAGAAAGGACACTCGGCATTATCTATATATTCTCCTCCTCTTCATCATCATTTAGCCAACTTCAACAGCTTTCTACAGCTTCCTCATTTATTGCTCTTTACCTAATGCATCAACGTCGTAAAGGTCAATTCCATCATCATCTTCAAGATCGTTCCCAATTCCAGTTGACTTGTCGACTTTGTTGTGATCCTACCTTTTGGCGATTGCTTATAACAAAGTTGGTAGACAAACTGAATCAAGATTGCAGTGGAAAAACTATTTTGTCTCCAGGTGGGATAGAGGAGTGGTCAGAAACGAGAAGTTGCTGAAAAGGAAGTCCTTGTAGAGATGCGAGATGTGATTATTGGCATGGACTGACAAATAAGAAGTTGACGATGAAAAAGATTAGAGAAGTTGTAGAGAATTTGCCAAAGGATCTTAGTCTCAAAACTTGATGTTTCTGTGTCACCTGTTTAACCGTAGCCAATTGACTTGTCACTATTGGCATCGGAGAAGTAGGATGCCGTCACCGAATCCTCTATTATGTTTCCTGGACGGTGGATCCGCCTCTGCTTTAACTCGACATGTGTTTCGTCTTCTAACCATTGGTCTTATCTGTTTTGTCCTATATGTGCCTTGGTAAATGTGATTTTTGTGTATCCATGCTCATCCAGACATGCCAGGATAGGGTTTTTTCGTTTTTAGGAAATTCAGGTAGAGTTTTTCCGAAATAAGAAGGCCTTAGTCTGTATTTGTGGAGAGAGTTCTGATAAGGTGCTGGGGTACCATAACCTGTGCTCAAGAATCCTCGAATAGAGGTATTTGTCTTTGAGTTGGTCAAGTAGAGCTTCAAGTCCAACAAAGTCATTTGAATGAGCGATCAGACGCAGGAAGTGAGTACTTGTTCGCTAATGCATTTTTTATAGGTATTCAGCAATTGTGGGTCATAAGTACGTCAGATTATAGCAGAGTCTTTCGATAATGTCATGAGTATTCCTGACTGGCCCGTTAAAACATAACCTGGATTGATTGAAGGAATCGGAAAATTTGACAAAATTTAAGCAATGTTCGAGCCAGCTATCCCACAAAGCACGCTGTTACGAGGGCTCAAGTTCCGTCGACGACTTAGATTAATTTACTCGAAGTTGTTGAAGCACATGGTATCCCTGGGCGTGCTTAGATACATAATTCGTTTTTTTAATGCTCGCCGTGTCCTGGCACACAATTGCAGTATATAAATCTCGCTGAGGAAGCCACAGACACTCTGCCCATTCAGTTTCAATGGACCTACATACATGTTTACATTTTCTAGCACTAAGATACTTTACTTCTCTCTGGTTGAAAGTATACACCGTGCCAGTGCATTACCTACTACCAACTTGATCATCAATTGCTTGGGAGTAGAATAAATATACATTCAGACGTCACCCAATGGCTGAGGGATAAAAGAATGAGAACGAACTATTTGAACGATCTAAGACCATGTCTCAGATCGATGATGTTTAATTTTAGCTGAGTAGCCGACTTGACAGCTCACTTCAACAGGGAGAGAATTATGTATGACGATTTTTTGGTTGGGGCAATGCGATGTCTATCTTGTTTAATCTTCTAACTGCTATGCATAGTACTACAATACTGTGTTGTGGATTTATCTCTTTGGACCTAGTTCGTTTCCATCTCGCATATTACATCTTTGTCTCTTAGCTGTTTGTGCACCTCAGCCTCGTTCCTTTCTCTACCATGTCGAGGACTCGCTTATTCTATAACCTCTTATCTATGATTAAATCCATAACCTGTAGGAGCAGGGAACGCGAGAACCTACCTGAGCAAGGAAAGAACTTGCGTGATGGGAATAATTGCTATTAAACCCTACCCAATCGTGGATACTCTACAGCTTTGTACCTTCTCACAGCAAGTTCGCATGTATAAGCAACATTCTCTAAATCTGTCTCAGCCCGATCCGCAGGGGGGCACCACTGATCTGTGGCTAACATAGTTACCCCGAGGTAGAATGGCCCAGATAAAAATCTTGTGTTTCAATTAGTCCTAAATATAACGTACAAATACATATGTAATATCATAGCAAATCATGGATCAAATGCAAAGTAGGAGGAATAGTCCATTATTTTTGAGCAATCAATGTCATACAATCTCTTGGGCTTTGTCCACAACCCCTGCCAGGGTAATTGTATGACTATTCCTTTTTGTTGATCTCCCACTCTGAGCCACACCGATGAACGATGAGACACTAGACTCCTTCGATTTTTCATCGATATAGTCACGCTTGTGTGTCAGCAGCCGGACATGCTCGAGTGACTCAAGGTTGACGACTCTCCGTGAGTCAAGCATGAATAACTCGTAGAGAAATGCTGCAACCAACATTCCAGCGGTGCCCGTCAGAGATGATATTGCAGCATATGAGCCCCCACTCGCTACGATATGATGAGAAACACTGTCAGAGAGCAACACTACAAACTTACCTCCTCTGCCCCAGATTGTCAAAGCCCACAACCTGCCTCCCATGTCTCGTGAAGCATTGAGTATAGAGCTGAAAGAAAAGATGGAAACACCGCTAAATAGAAGAGGATCTCGTCTCAGACCTTGCCTTGGAGAGAGAAGTTAAATGATGGCTTACACTGCGAATGCTCCGACCCAAGTAGACATTCGTGGTGTCACTAATGTATTGCTAGGATCCATAACAGCCCAAAAAGTCGTGTATGCTGTAAGACTCTATAAAATTTAATGAGCCAGCGTAACAGCTCATTGCTTTTGAGTAACTAACCGCAAGGAATTCGCTCAGCCAAGCTCCCCAGATCGTCTGACCGAGCGGAACATAGAATGCGAAAACGCCGCTAGGACCCTGAGTAGTGAATTGGAGCTCTTCGAGTACGCCACGTTGTCGCATTACATCTTCGATTTGGAGAAACAGATAACGAAATGGGAAATAAACGCCTGCACACGCAAGATATCCACCTAGAATCTGAGAGGCGATATAGCTGCGAACCATAAGGATGATGAATAGCATCATGCAAAGAGCCATCCACTCACAATGGAACTTTCCACTTGGGAAATCTACGAAAGAGAGAAAATGCGATTGTAATGCTCGGATTAAAATGACCTGCAGACACCGTTCCAGATGTTGAGACACAGAAGATAATCCCAAATGCGACGCTCAGCCCGACTTGTAAAGGCCCAGCTGCAAATTTATACTTAATTGTATTCTGGTTCTTTCTTGTGCGACTGTTCACTCACAAGCAAGCGTTGGGTTATTGTTTACAATGGCATTCAATTGAGCCAGTCCACAGGCTATAGCTGATCGCAGGTCAATGGATTGCAGGTATAATGGTAACAGTTGCAATACTCACACAAGAATGAATAAATGAAACAGCCGACCTGAACCTGTCAGTTCTTCAACAGCGTGAAGTGGAAGAGACGGCTCTACCATTTCTGCCCAAAGTTCCATGAGGAATGGAGCACACTTGAGCCTATTTCGTCGAGCCTCTAATGCGTTCAACCATTTTGGTCGGTCAAGTATGTCGGCGAGATGAACTGTCGGTGGTTCAACTTGCATTGGCGTCTTCTACAAGAGTTGCTAGGAGTAGAATGAGGTGAGGAGGAAGAATGGAGGACCACCCTTCTTATTCTAGATTATGGTGCCTCCGATTTCGGAGGTAGATGCATTATCACTCGGCTAGGTGCAAGCTCCCAGCAATCGCTTAGAGTGTCTGCTTGAATCTCCGGTTTCGGTATCCAAGTCATTTCAGATTGCTCCTGATAGAGCAATTGGCCCACGTGACAATCGACGTTATTGGCGCGATGCTTTCCTTTTTAGACCAAAATGCTGCGTAAGCACCAAGCACGAGTCCATGTCCTCGGTCATCGGAAGTATCGTTGGTTCTGATACAGGTATCTGGACTCAACACCTGTGCTTCAAATTAGACTCAATTGATAGCGACACTTGTAGGTGAGTGATCGTGAGTGATTTGTCCGGCAGCGCTGAAGAAATGAAGTATCAGATAATTATACTTAAAGACACGTGTACAGCGCTGCCAATTATCACGATCCTGGGATTTTTCTCATGCATCTAGTTCCGCGACAGCCTGGAAATATAAGGCCGCTTCTCTTCTACCTATCATGAGCAAAGGAGCAACGGCCGCATACGATATCATTGGTTTCTTTTTACCACGCTCGGCAAGTTTTGAGTGGGCCATAGTGATGTGACTGATGTGGCAGTCGATATCAGTAATACGAATAATCGGCAGTGACTGATGTGCGGAGCAAGGGGTACAGGCCCCTTTTCCGAGATTTCCGGGGACATCAAAGGAGTCCCTGCTGAAGGAAATGCAGAACAATGACGGTACACTCAAATCTGTAGTACCTTTTTCTTGTTCCCGATCAACGTCGATTCGACAATCTCAATTCGAGGTAGTCAATGCCGCTGCATTACTATCACAAAATATTCAGATGATACATCCAAGAGAGGAGCTGTTTCATCAATGTACTTTCTAAAGGGAAAGACCTAACAGATGAAACATGAGGGACGATTACGTCACAATAGAGCATTCAACCCTGTAAGTGCTTTGCTGTGATAACCCACGTCTCAGCTTGTGAAACAAATCGTTGAACAGTTCTAGTGCGAGTAAGTTTCGAGCGCTTGTGGCTTATGATCTCCCTATCAAGTCATAAATGCTCAGGAGAGGTTTTAAAGAGTGCGTTGAATGATTCTGTGTGAGTAAACGGAGTAATTGTAAAGCGATCCCTGGTCGAGAGCGCCGATCAATGTCTATCAAAACTCATAGGGTCTGATCAAGTAGACCCGCATTGAATTCCGAGGTATGATCACCGGTGAGCGTCCCGCTGTTGTAGCAGTGGCTATGCATTAATTTACCCTTGCTCTGTTCTTTATCACTCCCACCATTGCCTTTTATTCATCGGTGACACTCATAAGCACAGTTGACTCAACCTAATACTTACTGTACTTGTATATCACTGCAAAAAAATTGGGTTTTTTTTTGAGAGATAGTAATTGCAGGGTTGTGTTCATTGAGCACACGATAATATTACAAGGAATAAGGAAGAAAAAAACAAAATTACCAGAGAAGAGACTGGGAATGTAACTGTGATTCCTCTGGAGGTCCTTCAGCCATTAATTCAATGGTTTCTGGAGGCTGGTAAGCCCCTTTTAGACTAGGTCATGATTTTAGTAAGAACTTTGAAACTGTCCTCCCCGGGAGATATAGCTATTGGGACGTGCTTGTAATTGTCTGTGTTCTTCCCCGGGAAGATGGTGGGCTCGCAGTAGAAAAAAAACAGGAGTATAATGTATTCGGAAAGCCTACAAAGAAGATATTTTCTTTGTGCAAGGTTTTCAAGGCGCCTCGAGGCGATGATGATGTTGTTGACCGTAGGGGTATGATTCCTGCATCTACTGCACTGTCAGCTGCATATGGATTTTCCTCAGAGGGATGTGGTTGGGCATACTGAGCTCAGAGTGTCATTGGACTCTTTGCCAATTCATTGGCTTACTTATCTCCATATATCACGAGAATGTGAATTAGTGGTCGTGCTCCATCTATAGACAACATCAACCATAAAGGGTTTTGTGTATTAAATTACACTATGAATGCCTCCTCACTTCACCTTCGCTCTTACATGGTATTTTAGTATACTATTATCGGCCGTGGCCCCCAAAATCAGGACAGCCAATGAGGTGATGACAGTGGGTAGCCTGGTTCTCAGGGTCAGTGACTTATTAATCTATCCGTCCATCCATCATTTAGAATGGGCGGTACGAGATGAAATCTATCAGTGATATCCTTAAGGTAAAATTGTGAGTAGATACAAACCCGCGACATAGAAAAGTGCCTATATGATATGTTGGTGCGGACGAGTGGCGCGGCCGTGGCACAGACATATGATTCATCTGTATCCTTACTACAGTGGACTATCGATGGCTGATCAGTAGCTTTCCGACAATCTTGTTGATGGGACGAAATAGCCTTGGACTAGCTACGGGTAGATTTTTGTTTCAGATTACAGTAGAGGTGTCACTGACTTCGCTTGAATATACTAAAAACTAACCAAATGTAAAGTAGGCATTCATGGGATTGTCCAGTTTCTGGAGTAGACAAGTGGTGCAGATCGTATATCTGACACAGTTGCTACTTTGTAGGGTTGCCATTCGGCATGATAGTATCGCAAAAAGATCAAGAGGTCATAGACTTGGGACATTTGTCAATACAAATTCCACAAAAATCTTATCCTCACCACTCTGATCGTTCTCTGCATATGTTAAATATCTATATCCGATTAAGATCGAGTTTCGCTCTCATGACAGAAAATTTTTCTGTTGCACGAGATGAGAGAATCAAGCTTATAATTTGATGTCGATGAATAAGTGGGAAAGAACAGAGGAAAAGATTGAAGAACTGAAGGCATACCTCCAGAGCGTTGTTGACCTAGAGAGTCATAGTTCATTTACTTGCGCAAGTCGCGTTTGATTGATACCCCTGTTTTTTTGTAAGACCAGTTGCGCGTCCGTTCAATTGACGATCATTCGCTTGGGCCGCCTTTATTTCCTTATCTTCGCGCTTACACAATACGATGCTGGTTCTACAATACTCTATCCAAAAAACACCCTGAAATAAATAGCATGAAATCATTATCAAGAAGAACCCAGTTCGAGGCATACATTGGGCTAGTTGATACAAAATTGACGTTCTGTAGAACAGACAGCGTCTTGGGGAGAACGAGAATCTTTGTGGTTAGTTTGAAACTGATTGGAGTGTGGTAAACTATCCTCGGCACTTAAGCTATTTGTGTGAGATTTTGGAAGTGACCGTGTACCTGCCGATCTGTACGCGATTTTGTCCATGTCCGTGCCTGGCGACTGTTGCGCCACTGTTGTCTGTCACACCGCTCTCTCTCTCACGCCCAAAATGTGGTCGCTTAAAGATGACTCTGGAGTCGCCATCTAATGGTTGAATCAGTTCATGGATCCGCAATTAGGCGTTGGCATTGAGAGAGAGAGAGCAAGCATGACGTTGTCAGAATGAGTCGATATTGCCACCGACTCACACTAACGTCCTATCAGTAAACCGGTGACACATTATGAACAACAACCTGCGATTACATAACTCTGTCACTTGAAGGATTACTTCGGGGTTGTTGTAGTTCTTTCGTGTAGTCTCATAGCAAGTATGGAAGGATCACCTTGGAAGGCCTATCATTCACATTCCAGCGTTTTAATTTACAGCAATCGACTGTTTCGGCTCCAAATGGTGGGTGTAATTACTTATTATACTAGCCTCCAAGCCTGGTTCAATTTGCCGGTACGTCGTTGAGAGAGAGCGTATTCTGGCCAATCAAACTCTGACTTCGATGGGAAATTATAACTGGGTCTGATCATACCAGTGCACACTTTCAAGGTGCAGGAAACCATAGAGTTGTTCATTCCACTTTTCCCGAGACTTTAAATCAAAATCAAGTTATGAGGACTTGGACTGGGTGCCGCAGCGGATGAACCTATCGATTCACCCCCTCGAAGTAGGATCCTGATCAGGTTCCTCAACGAGAAGTCAGGTTTGAATGAAAATAACTGAGTTTGGTCAGCACAAGCACTTGAGAATTGGGTCATGGGGAGATGAGAAAGGTTGCATTGGCTGTCCAGTGTCAGATCACTTCCAAGGTTCGTGTGTGTCCTCGTCATCTCGAAACAACTTGTGATCGATTTCGCGTTTGAACAGCGTGTGGTTTTCATGCCCAGAAATACATTTCAATCGAACATTGATTTGATACGAAAAAAGTTTGAGAGATGAGATCAGGATCCTGAATGAAGTTCTGAAAAATCTCAAATCTCAAATCTCAACTCCCACTAGAGTTGCATGACTGCAATGATGTAGCGTTTCATTCCTTTTGGAGTATAGAAGAACTAATCGAAACTTGATGTTACGCATGGTAGGCAAGTTCAAGGGTGATAGTGACTTTGAGAGACGACCATTCGTCAATCAAAAATTATAGAAATACATACTGTTATGATGAGTTCAAGGCGATGCTGTCGTTTGGAGAAACAAAGTCCTCTCTGAAGACGGTAGCAGGTAGCCAATCGAAGCTATCTGAAATTGAACCACGCTCTATCTCACAATGATACGCACGACCCTCATCAGAAACGTGAACCACAAGTCAGAAATATATATATATATATATAGTGTCAGCGGTGTTATTGGTGAAAGGTGTATCAGTTCGTTCCACTAGAAGCAGGGAAAAACGATGCACCATCGACTTCACTTACTCTTCTCCACTCGCCCTGATGATCTTGCTAGAGGGTCCTTCCATTATTTCCTCTGTGAGCTGAAGAGTTGACTCAAGGCCTGGAGGAAAGACGGATGGATAGATGTCATAATAGTCAAGCGGATTCTAGGTCATGCAGAATTCGGTCGTAGAAGCACTGATGCGAGTAGTCTCCCGTGGCGGCAGACAGTGGTGATAGTGAGCATTTCGGAGTTAGAACCTTCCGCGCATGAAAGATCAGCTGGCGTTAGTCATCATCGCAGCTAAACATATGGACCAAGAATAGCGGGATATATAAATTTGTCACAAACAGATGCCCAGATGCAATATAATGGAATAAAACTACACAACAAAGAAAACTCGAACCAAGAGAGATATAATTTCTAATGTTCACTAACGAATACAGCGGCCATACCCATACCCGACCCAATGCACATTGATGTGACGAACACTCGTTTATCAGTCTGCTTGGCGATGTTGAGACCAGTAGCAACTTGACGAGCACCAGTACAGCCAAGAGGATGACCAATGGCAATAGCGCCACCGTTTAGGTTGACCTTTTCAAAGGGAATCTGGAGATGTTGAATAGAGAAAACTGCCTGGCTAGCAAAAGCCTCGTTGATCTCGTAGAAATCAACGTCATCTTTGCTCAGACCGACAAGTTCAAGGACTTTAGGAATAGCGAACGCAGGTCCGACACCCATAATGCGTGGGGGTACACCAACCACTGCGGAGTTGACGAATTTGCCAATGATAGGTAAACCGAGCTTGGTAGCGACGGAACGGCGGGCAAGGAGGACGGCGGCAGCACCATCTGAGACCTGGGAAGCATTACCCGCGTGGGTGGAGCCGTTCTTGATAAAGGCGGGTTTGAGCTTGAAAAGGCTCTCAGCTGTGACACCATCACGAATACCGTCGTCATAGTCTACAACGATGTCGACCTCTTTCTCCGTCTTGGGGTCAATGATAGTTGTTTTTATGGGAATAATTTCGTCTTTGAACTTTCCAGCTTTGTTGGCGGCGGCGGCCTTTTGGAAAGAGTGCGCAGAGAATTCGTCTTGAAGTTTTCGAGGGATATGGAAGTCAGCGGCAACGTTTTCTGAGGTGATACCCATGGGGATCAAGCAGTCTTCTGACTCTTGATTGGCAAGCACGGCATCGGATACCTCTGGGGCAGCACGAGAACCAAAACCATGCGTCATAGACTCTACACCAGCACCTATGGCAATAATGAGTTGGGAATGGGGATATTGGAGGCGACGTACCGATGCCAATATCAATCTGGCCAACCTTGATTTCGTTGGCGATTTGAGTGACAGCGGTGAGGCCTGATGAGCACTGACGGTTGACAGTGTTGAGAGCGGTGGTATTGGGTATTCCAGCATGGAGGGCAGCCATGCGGGCAGCAGAAGCACCACCACCAGGAGGAAGTACATTTCCGACAGCGATATCCTCAATGAGCTTGGGGTCAAGGTTGACGCGGGTATATACAGCCTTGAGAACATTGGAGAGGATAAAGTCGGGCTTTGTATCCTTGAACCCGCCTTTCTTGCCCTTTGTGATTGCAGAGCGGAGGGCGGAAACGATGACAACATCGTCATCGCGTTTTTCAAGGAGGCGGTGGTAAGCAGACTGAGTAGCCATTAGGACGGTGATGAAGGGGTGGGAGGAGTATTGGTATTTGTAAGCGAGGGCTAATCACATGGGCGTAAGGTAAGTACCGGGTGGGATTCACATGCGCAGAGGAGAGTGGACTGCTTATTGATGGTGGGTGATTCTGCAACTGATGATTCTAGTCAGGATTGATGATGGGTGATTCTGCAATTGGTGATGCCAGTTGGGATTGATGATGAGTGACTGATTCTGCAATGATGATGATGTGATGGGATCATTGGAGGAGTGGTGGAAAGACGGTTCCGAGTATGTTACGTGGAGGATACGTGTTGGAGGGACGTAAAAGGAAGAGGAAGGACGAGGCAAATGGGCATCGGACCGATCCAATAGGCATTGACTCCTTCGCGGGTGGGCCATAGCGTGGGTGATCTCAGATTTGCCGAGAAGCCGTGTTGGAGCGGCGCTTGAACTGGGTGGTGATGGGGTGGGGTGATGGCGCCCACGGTTGTTCGTGTTTTTTTTCGATGGCAACACTGGGCTGGTGCGTGGGTTTTTAAATGGAGAGAAAG
>Ga0153943_1000620_pt1 | contig 10786 bp, 11 predicted proteins | sample TSNJ027MetaG_FD_104721 | JGI IMG/M metagenome (GOLD analysis project Ga0153943, IMG submission 104721) | Attine ant fungus gardens microbial communities from New Jersey, USA - TSNJ027 MetaG | ecosystem: Host-associated > Fungi > Mycelium > Unclassified | place: USA: New Jersey, Brendan T. Byrne...
CTTTCGCCGTCCTCGCCGTTCCAGCCGGTATTGCCAATCTGCGGGGCGGTGGCCACCACGATCTGGCGGTGATAGCTGGGATCGGTCAAGGTCTCCTGATAGCCGGACATCCCGGTGGAAAAGACCGCTTCGCCAAGCGTCTCGCCGACCGCGCCGAACGCGGTTCCGGTGAACGTCCGGCCGTCTTCGAGGACCAACACCGCCTTACCCTTCGGGTGTTTTGGCGCGCTCATCGGGTGTTCTCCGGCAGCCAGCGGGCGTACTCGCTGCGATCGTTACCGCGAAACCCGAGATCGATCTCGGTGCCCGACGGCAGCCGCCAACGGATAGCCAGGATCCCCTCGGCCGCGGCCGCTTGCCCGTCGCGGTCCCGCGCCGCCCGGCGCGAATTCAAACCGGGCGGAACCACTTTGCCGACGATGCCGCGCTCGGTGCGGATGGCCGTGATCGACTCCTGCGGAATCCAGATCGGGCTGGCCCCACTGCGCTGCACCATGATTCCCTCGGGGTAGCGGGTCAGCACGGCCTTGCTGCGGTAGCCCAGATCGCCGGCCGCGACCCGGTCGTGCCAATCGGGCGCAAGCGTGCAGCCGACATACACGCCGCGAGTGGGCGCGACGATCGGCGACCCGAACGTTTCCGGTACCGGCGGCAGCGTGCCGATCGTCTCGGCCTGCCGCCGGCCCCGCGCTCGCCAGCCGCGCATCATCAGCTGGATGACGAACGCGATCACTACCGCCAGAAGCGCGGCCATGATCAGCGATGCGACCAGTGTTCGGGAATTCATGCCGGACTTTTCCCGTCGCGGGCGGTGATCTTGCCGCGCAGCAGCGTTGTCGTCACGGTCGTGGGCAGCGTCATCGCTTCATACGGGGTGTTGGCCGAACGGCTGGCCAGTTCCGGACCGGCGACCGTCCAGGTGGCGTCGGGGTCCACCACGGTCAGGTTGGCCGGTTCGCCGATCTCCAGGGGCCGACCGTGGTCGGGCAGTCCGGCAATGCGAGCCGGGTTCTCGCTCATCACGCGGGCCACGTCACGCCAGGTCAGCAGACCGGGGACGACCATGGCCTGCACCACCGCCGAGAGCGCTGTCTGTAGTCCCAGCATCCCGGGCAGCGCCGCCGCGAACTCGACGCATTTCTCGTGCTCGGCATGCGGGGCGTGATCAGTGGCCACACAGTCGATTACCCCGTCGGCCAACGCTTGACGCAGCGCCACCGCGTCGGCGGCTTCCCGTAGTGGCGGGTTGACCCGGTTCACGCCGTCGTAGCTGGCCAGTCGGCTGTCGTCAAGCAGAAGATGATGCGGCGTGACCTCGGCGGTGATCGAAATACCTTGATCCTTAGCCCATTTCAGGATCTCCACGGTGCCCGCGGTGGACGCGTGGCAGATGTGCACCCGGGCGCCGGCGTCACGGGCCAGCAGGGCATCGCGGGCGACGATGGACTCTTCGGCGGCCCTCGGCCAGCCCGACAGTCCCAATCTGGCGGCGTTGGGCCCTTCGTGCGCGACCGCGCCGACGGTGAGCCTGGGCTCTTCGGCATGCTGAGCGATCAGGACACCCAAGCCGGTGGCGTATTCCAGCGCACGTCGCATCACCAGCGGGTCGTACACGCACTTGCCGTCGTCGGAGAACATCCGCACCCGCGCGGCACCGGCCGCCATCATGCCCATTTCGGTGAGTTCGGTTCCGGCCAGCCCGACGGTGACCGCGCCGACCGGGTGCACGTCGACCAGGCCGACCTGCTGGCCGCGGTACCAGACATGGTCGGTGACCACCGGGCTGTCGGCGACCGGGTTGGTGTTGGCCATCGCGAACACCGCGGTAAATCCGCCGAGAGCCGCTGCGGCCGAACCGGTTTCGATGTCCTCGGCGTATTCGCGGCCGGGCTCACGCAGATGGGTGTGCAGATCGACAAAACCGGGCAGCAGGATCTGCCCGGTGGCGTCGATGACATCTGCATCGTCCGGAATCGGAAGCTCCGCACCGATGGCGGCGATCTGACCGTCGTCGGCTAACACGTCGACCCGGTCGCCCTCACCGTACGGGCGCACCCCGCGGAGCAGCACGCTCATGCCAGGACCTCTTTTCCGGCGAGCCCTTTTCCGGTTGACTCTGTCCCTACCAGCAGATGGAACAGCACCGCCATCCGCACATGAACTCCATTGGAAACCTGTTGCAGCACAGCTGATTGCGTGGAGTCAGCCACCGACGAGGAAATCTCCATGCCGCGCAGCATCGGGCCGGGATGCAGGACCACCGCGTGGCCGGGAAGCATCGCCTGGCGCCGGTCGGACAGCCCGTAGCGCACCGAGTACTCACGCGCGGACGGGAAGAAACCGCCGTTCATCCGCTCGGCCTGCACCCGCAACATCAGCATCGCGTCGGCGGCGGGAAGCTCGGCGTCAAGATCGTAGGAGACGGTGACTGGCCAGTCGGAAACCCCCACCGGCAGCAGGGTCGGCGGCGCTACCAGCACCACTTCGGCACCCAGGGTGGTCAGTAGCATGACGTTGGAGCGGGCGACCCGGCTGTGCAGGATGTCGCCGACGATGACGACGCGCCGGCCGTCGACGTCGCCGAGCCGCTGCCGGATGGTCAGCGCGTCCAGCAACGCCTGGGTCGGGTGCTCGTGGGTGCCGTCGCCGGCATTGATCACCGATGGGCCAGTATCTCCGGCGCTGCCGGAAGAAGAAGTCCAGTCGGCGAGCCGGTGCGCCGCACCCGAGGCCGGATGCCGGATGATCAGCGCGTCGGCGCCGGCCGCCCGCAGTGTCAGCGCCGTGTCGCGCAGCGATTCGCCTTTGCCCACCGAGGATCCGGCCGCGCTGACGTTGATCACATCGGCGCTCATCCACTTGCCTGCCACCTCGAACGACACCCGGGTACGGGTAGAGTTCTCGTAGAACATCGTGATGACGGTGCGGCCCCGCAACGTCGGCAGCTTTCTGACCTCGCGGCCCATCAGGGCCTGCGCGAACCGGTCGGCGTCATCGAGGATGGCGGTGGCCTCGGCGCGGCTGAGGTCTCCGGCGGCCAGCAGATGCCTGCTCATGAGGCATCCCCCCGGGAGATGACCACGCCGTCACGGCCGTCGTGCTCGGCCAGCAGCACGTGCACGCTCTCGGTGCGCGAGGTGGGCACATTCTTGCCGACATAGTCGGCGCGCAGCGGCAGTTCGCGGTGGCCGCGGTCGACCAGCACGGCCAACTGCACGACTCGCGGCCGGCCCTGGTCGCGCAGCGCGTCCAGCGCCGATCGCACCGAGCGTCCGGAGTAGAGCACGTCGTCGACGAGGATCACCAGGGCGTCGTCGATGCCACCGGCCGGAATCGAGGTGGCCTCCAATGGCCGGGGTGGCTTTTGCATCAGGTCATCGCGATACAGGGTGATGTCCAGCGCACCGTGAGCGACGTCAACGCCGCTGTATTCGCCGATATTGGTGGCCAGGCGTTTGGCCAGGATCACACCGCGGGTCGGGATGCCCAGCAGCACTACGCGTGGCGCATCGGCGGCGTCCAGCGCGGTCTTTTCGATGATCTGATGTGCAATGCGGGAAATCGTGCGACCGACGTCGGCCGCCGACATCAATTCCCTCGGTTCGCTGCGGAACGCGGCGTCCCCCGCGGCACCCATGCGAGATCTTGACCTCCTTCTCCGCCTCTCTGGACGGATCGTTAAAGGATGTCGACTGCCGGGCAGCGTAGCATTCCGCGGCCGTCCGGTGACAATTACGGGCCGCGTGGCGAGCCGAGGAGGAGCCGGACACGTCCGGTGACGATGCGGCCCGCGTGGCGGGCCGAGGAGGAGCCGGACAATTGAACCCCGCAGCGACAATTACCGGCCGCGTCGCGGCGCATTGTGAGCGCAGCCTCGCCGCCTAGCCTCGATGTTTCGTCGGCGGGTCGGCAAAACGTCGAATATCACCCCTCGCGCGCCTTGCCGCTCTTAGACTCGCCGCACGTATCTCGCAGCGGGGTGATGAGCATGAAGATGAATGCCGCTGTTCTATGGGAATTCAATCGGGAATGGAGCGTCGAGGAGGTAGACCTCGATGGGCCGCAGGACGGCGAGGTCCTGGTGTCCTTTGAGGCCACCGGGCTCTGCCACTCCGATCATCACGTCTGGACCGGCGATCTTCCGGTGCCGCTGCCGATCATCGGCGGCCACGAGGGTGCGGGTGTCGTGCAGGATGTCGGCCCCGGCGTGACGGACTTGAAGGTCGGCGACCATGTGGTGGCGTCTTTCCTTCCCGCGTGCGGGCGGTGCCGCTGGTGTGCGCGCGGCCAACAGAACCTGTGCGACCAGGGCGCGATGCTCCTGACCGGCACCCAGCTCGACGGCACGTACCGGCGCCGAGTCCAGGACCGCGACGTTGGCGCCGCATGCCTGTTGGGCACGTTCGCCCAGTACGGCACCGTGCCGGAAACCTCGCTGGTAAAGATCGACGATGACCTTCCGCTGTCGCGTGCCTGCTTACTGGGCTGCGGCGTAACCACGGGGTGGGGATCGGCAGTCAACACCGCCAACGTGAGCCCAGGTGACACCGTCGTGGTGATCGGCTGCGGCGGCATCGGCAGCGGCGCCATTCAGGGTGCGCGACTGGCTGGCGCGGAGAAGATTGTCGTCGTCGACATCGTGGAAAATAAGCGGGACAAGGCTTTCCAATTCGGTGCGACGCATTTTGTCACGTCGATGCCCGAAGCCACCGCTCTGGTGGGCGAGTTGACCCGTGGCGTTATGGCCGACTCAGCCTTGCTGACGGTCGGGGTCGCCGAGGGCCCGATGATCGGCGAGGCACTGGACATCGTCCGCAAGGGCGGCGCCGTTGTGCTGACGGCGCTGGCTGCGATGACCGACGTGACCCCGACCCTTCCGATGACGATGTTCACGCTGTTTCAAAAGCGGCTATTGGGCAGCCTCTACGGTGAGGCCAACCCGCGCGCCGACATCCATCGACTGCTGAGCCTGTATCGCGAGGGCAAGCTTCTGCTCGATGAGACGGTGACCGCCGAGTACAAACTCGACGACATCAACGAGGCCTACGACGATATGCTCGCGGGCCGCAACATTCGCGGCGTCATCGTCCACGACCACTGAGCTCACCGAGGGCTAGGCTTGGCACAATGACAAGCCCTACGTCTTCTAGCGCAAGTCCTGGCGGTGTCCGCCTCGATTTCGACGCCCTTTATCGAGGCGAAAGCCCGGCCGAAGGGGTCCCGGCGGTGGCCACACCACCATGGGACACCAAGGCGCCCAAGGAGAATGTCATCGCGTGGCAGGAGGGCGGCTGGGTGCACGGTGACGTCCTCGACATCGGCTGCGGGCTCGGCGACAACGCGATCTACCTGGCCAAAAGTGGACACAGTGTCACCGGGCTGGACATCTCGCCGACCGCGCTGAGCACCGCCGAACGCCGCGCCAAGGACGCCGGAGTCACAGTGACGTTCGCGGTCACCGACTCCACCAAGCTGGAGGGCTATACCGATGCGTTCGACACCGTCGTCGACAGCGGCATGTTCCACTGCCTCGACGACGACGGCAAGCGCAGCTACGCGGCGGCGGCGCATCGGGCGACCAGGCCGGGGGCCACACTGCTGATCAGCTGTTTCTCCGACGCCAACCCACCCAACGAGGAATGGCCACGGCCGGCGGTGTCCGAGCAGACGTTGCGCGACGTCCTCGGCGGCGCGGGCTGGGATATCGAATCACTGGAGCCCGCCAGCTGGCGCCGCGAGATCGACGGCAACGACGTCGAGATGGCGTTCTGGTACGTCAGGGCGCAGCGCCACTAGGGTCCCAGTCACAAGCCGTCGAGCAGAGTTTCGGTCAGCCCGATCAGAACGGGGTGATTATCCTCTCGCTGCGTCTGGGTGGCATCGCAACGGCTCAGAAAGTCGGTTGCCAGCGCCAACCCGACCAGCTGTGAGTATGCTCTGCGTTCAATTGCTAACGGGCCGCAGCCGCCGAAGCATGAACGTGCCCCAAAGTTCTGGGGAAGGGATTTCGATGTCTGTGGCAACGCGCGCCCCCAGCTAATCGAGGATCGGATGAGCGACAAGTCCAACAGCCCGATCCGTCCACTGATCGGGTTCATCACTCGCGATAACGCCCCGCAGATCACCCCGGCACCGAGTAGCCGGACGTGGATGTCAAAGCAGTCAGAGATGAATAAGGGTTGGCCCAGTCGGTGTTTGCCGATGCTCATCGCCAACCAAAGCGGCTGGGAGCTGCGCAATCGCTGCGCGTTCACCGCTACCTGGTTCGGTCAGGAAAACGACGTCGACGTGATGGTCGTACCCGATAGGCGCGACACCGCTCAGTTCCTGCCCGTCAGCCACTTCGGTAACGGCATCATGACCTGGCATATTCCGATGCTGTTGCGGACTCCGGCGGGCTACAACCTGTTGGTCCGCGGACCGGCAAACTATCCGAAGGACGGCGTGTCACCGTTAGAGGGCATCGTCGAAACCGATTGGGCAAGCGCGAGTTTCAGTATGAGCTGGAAACTCACCCGCAAAATGGTACCGGTGCGATTCGAGGTCGACGAGCCGATCTGCATGATCGTTCCGCAGCGCCGAGGCGAGCTTGAGGAGTTCGCCCCTGAACTCAGGCGCATCGAGTCCGATGAAGATCTGCAACGCAAGCATGAGTCCTTTCTTCGCTCGCGTGACGTGGCAAAGCAAATCGAGCAGGTGGCGAGGGTCGCCGCGGGAGAGCGAGTGGAGTGGCAAGGCGACTACACGCGAGGCAGACACATCGACGGTGAGGCCGGGACACCGGATCACCAGACTCGCCGTCATCTTCGTTCATTTGTTCAGCCACAGGATGACGACCGGCAAGCGTTGGACGTGGCCGGGCTCGAATAGCCGCAGCCATGTTCTGACTCGTCCGTCCGCAACGGCGCCCGCTAACCTGGTCCGGGTGAATCTCGAGGGCAATCAGGCCTCCATTCGTGACGCCTGCGACGCCGGTCTGCTCGCCGGTGCGGTGACGGTGGTGTGGCAGCACGGACACGTGCTGCAGGTCAACGAGATCGGCTACCGCGACATCGACGCCAAGCTGCCGATGCAGCGCGACACGCTGTTTCGCATCGCGTCGATGACCAAACCGGTCACCGTCGCCGCGGCCATGAGCCTGGTCGACGAGGGCAAGCTGGCGTTGCGTGACCCGATCGTGCGTTGGTTGCCGGAGTTCGCCGACGTGCGGGTGCTGGATGACCCCGCCGGCCCGTTGGACCGAACACATCCGGTGCAGCGAGCGATTTTGGTCGAGGATCTGCTCACTCATACCAGCGGCCTCGCATACGGGTTCTCGGTGGCCGGACCGATATCCCGGGCCTACGTCCGTCTGCCGTTCGGGCGCGGACACGACGCCTGGCTCACCGCGCTTGCCGAGCTGCCGCTGGTGCATCAGCCGGGTGAACGGCTGACCTACAGCCACGCCATCGATGTGATCGGCGTGCTGGTATCACGGATCGAGGGCAAACCGTTCCACCAGGTACTCGACGAGCGAATCCTGCAGCCGCTGGGCATGATTGACACCGGATTCTTTGTGTCGGTGGAAGGTCGCCGCCGCGCTGCGACCATGTGCCGGCTCGATAATCACGACCGGCTGCAACACGATGTGATGGGACAACCACATATATCACCGCCGGCGTTCTGCAACGCCGGCGGCGGGTTGTGGTCGACCGCCGACGACTACCTGCGGTTTGTCGAGATGCTCATGGGTGAAGGGACATTGGATGGTGTGCGGGTGCTGTCACCGGAGTCGGCGCGGTTGATGCGCACCGATCGGCTCACCGGTGAGCACAAGCAGCACTCCTTTCTCGGTGCGCCGTTCTGGATCGGCCGCGGGTTCGGGCTGAACCTGTCGGTGGTGACCGATCCGGCGAAGTCGGCGCCGTTGTTCGGGCCGGGTGGCGTCGGGACCTTCGGCTGGCCCGGTGCATACGGGACGTGGTGGCAGGCCGATCCGGCCGCGGACCTGATCCTGCTGTACCTGATCCAGAACATGCCCGCGTTGTCGGGCGATGCCGCCGCGGCGGTCGCCGGGAACACGTCGCGCGCGAAGCTGCAAGCGGTGCAACCGAAGTTCGTGCACCGCACCTACCGGGCACTAGGCGTCTAGTTGGCCGATTACCTACCTAACCGCATCGCGGGGCCGCGGCTGCTGCTGCGCCCGCCAGTACTCGACGACGCCGGCTCGGTGTTTCAGCGGGTTGCCGGCGATCCCCAGGTCACCAGGTATCTGATGTGGACGCCCCACCCCAACGTCGCGGCGACGCGGCAAGTGATCACCCAAAGACTGCGTACCCGCGAGGACGAGCGAACCTGGGTCATCGTGCTGCAGCACAGCGGCGACGTCATCGGGATGATCAGTTGCGTGCGCCGCGTGCGGCACTCCGTCGAAATTGGTTACTGCATGGGTCGGCGGTGGTGGGGCAAGGGTTTGATGTCCGAAGCGGTCGAGATGATGGTGGACACGCTGAACGCCGATCGCGACGTGTACCGCGTTTGGGCTACCTGTCATGTCGACAATGAACGGTCGGCGCGACTGCTGCTGCGGGCCGGGTTCCTGCTGGAAGGTCGGCTGACCCGACACGCGGTCTACCCCAACCTCGGGCCCGAACCACGCGACAGCCTGCTCTACGCCAAGGCGCTGCGCTGATTTAAGCCGAGATCGAGGTGGTCGCGCCGATGTCAGATCATCGCGAACGGCGATACTTTCGCGCCGATCTCCAGCGCGCCGGTGAGCTCACGGCTGACGTCGTAGTCGAACACCACGTGCCCGGAGATGACGTCGACGTCCCGCTTGGCACGCTGCAACGGATTGTCCAGGAATTGCGCGCTGGCACCGGCTACTTCCAGCAGATCGGCGATCACAGCCCGGGATTCGTGCACGACGTGCGCCGCGGCGGCCCGGACGCCGGCGCGAATCGTACGGCCGACATGCTGCCCGTTGCTCACCCTGGCCTGAATGTCCGCAGCGGCGGCGCCGACCAACTCGCGCAATGCGCGCAACCGCACCCGCGCACCGCCGAGGCGCACCTGTGCGGTGGGCTGATCCTTTTGCGCCACACCCGAATACGCGAGCACTCTTTCGCTGAGCCGCTGGGCAAAGAGATCGGCGACCAATTCGGCGGAACCCAGCGCGGGCATCGCGGCGGTCAGCGCCAGCGCCGGCACCATCGGCCACCGGTACACCGCGGCGTCGTGCAACACCGCGCCCGGTGTTGTCCCGCGGTAGATGTCGGCCACCGCGACCAGTCGATGCCCGGGTACCCAGACGTCGTCGACGACGACGTCATTGGAGCCGGTGGCGCACATGCCGGCGGTGTGCCACACGTCCTCGACGCGAATGTCGGCTGCCGGCAACAACACCAGCGCCGGATACGGCGCGTCGTCGGTCCCGCAGATCGCGCCCACGAGCACCCAGTCGGCGTCCATGACTCCGGTCGCCCACGACCATCGCCCGGTCAATCGGATGCCGCCGTAGACCGGTATGCCTCGCCCGGTCGGCGCGAGCGGCGCGGGGCACAGCACCGGCCCGTCGACGAACACCTCCTCTTGGGCCTGCTCGCCGAAGAGCGCGAGCATCCAGTTGTGCAGGGTGTAAAACCCCAGCGTCCAGGCGCTCGACGCGCAGCCGTGAGCCATCCGGCGCACCACATCGAGGATCTCCGGGAACTCGGCCTGCCGGCCGCCGTACCGCGCCGGCAGCAGCAGCCGTGCCAGCCCGGATTCCCGAAAGTCGTCGACGGTGGCCGTCGGCAGTCGGCGCAGCTTCTCCGCCTCGCCGGCCCGATCAGCCAGGCGAGCGACGAAATCGGCGCTGACCGAAGGGCTTGACGTCGGCGATATCGTCATGCCGAGGACGCTAACATACCTTTTGGTATGGTAGCTGAGAACTTCAGTGCCGCAGCATCACGTCGAGGAATTCCTCGCGGCGTCCGGCGGCCTGTGGGCTGGGCCGCGAACCCGACAGGTGCAAGAAGCCGATGCCGGCGGCAAATGTGGCGTCGGCGCGCATCTCTGCCTGATCGGGGTCGAAGCCGTCGTCGAGGAACGCTTTCCGGACCGCCGCGAGCACCCTGCGGTCGGATGCTCGCACCGCGGCGGCGACCTCGGATTCCGATCGCGCCCATTCCCGCATTGCACGCTCCAGCATCCAGTGCCGAGGTCCGACCAGTGCGGTCATCATGCGCGACAACCGCTGCCGGGGAGGCTCAGCTGCCAGGCCGTCGAAATAGCCCCGGTCCTCGTCGCGGACGGCAGCCCAGGTGCCGATCAGCGCCTCGCGGTAGGCCTTCATGTGCGTGAAATGCCAATAGAAGCTGCCCTTGGTCACGCCGAGGCGACTGCACAGCCGTCCAAGCGTCAGGGCCTTCACGCCGTCCTCGGCGAGGACCCGAAAACCTTCCTGTACCCAGTCGTCTACGGAGAGCCGGGAATTGGCCCCGTCGCCCGAAGTCGCCATGGGCGGTAAGCCTAGCCAGCCGAGCGGACCTAGATCCCGATAATCGATGACGCACGGCGACCGCCCGTCACTTCCCCTCGGCCAGGCGGCTATCCACGATCACTGCGACCTTGCCCAGTACGCCATGGCCGGCCTTCAGCGACTGCAGTCCTGCATTGATCGCCTCGACGGTGCTATCGACGGTCTGGCTGACGTGCGGAACCACAAGTCCCTGCCTCGCCCACTCCATCGCCAGAGTCATCCCCTGCTGGAGAAGGCCACGCGCCGCGCTGTCGAGCGTGGCGGGTTCGGAGAAGTAACGCAGGA
>Ga0153943_1000621_pt1 | contig 10770 bp, 23 predicted proteins | sample TSNJ027MetaG_FD_104721 | JGI IMG/M metagenome (GOLD analysis project Ga0153943, IMG submission 104721) | Attine ant fungus gardens microbial communities from New Jersey, USA - TSNJ027 MetaG | ecosystem: Host-associated > Fungi > Mycelium > Unclassified | place: USA: New Jersey, Brendan T. Byrne...
GTTCATGGAATGACGATGACGAGATTTATGAAGGTATGTATGAGTATAATCAATACGAGCCATCTGAACAAGAAATCTTATGGGCTAGAGAATACATAGAGCAAAAAGAAAAGGAACAGAGAGAGCAGAGGGAAAAGGAATACAAGGAAGATGTTGAGAAACGTGTAAATTCAATTTCTCACTACGGAAATGCGAAAGTAAAATCTGGTGGAGGACTCTGTTACGACTGGTATTGTCCTCACTGTAATAGATGGTTCCATGCATGGAGTGAAAGTAGTCATAATGGGTTAACGGAAACACATTGCATTCGGTGTGGTGAACCACTAGCACATTCGTGGATATTGGATGAATAGTAGAATGAATTGTTAAATTCATCAGAAATTAGGAGGGGATTTTGATGTCCAATAATTTAAACCCGTGCCCAATATGTGGCAAACCAGTAGTGGTGAATGGAGGTTCCGAAATATGGATACCAACATTTTATGACCCCGATAGTGGTGGTGAACCATATTCAATAAGTTGTGAATGCGGGGTTTCTTTCTTTTCTAGATACTGTGATTATTCAGAATTTGAAGTTGCTTGGAATAAGTGGGCAAAGGGGATAGGTGGACGGAGGTATAAATGAAGATGTTTGTAATACAAGGAAAACCAGCTAAGGAAAGATTAATACCGGCACAGTCATACGGATACTCTGCAATTGAGGCTGTTGAATATAGTAACTGGTTTTGTAGAGAACAAGTTTATGATTATGTGTTAACCGATAACATAAGATTTAGATCTTCCGCTGTTGGTGCCCCAGAAGCAATTGATTATAACTATCTGAAATCAAATTATGTTCCTATCGGCAGTGTGGAATTTGTTCTTGAGTGGTTAAAACTTATGGGTATCAATAGTGTTAGTCCGCTAAATATCCCGCAAGAATTATGGAAGTTCTGCGAGCGTGAAATATGCCTTGTAAACAATCTCGTGGAACTTAATGGCGAGTGGATGGTCAAGGATAGAAATAGAATTAAGAGCAACCATAACAGAGGACTAAGACTCCCACAGGATATACAGGGGAATTACTTTGCAACGAAATGGATTGATAATGTCGTTAGCGAATGGCGTGTATTCATCATTGACAAGGAGGTCAGAGGAATCCGTTGCTATTCTGGGGATGAATGGATATTGCCAAACAAAGATTATATCAATACCATAGTGGATACTTATGATAAGAGATGTTATACGCTTGATGTAATGGTTCAAGATGATGGGCATACGGAAATCGTTGAATTGCATGATTTCTTCTCCTGCGGACTATATGGATTTGAAGATTATGCGGTTCTGCCAAAGATGTGGATTACGACAATAAATGAGTTGTTGAAAGGGGCAAATAAGTAATGAGTATTGAACAAAAGACATCCCCCCTTGTCATAGCATTTTTGGGGTTTTCGAGCACTTTGTCTCAAAAGGGATTAAAACACCTTGCAGAAGATAATTTTGAACAAGTCGATAATCTTAAAATGAAACAAAGGGGCGCTATATTAAAACTTAAAGATGGAACCGTAATTGTGACGGTAGACTATGACCGGATAGATTTTACAGAAAGAGGGTATAGATTTGATCAGCTAATTCTTTGTGATGATGAACGATGGGATATTACTTATTATAAAGCGGATGTCATTAGTCACATAATAAAAGAAAATATGCGCTTCTCATGCGTTCCAGAGGAATACAGGATATTGAAGTATCAGGGATTTTAAGAAGAAATTGAAAGCATTAGGCGAATTGATAAAATACACATAAACGCACCAGGAGGAAAAGAATATTAAAACATTTTATAAAAGTGAAAACGGGGAAATCATTCACGGGGATAACTTAGAATTCCTCAATTCAATGCAAGATAATTCAGTTGATAGTTGTATATCTGATTTTCCTTATGACCTATCATTTATGGGGCGAAAATGGGACAACATAGGAGACTTCTATAATTGGAACATGCAAAGAGCAGAAGGATTGCACCGAATTATCAAGCCATGTGGTTATGTTGCGATATTCGGGCATCCAAAGACAAACCATCGTATGAAATGTGCTTTTGAAGATTCAGGATTTAGAATTGTAGAGGAAATAGATTGGATATACCTTACGGGAATGCCTAAAAATCAAGACATTGGAAAGTTATTCGATAAAGCTGCTGGCTGTAAAAGACCTTTAAGTAAAGTGCAGCGTCCAATCGGAGGTAAAAACGGGGTTTATCAAGGTCAGGGTGGCAATTGGGGCGAAACCATTAATACCCCTCAGTCGGATTTAGCAAAGAAATGGGATGGATGGAAAACGGCAGGATTGAAACCGGCTCATGAGACCATCACTATATTTCAGAAGCCGCCAGAAGGAACGTACATAAAGAATATAGAGAAGTATGGTTGTGGCGGCATGAATATTGATGCTTGTCGAGTACCATATAAGAATAAAAATGATATCAACACTGTTAAGGCTAAATGTAATTTTACTGAAAATGCTAAGTCAATTGGTTTTGGTGGCAAAGAAACAATTTATGGAATTGGTAATACTCCACTAGAACAAGCGAGAGAATGTGTCAAAGAAGAAGGTAGATTCCCTGCGAACATTATATTGGATGAATATACGGCAGAAATTCTTGATGAACAAACAGGGGGCGATGGAGGGAGTAGAATGTTTACAGTCATCAAGTATTTCCCTAAAGTGTCACCCTCAGAAAGAAAGCTTCCAAGTGGTGAAAGAAATCCGCATGTGACATTAAAACCAGTAGATTTGATAAAGTGGTTGACCAAACTACTTACCCCTATTGACGGGATGACTATTGATATAACAGCCGGAAGTGGAACACACGGAGTGGCTTGTGAGGAACTAAATCGGGATGAAGGCTATAATCTTCATTGGGTCAATATTGAATTAATGAACACCGAAAGTGAACCTTTTTGCGATGTTGGTAAAGAGAGGTTAGACGCTATATCATAAAATGAGTTGTCGGATGCAAGGGGGAATAAATAAATGAAATGTTATGATTGTCAATTTAGAAATAACTGTTCAGAAGTAAAAAACGATTTAATAAGTTTCGCCTTTTGCAGTAAAAGGATGGAGTTGCTTTTTAAAATAGAATTAGAAAATAAATTGAATAAAATCAAGCAATTAGACAAACTAAAAGAGAGGTATGGATTCAATTTTCCCATGAAAGCAAAGTACAAAAGAAGTCCTACACGAATCTACACAATTATGGACTTCGATGATGGTGAAGAAATTGAATTTTATGGTATGTGTGAAAAGCCATCATCTTGTGCTTTGGGATACGCTGATTATATAAGCGAAGATAAAGGGATTAGGTTGATTGAAATAGGCGAAATAGAGGCGGTGTTGTGATGTTATCGAATATTAATAAAAACAGAATTACCCTCACTGGTTTATATAAACATGAACCCGACAAATATAGGGTCTATGGTTCTGATATGTATCATTGCAGAAACTGGACATTTAAGCCGCGCGAGTATAATGGTGATATATATATGGTCGATACATATTTTGACGATGGCAATACCTATACATTATCCGACCAAAATATTGATGAATTTGAATTTATTTTTGACTTTACTAGCGTTAAGCGTATTGGGGATGATGAAGCTGATGAGTATGAGGACAATAATGTTTATCGTGTAGCTACTGATAGTTGGGGATACTCCGGAGCTCATTTATATTGGGTAGATAAAGAAGCAAAGAGATCAAAGGAGAAGCTTTTAAACAAGCAAATCGATGAGATTATTTCATTACAGAGAAAATTGAAGTGGGCTGAAGATGAGTTGGAACGCATTAAAGATGGAACTCACTATAAACTAAAATGAAAGCATAATTTTATCAGGAGAGAGGGGGGCTGATTGATAGATATGAGCAGAAGTGAAACACGGAAAAATACTCTTGTTGTTAATCTTTATGCGGGGCCAGGCGCGGGAAAAACCACTTGTGGATTGCTTATTGCTGGGGAGCTAAAGAAACATGATGTTGTAACGGAGTATGTTCCTGAATACGCAAAGGAGCTTGCGTGGGATGGAGAAACAAAACTTCTTGATGGAAGTTGCGAAAGCGAAAGCATCATTCTAAATGAAAAAATTAGAAGAATCTCTCGGCTGATCGGGAAAGTAGATGTCATTGTAATTGACAGTCCTATTTTACAGAGCGCCGGTTTTGTAAAAGGATATCATCCGGAATTTGAGCAATATGCTTTGCAAATACATAATCTATACAACACTATGAAAAGTCTGGGCGTATACACTCTTTTAAACAAAGTAAGTCGCTGGATAAAAAAATAAGAAAAATCCTTGATCGTAATGATATTTATTATATCACTTATCAACACGAAGCTATTGATACTATGGTAGAGGAGATTCAAACGACTTTAAGAAAATTTCAAAATAGGGGGTAAAACGCGGTGTGTATTGTGAAAACCTTGTACTGGTACATAGCAATCATCACTGCATGGCAAGTATTAGAATTAGTAATATATGGTGAAGTGCAGCCAAGATTAGTTGATGACATTGTTGGATTGATATTTTTACCGCTCATTTATAAGGCGATTAAAGAATGATTTCATCGGGAGAGATGGAAGAAAAGGAGAAGAAATAATATGACAGAAAGACAAAAAATGTTAATTAAGCAGATGTACGAAGAAATGATTGATGAGGAAAAGTCCAACAACAAAAGAGAACAAGTATGTAATATATGCGGGAAAGAATTTGATAAGTGGGACAAACAGGAAAAGTTCGGATTCCATTACAAAATTGGATACGGCAGCAATTACGATTTGACCAAGATAGATCTGAACATGTGCTGTGGTTGCTTTGATAAATTGCTTGATTATATTTTGCCACAATGCAAGATTGATCCGCTTACAGACATTCCATTTGTAAAGTTTTAACTCTTGCATGTAATTAAAAGATATTAAAGCAAACAAAATTTGAAAACAGGGGGCAATGTTAAATGACTATCAAAGGAATTATTATCGGGGTTCTTATATGGCAAGCCTTAACCACAATTGTTTTTATAGCAACAGATTCAGATGAAAAGAAGACTGCTCACTTTGGTGTGGGAATTCCATGTTGGATCCTCGGAGGAACTTATAGCATATTTAGGTGGACTTGCCTTCGCCGGGTTAGATCAATTCTCGTTGATAAGGAGGGTAATTGGTTTTACTGCCGCCTAAAACTTGTAGATAAAATACGAGAGGAAAAGGGGTTGGATTTCCCGATTTGGACAGAGGAGATGAAAAGTAAATACCCGAAGTCGATGTGGGGTAAATATTTTCAGAAATATGGTTGTCCGGGGGTGGTTGGTAATTTCAGATACACTCCCAGAAAAATATGGTCACAGTTTCAGGAAGTTTTTTATGAGGGAGAATGATCGTTATGAAAATAAAGTACGCAGGGGAAACAATAAGTGTTGAAAATGAAGCAACTAAAAAGGGTGCTTTCGTTGCTTATTGGAATAACTACACGATTCAAATATTTAAAGACGAGTGGTACACAAGGGAGTATGGGCGAACGGCATATGACGTCACCTGCATAAATCCTATTGGAGAGTGTTATGTTAAGACAATTGCGTCCGATGAGACATTAAAAGAATGCGTTCAAATGTGTTTTGATAACATTGAGGTGCCCTATAGGACAATTGATGATCTTGAAGCCGAAATGGAAGAGCAGTATACAGGAATATGTGAAGGGGAGTTAGAGGAAATTATTGAAATCGCAAAAAAATATTTTTGTGACGGCATATACGTCAAATCGGATGCTCATCCGTGCGGTTGGGATTTTATATCGTTTGGAAATGTTGAAACGTCAGAAGATGCTATGACTCTACCCATAGAAGTAAATGATATTAGCAATGGTTGTTATGATTATCATGATTATGATGGCAAAACAGTTTATGAAATCATTGAAACTGTTGGCATGAGGGGTTTATGTTTTGAGATAAGTGGTGTTGATGAATTACGATAAAACCTTCTTATTAAAATATTCGGGAGGATAAAATGGATCAAATAATAACATTAAAAGTTCGAATTCCTTTGGGGATTAATAGTGACTACAGATATATTTCAAAAGATGTTATAGAAAAGGCGCTACAAAATAGTAAACATGTGCCATTGATTGACTACCGGGAAGAATCGACGGGCATTCCAATCGGAGTAGCGATGAAAGATTTAGAATTTGACGATGATGCCAATTTATTGGTGGGAGAGTTTATCATACGGGATAAGATCACAGACAAAGATGATTTGAAATACGGTATAGAGTTTTTTATTGTTAAATCACATAAAGAAGAAAGATGCGTGATTTTTGATGAAGTAGAGATAAGTGGTGTCGCCGTACTAAATGATTGAGAGGAGAGCAAATAGAACAATAAATCAAAAGGGAGGATATTATGTTTCAAATTAGTAGAACATTATTTGTGAAAGAGTTTGAATTTAAAGGAAATTTTCTAGACAAAATTGAAAAAGCAAAATATGAAGTAAAAATATGGTTTGATTTTAAAGAAGGATTACGATTTTCCTGTTCAATGCCAGATTATGGCTATTGTGATAGAAATCCGTTTAAAGCTATATTGGGAACCTTAGAACATAGCATTGTTGGATATGTTAAATATCAACATTTGAAAGACAAGGTTAGGAGCAAGGGGTTTGCAAGGCACTTATAAAATGTGCATGAAGTTCACAAGCATTTGGAACAATAGATTGGAGGAGGAAATTTAATGACTATCCCAAAGTGCAGTGTTCATTTTCACATAGTATTTAACAATACCGGAATTGGTTGGGAGAAATTGCAGTATAAAATAGAATCATATCTTGCAGGCCAAGTTTTACATTGTATAGGTGATAAATATTACGAAAATGTCAATGAAGGCTATAAATGTGAAATAGACGAAACTAAAATTAAAATGTGGTTTAAGGTTGACACGAAGGACTTACATATTGATGTTATTGCAATTAAAGATTTTGAATCAGAAGTCTTAATTGGTGACGAATCAGAGGAATAAAATGTGTATGAAACTCTCATTTTAAAAAGATTAAAATTAAGGAGGAATATGAGAATTGGAAGCAACATCATTGAAACAAATGAGACAATGGCATCCTCAAATGGAATTAGTGTATGAGATACTTAAACCCCATGTGTATATAAAATATGATTGCCCTATACAAGTATATTACGAGGACGAAATTTTCAACACAGAAGGAGAAACATATTTTTGGGTTATTAACAACGGTGAATTTGTGAGTAATTATGTTTCATTTCCATGTAGAATAGGGGCAAGAGATCGGTTACAGATAGCAAAAGATTTGGTTGAAGAATTGCTTTCTAAAAGTGATTTTTCCGAACTTGATGCAAAGTTGCAAGAAAAGTCTGCTTGTGAAGAATTTGAAGCTATGTATAGTATCCCTCATCATCTAAATGGATGGGATACACGGATGAAATGGAATAAAATATATGGACGTAATAGTGAAAATAACAAACGATATATGACAAATAAAATGATTGGATACATGAATAACTATATGCATGTTTGCGGTGGTGAAAAGAAAATGATCAAAGAAATTTTAAACTATGGTAAAAATCACGGTGCAAATAAGTACAAGAAATTATTTAAATAAAACCATTATTTCAAAAAGAAGGAGGATAATTATTGGGAAAATATTTTGAAAAGGTTAATGCTTCCCCTAAACAAAAGAGAATTAAAAAAGCACTGGAAGCATTAGGACATACAAACGTAGAAGTTTGGTGGGAACCACTTATGCCAGCAATAGAAATGGGTGGAATGGGTGGAGGGTTCTTTTTTACAAGTGACCAAGAAATGTTGGAGCCGTTAGGATATTCTTATAATGAAGCAATGGAAGCGACAAATGAATGGGATTGGTTGAAAGTAGTATAGATTTTAGTCGAGTCATTATTCGGGAGGAAGGGGGTATGAACTATGCTTGTACCACAAAATGGAGATTTATTTGAATTTAAAACGTATGATGGTAAGACATATTTTATGTTTTATATGGATGGCAACTTATACCAAAATCAATCAAACAATGTTGTTGCAAAAGTAGATGGATTGATAGATCAAACCATACGACTCATCAGACCATCATGTTTGAGAAATGCATTTGAATGTTTCGCGTATGGCGACCATTATGACACAAATTATGATAGTCATGGGAGATTCACCTATATACAATTATCGCTTGATGATAAGACGGATTTAATTAGGTATTTATATTTTTAATTAGTTCAGAGAGGAAAATATGGGTGCAAAGTCATATAACAATGGGCATGAAATTATTTATAAGGATAATAAATGGATATACGCCGATAGCGAAGGGGCGATTTCTGAAGATATCCCATGTCGGATATGCCCCAAGTGCGGACAACATCCAAATGAATACGGGGACGACTACTGTATTCAGAATTTAGGGAAAGTCATGAATGCTTGTTGTGGGCATGGAAGCAAAGAAGGATACATTCAGTTTGATAATGGAATTACGATAAGAGGATTTTTCAGAATCGAAAGAAATGGGGGACGATGAATGAAGAAAGTCTATAACGTCTGGATAGAACAAAGATATATCAGGTATCAGCAACGGCGAATTGAAAGAGGGAGGAGGAATGAAGAAGAAATTGTCAGCGGGGAAAAGAATGCTGTTATATTTGCGGAGAATTTAGAAGATGCAAAAATAATTTACCAATATAGATATAAAACCGACTATGATTATCCGATAGATTATTTTTGGAGGTATGGGATTTCGGCAGCACACTATGATGTTTTAACAAATACAGTGAAAGCACAAGAAACAAATTGGTATACTTTTAATCAATTAAAAGAAAAAATGACGTCGGATGATTTTATGGAATATTGTGCACAATGGTTGTATCCAATTATTTATCAAGAATTTAATATTGACGAAAATTTATTTTGAAATTGAGGGGGATACTTATGGAACTTTACTTCAAAAATTATCTTGGAAACTTAAAAAAGATCTCTGAGCCGGACACAATTGGAGAAGCTGAGCGATGTGTAAGAAAATATTGTAAAGAGAGATCATATAGGATCAAAAAACTTGAATTGAAACAAGTAGATGGTGGGTTAGTTATTGATGTAGGGAATCATACGGAATCTTTTATCCTAAAAGAATGCTGTATTGATCATGATAGGAGTGATAAGTATATACTATGCAAGTGAAATAGTGGAAGCAATCGAAAAGAGATATAGGAATATTGATGAATTACTTCCTATATTAAGTGATTTGTTCGAAAGCACACAAGAGTCATTGGTGCGAAATAGAGTATTGAGAATATGCAAAGAATATGAATTATGCCCATTATGTTTTGCAGGGCTAACAATTGATACTATTTCAGAATATAGGGGGGAATACGGGGATCAAAGAGTGTTTGAAGATATATATATTAGATCATGTCGTAATTGTGGATGGAGGGATTCATATTCGTGAAATTTGAAAGGACAAAAGTATATAATTTTGAAGAGGCTTTTTATGGACTGATACTTCCAATGAATAGTCATCACAAAAGTGATAGTTGTCAAAAGCCATACGGGTACGATATTGGGGATAACGATTTGGCTTTAGTTCAAAAGCTTATTCGAAGAGGTTCTGAGTATAGTAAATTTCTAAGGCAGATATTAGTGTCGGTAACTATTACAGCCCCTATCTATTGGTGGAAGGAATTCGTTACATATGAAGATGGAACTACGATAAATACTTCCATGATAACCGAAATAAGGGATACTCCAATTACTCTAGAGCGCTTTGAAATAGACGATTTTAACGAAGATCTCCAAGAAGTAAAACAAGTGTCCTATGTAATCACATGGTTGGAGGCGTTAAGAACGAAATATCTAGAAACCAATGATGAACGCTATTTGAAGGAGTTGATGAGGTGGCTTCCTTCGTCATGGATGCAGACGCATACTGTTACGTCGAGTTATGAAAATATACGAAATATGTTTTTTAAAAAAGGATATCGTAATCTTACAGAATATCCAATTAGTTTCATTGATTGGGTGCAATCCCTCCCATATTCAGCAGAATTAATTATGTACGAGGGAGCTAAGTGAATGATTGTCTTATATGGAGGAATGGGTTCTGGTAAAACCTGTGTGGCTAAGTCGATTGAGGGAAGAGGTTATAGACGGATCGTGACATACACGACTAGGCCGCCAAGAGAAGGCGAAATAAACGGGGTTGATTATCATTTTATCGATAATGAAGAGTTCTTAAAGAAAAAAGAAAATGGATTTTTTGGTGAAACGAATATATACAGCACTGTATATGGAAAGTGGTATTACGGAAGCGCGTGGGAGGATTATAGCAGAGGAAGCATTATGATTATCCCCCCTAATGGAATAACACAACTTCTCAGTCAAGCAAATAAGACACAACCCTATGATATTTACCCCGTCTTTATTAAAGCAAGTAAAACCGTGATTATGAAGCGGTTGTGTGGCGAAAGCGGAAGAGGGGATAACAACGAAGAAGTGGAACGAAGATTAAAATCAGATGATATCGACTTTATAGGTGCGGAAGAACTATCAAAAACAATTATTATTAATGAAGGAAGTAGAAGCCCATATCAAATTGCGAATGAAGTAATTTCAAAATATGAGGAATTTATATCAACTCCAAAGCAGAAATAGCTTATCTATATATCTCATAAATATCAAAACAATCCAGAAAACAAATATAGAGTAAGAGACATAATTAAATATTTAGTTAAA